>ERZ780067.353-NODE-353-length-18658-cov-5.85325_pt1 | contig 18658 bp, 15 predicted proteins | sample MGYA00511841_ERZ780067 | MGnify/ENA primary metagenome ERZ780067 (study PRJEB29588, sample SAMEA2143295) | human gut metagenome | biome: human gut; feature: human-associated habitat; material: faeces | place: Denmark | collected 2008/2010 ... | reverse complement strand
AGTACGGCAGTGAATACACCCAGGAGGAGGCGCACCCCGGCTACTATGCCAACCGCCTCACCCGCTACGGCATCGACACCGAGGTGAGCGCCACGATGCGCAGCTCGATTGCCCGCTTCACCTACCCCGGCGGCGAGAGCCACGTGCTCCTGAACCTGGGCGAAGGGCTCACCAACGAGAGCGGCGCCACCGTGCGCAAGGTGAGCGACACCGAGTACGAAGGCTGCAAGCTGCTGGGCGGCTTCTGCTACTACAACCGCCAGGGAGTATTCCCCATCTACTTCGTGATTCGGGTCGACAAGAAGCCCCTGCAGTCGGGCTACTGGAAGAAACAGCGCCCCATGACCGGCGTAGAGGCCGAGTGGGACCCCGATAACGGCAAATACAAAATCTACTCGCGCTACACCAAGGAGATGTCGGGCGACGACATTGGTCTATTCTTCACCTACAACACCCAGCCGGGCGAGCAGATACAGGTGCAGATAGGCGTATCGTTCGTGAGCACGGCCAACGCCCGCGAGAACCTCGACCGGGAACAACAGGGATTCCGGTTCGACCAGGTGGCCCACGACGCCCGCCGGCAGTGGAACGACATACTCTCGAGCGTCGAGGTCGAGGGGGGCACCGACGAACAGAAGACCATCTTCTACACCGCCCTCTATCACATGCTCATCCACCCCAACATCCTGCAGGATGTCAACGGGCAATACCCCGCCATGGAGAGCCAGCAGATACTCACCACCCCGCACAACCGCTACACGGTATTCTCGCTGTGGGATACCTTCCGCAACGTGCACCCCTTCTTCACCCTCGTCTATCCGCAGATGCAGCTCGATATGGCACAGACCCTCATCGACATGTACAACGAGTGCGGCTGGCTGCCCCGCTGGGAGCTCTACGGCAACGAGACCCTCACCATGTCGGGCGACCCGGCCACCATCATGCTGGCCGATACCTGGCTGCGCGGCCTGAAGGGATTCGACGCCGAAACGGCCTACCGGGCCATGGTGAAATCGGCCACCGCCCCGAGCAGCGAGAATATCCTGCGCACCGACAACGACGACTACCTGGCCCTGGGCTATGTGCCCCTGCGCGAACAGTTCGACAACTCGGTATCGCACGCCCTCGAATACTATCTGGCCGACTTTGCCCTATCGCGCTTTGCCGCCGACCTGGGCCACAAGGAGGATGCCAAGCTCTTTGCCGACCGCTCGCTGGGCTACAAACACTACTACTGCAAAGAGTACGGCACGCTGCGACCCATACTGCCCGACGGCAAGTTCTACACCCCCTTCGACCCCATGCAGGGCATCAACTTCGAGCCCTCGCCCGGGTTCCACGAGGGTAACGCCTGGAACTACACCTTCTACATCCCGCACGACATCGACGGACTCAAGCGCCTCATGGGGGGCGACAAGAAGTTTGCCGCCAAGCTGCGCAAGGTATTCGACGAGAACCTCTACGACCCCGCCAACGAGCCCGACATCACCTACCCCTACCTCTTTGCACAGATCAAGGGTCAGGAGTGGCGCACCGACTCGCTGGTGAACGTGCTCTTGAAAAAGCACTTCAAGAACCAGCCCGACGGTATCCCCGGCAACGACGACACCGGTACCATGTCGGCCTGGGCCGTATTCAGCATGATGGGCCTCTACCCCGACTGTCCGGGCATCCCCCGCTACACCCTCACGGCCCCCACGTTCGACCGCATCACCCTGCACCTCGACCCGCGCTACTACAAGCACGACACGCTGGTCATCGAGTGTGAGCGCCCCTCGGCCAAGGCCATCTATGTCGACCACATCGAGGTCAACGGCAAGCGACTCAAAGGCCGCTTCATCTCGCACGACGATTTGGTCAATGCCGGCACCCTCCGGTTCGTCCTCACCGAGAAGAAGAAATAACGCAATCAATCTTTCTTCATAATACGAAACGGGACCGTCTCCTCACTGGAGCCGGCCCCGTTTTTATTTCAGGTAATATCTACTACTGTGGGAGCGGTTACCCTACTCTATCTTACTCCCACTCGATGGTCGAAGGCGGTTTGGAGCTGATGTCGTAGACTACGCGGTTCACGCCACGCACCTTGTTGATGATGTCGTTCGACACCTTGGCCAGAAACTCGTAGGGCAGACGGGCCCAGTCGGCCGTCATGCCGTCGGTCGAGAGCACGGCACGCAGGGCCACGGCACGCTCGTAGGTGCGCTCGTCGCCCATCACGCCTACCGACTGTACCGGCAGCAGCACCACGCCGGCCTGCCATACCTTGTCGTAGAGGTCGTTGTCGATGAGCCCCTGGATGAAGATGTGGTCGGCATCTTGCAGAATGCGCACCTTCTCGGGGGTGATGTCGCCCAGGATGCGCACACCCAGACCGGGACCGGGGAAGGGGTGACGCCCGATGAGCTTGTTGCTGATGCCCAGCTCGCGGCCCACGCGACGAACTTCGTCCTTGAAGAGCAGGCGCAGGGGCTCTACCAGCTTCAGGTTCATCTTCTCGGGCAGACCGCCCACGTTGTGGTGCGACTTGATGGTCATGCCGGTAATCGAGAGCGACTCGATCACGTCGGGATAGATCGTACCTTGAGCCAGCCACTTGATATCGGTGAGCTTGCGGGCTTCGCGGTCGAAGATATCGATGAAACCTTTGCCAATGATCTTGCGTTTCTTCTCGGGGTCGGTCACCCCTTTGAGCTGTTCGTAGAAATAGTCTTTGGCATCGATGCCCAGCACGTTGAGGCCCATATCCTTGTAGTTGGCCAGCACGCTCTCGAACTCATTCTTGCGCAGCAGACCGTTGTCGACAAAGATACAGGTGAGGCGGCTGCCGATAGCCTTGTTGAGCAGTACGGCGGCTACGGTCGAATCGACACCGCCCGAGAGGGCCAGCACCACCTTGTCGTTGCCCAGCTTCTCTTGCAACTGGGCCACCGTGTGTTCGATGAACGAGGCGGGAGTCCAGTCCATGTTGCAGTGGCAGATGTCGCGCACGAAGTTGGTGAGCAACAGGGTACCGTCTTCGCTGTGGTATACCTCGGGGTGGAACTGTACGCCCCAGGTCTGCTCGCCCTCGATGTGGAAGGCGGCGGTCTTCACCTCGTGGGTGCTGGCCACGAGTTTGAACGACGGGGGGATGACCGTGATGGAGTCGCCGTGCGACATCCACACCGTAGAGTTCTCGCGCATGCCGTGCATGAGGGGGTCGCTGTCGTCGTGCCAGGCCAGATTGGCGCGCCCGTATTCGCGGGTATCGGCCGACTCGACCTTACCGCCCGAGGTGTGGGCCAGGAACTGCGCTCCGTAGCAGACGCCGAGCACGGGATAGACACCGCGGATACGGCTCAAATCCACAAAGAGTGCCTGAGGGTCGTTCACCGAATAGGGACTTCCCGAGAGAATCACACCCTTGATGCCCTCGTCGCCAAAGGGGAACTTGTTGTAGGGCAAGATTTCGCAGTAGGTATTCAGCTCCCGCAAGCGGCGGGCGATAAGCTGAGTGTACTGGGATCCGAAATCGAGAATAATAATCTTTTCCTGCATAATCGTAGGTCTTTATGTGTGTTGTATATGGTTGTTCATAATCTTTTCGCGTGTCAGTTGCTTGATGTTGTCGGGCTCGCCGGCCAGCCAGATGACGTCGTGAGCCTCGAAACGGATTTGACCGTCGGGCTGGTGGAAGGTACCGTCGGCCCGCTCGATGCCCACAATGAGGCAGTTGTTCTGGTTGCGGATGTTGAGCGACGAACTGGTCTGCCCGATCAGGGGCGAATCGTCGGGCACCACCACATGGGTGAAGGTCACCTCCTTGGCTTCGCTTTCGTCGTCGGTCGAGGCACTGCCCTCGACTACGGCGAGCAACGACTGTATCTGGTCGTCGGTACCGATTACCCCGATGGTGTCGCCGGGGAAGATGCGGGTCTCGCCCTTGGGTATGTTGATGCGTTTCGTTCCGCGCTGGATACTCACCACGTTCACGCCATACTCCTTGCGCAGGTTCGAGTCCATGAGCCGACGGCCGGCAAAAGGACAATCGGCATTCACGTCCATATAGGCCAGGTGCATGTCGCTCACCAGGCTGGTGTTGCGGCCGGTCTTGCGCAACTCGCGCTCGTTGAGATTGTCCATAAAGATGGTCTCGATGCGCATGAACTGCTTCTGAATACGCTTCGACAGCAAGATGAGCACCACGATAAAGATACCCAACCCCAACAGTACCCCGGTGCGTTGCGAGTGTACGCTCGAGAGGTAATAGATGACGAAGAAGAGAGCCAGCAGGATGCGGAAGACAATCATCAGCGTGAGCGGTACCCGGTTGGCCCGCCCCTCGCCCAGTTTTCGGATAAGGCTCATGTTTACCTCTTTCACCATGAGAGCCCACAGGAAGGGCGACATCGCAACCAGTGTCACCACAGCGGCAATAGCCCGTCCCCAGTCGGGCAGAATATCGAGCATGAGAGGCATGAACCACGATTTCGAGATGAGCATGATGGCCACAATGATGGCCGAGTAGAGCACGACCCGCCACAGGTATTGCGAGATGGCCTCTTTCCACACCGCCTTATGGGGCTTGATTTCGGTCTGGCTCTGGCTGTACCGGTCGATGACCGCAAGCCACTTCTCGGGCACATGCCGCTCTACCCAGCCATAGGCCGGGTCGGCCAGGCGTATGCAGTAGGGGGTGAGGAAGGTGGTGATGACCGAGACGGCTACCACAATGGGGTAAAGAAACTTGTCAATCACATTCAACGACATACCCAGCGAGGCGATGATAAAGGCAAACTCGCCGATTTGCGAGAAGCTGAAACCCGACTGCATCGCGATTTTGAGCGACTGGCCCGAGGCCAGCATACCCACCGTGCCGAAGAATACCTGCCCCACGATAACCACCAGCGACAGCAGGCAGATGGGCAGGGCATATTGGCTCAGGGCATCGGGGCTTACGAGCATGCCCACCGACACGAAGAAGATGGCGCCGAAAAGGTCTTTGACCGGTCCAACTACCTTGCCGATGCGTTCGGCCTCGTTGGTCCCCGCCAGAATCGAGCCCATGACGAAGGCACCCAGTGCCGACGAAAAGCCCACGTAGGTAGCCAGCACCACCATACCCAGGCAGAGGCCCATCGAGACAACCAGCAGCGTCTCGTCGTTCAGGAACCGGCAGGCCTTCTTCAGGAAGAGCGGCAGCACGGCAACCCCCACCACAAACCAGATGATGAGGAAGAATACCAGCTTGGCAATGCTCTCGATCAGTTCGGCACCCTCAAAAGAGTTTTTCACCGCAATCGACGAGAGAATCACCATCATCACCACGGCAAACAGATCCTCGACGATGAGCACACCGAATACCAAATTGGCAAAGGCCTTCTTCCGAAGGTTCAAATCGGTGAAAGCCTTGATGATAATCGTCGTGGACGACATGGAGAGCATGGCGCCCAGAAACACGCTGTCGAGATAGGTAAAGTGCAGCAACCGCCCGGCTCCGTAGCCCACGAGCATCATGCCCGCCACCACGACCAACGCCGTAATTACGGCCGACGAACCCACCTGGAACAACTTCTTGAAACTAAACTCCAACCCCAGCGAAAACAAGAGTACGATAATACCCAGTTCGGCCCACAGGTTGATGTCGGCCTCATCGACAATCGTCGGGAAAAATCCGAAATTGGGCCCCACCAGAAAACCGGCCACGATGTAACCCAGGACAACGGGCTGCTTCAGTTTCTTAAACAGCAAGGTCACTACCCCGGCGACAATCAAGATGAGAGCCAAATCGGTAATGAGTGAATCCAATCCTCCCATAATCAAATTTCGTTTTGCAGAGAAATATATTCAGTTCGATAGAGAGCGCGCATGCGGGCAAAGAGCGAGATGAAATCGGTCGTCGAGCGAGCCAGCACGACAAACTTCAGGTCGGTCTTCTGCGCTCCGTAGTCATACTCGACCAGCACGTTGTGCAGGGCCACGTTGTATTGCCCCAGCAACTGTTTATAGCGTTCCAGATCTTCCACAATCTCGCCGGCACGCAGGTGGATGATGCGCCCCTCCCAATCGAGTTTGGCATGCCGCTCGTACTGCTCGAGGCTCACCAGCGTAAACAGGATAAGCACCGTAGAGATGACGGCAACCCAGTAGAGCCCTACCCCCACGGCCAGACCCAGAGCGGCCACCATCCAGATGCCCGCGGCGGTAGTCAATCCCCGCACCGAACCCTTGGTCTGGATTATGGCACCGGCACCCAGGAAACCCACACCCGTAATCACCTGCGCAGCCACCCGGCCGGGGTCGCCGTTTTTCAAACCCAAATAGACTTGTGGAATATAAATCGACACAATCATCGCCAGCGTCGCCCCCATCGAAATCAGGGCAAAGGTGCGGGCTCCGGCCACCTGGCCCTTGCGCTTCCGCTCAAAACCGACGATACCACCCAGCAACAGACTCAGCGCCAGCTTGAATACGGCCGAGGTGGCTGTCACCTCTGTGTCTGAAATCGTTGCCAGAAAATCTTCGAAGATATTCATATCTTACTTTTTAGCTGTACAAAGATAGAAAAAGGTGAGAGCAGAGGCAAACGAAAATACAATTTTTCATTTGTCTCACCCTCGCCTTTTACTATTTTTGTATCATTCAAAAAAAACTCATGATTAAACCTCTCACCTCACTGCGTTTCGTGTTTGCCTTCCTGGTATTCATGAGCCATAAAAACCTCTTCCCACACGAGGCTCCGGGATTTTTGTGGCACATCTTCCGAGAGGGGTATGCCGGAGTGAGTTTCTTTTTCATGTTGAGCGGTTTCATTCTGGCTTATACCTACCAACAGCGACTCATAAGTGGCACGGTGACCGTACGCTCGTTCTATGTAGCACGGATAGCTCGCATCTACCCGCTGCACCTACTGGCTCTGCTGGTATCGCTCTTCCTCTTGCGCTTCTTTACCCACCCATCGGCAAGCGATTTTGGAGAACTGGCACTCAACATTCTGCTGCTGCAAAGTTTCATTCCGGGACAAGAGTTTCTGTTCAACTCGGTGAGTTGGAGCCTCTCCGACGAAGCCTTCTTCTACGCCCTTTTTCCCGTAATTATTTTCTCAACCTTCCGTAACCGACAGCGGGAAGCCCAGACCATGTGGGTAGGGTTGGGGCTGGCCATCGTGCTTTCGGCCTATCTGTTACGAAACAATCTATGGGAACATTGGACGCTCTACATCAATCCCCTTTTCCGCATCTTCGACTTTGTGCTGGGCATTGCACTCTACAACCTCTGCCACCGATGGGAATCGTACCTTCCGCTACAAGGTCGCTATACCCAACTCGAATGGCTAGCCCTGCTCCTAATTATCGTGGCCTACTGCACGGCCTTCTTTATCCCGGTATCCTTTCGCCGCAGCGTGTGGTACTGGTTGCCCATGGGATTGCTCATTGCCTCCTTCTACTTTCACCGCGGAGCCTTGTCGCGACTGCTCTCCCACCCCGTATGTGTCAAACTGGGAGAAATCAGTTTCGCCTTCTATCTGTTTCACTACCTGGTGATACAATGCGTAAAAATCGGGCTGCGACATCTGCATCTCGAGGTCTCGCTCACTATCGAATTTTTCATTGCCCTTGCTGTGAGCATCGCCACGGCTTATATCGCACATCAGTATATCGAGCAACCTCTGAACCGACTGATTCGCAAACGCTTCTCGTCCTAAAACAAACAAAAGAGGCGACAACCCCGTGGGTCATCGCCTCTCGTTTATCTCGATATATGTCGTTTACTGTACACCCGAAGTGGTTACTTCCGACGAAATCTTCTTTACCAAACCTTGCAGTACGGCACCGGGACCTACCTCGATGAAGGTATCGGCACCGGCAGCAATCATGTTTTGAACCGATTGCGTCCAACGTACGGGAGCGGTCAACTGAGCGATCAGGTTCTTCTTGATCTCATCGGGGTCGGTCTGCGGTTGAGCGTTCACGTTTTGATAAACGGGGCACTTGGGCGTGTGGAAGTTGGTGTGAGCGATAGCGTCGGCCAATTCGGCACGAGCGGGCTCCATCAGCGGCGAGTGGAAAGCACCGCCCACTTTCAGCGGGAGGGCACGTTTGGCGCCGGCGGCTTTCATCAGTTCGCAAGCCTTGTTGATACCTTCAATGCTACCCGAAATCACAATCTGTCCCGGGCAGTTGTAGTTGGCGGCTACACAAACTTCGCCTTCGGCGGCTACCGATGCGCAGATTTCTTCTACTTTCTCATCCGGCAGGGCAATGATGGCTGCCATGGTAGAGGGATGAGCTTCGCAAGCCTTCTGCATGGCCTGAGCACGAGCCGAAACCAGACGTACACCGTCTTCAAACGAGAGAGCACCGGCAGCTACCAGAGCCGAGAACTCACCCAGCGAGTGACCGGCAACCATGTCGGGGTCGAAGGCGTCGCCCATCGTCTTGGCCAGAATGACCGAGTGCAGGAAGATGGCCGGCTGAGTAACCTTGGTTTGACGCAGGTCCTCGTCGGTACCGTTAAACATCAGGTCGGTGATATTGAAACCCAATATCTCGTTGGCCTTATCGAACATCTCTTTGGCTACGGGGTTGTTCTCGTAGAGGTCTTTACCCATGCCTACGAATTGTGCCCCTTGTCCGGGAAATACAAATGCTTTCATTTCTATTGTTTTTAATTACGGAAATTTTTCCTTATTCCAAAATTGCTGCAAAGTTAATCATTTTATCAGTAACAGCAAACTTTTACAAATCAATATCTTTTTTAACCCGGGAAAATCGTCTATATAAGCCGTATATAAGCCGTTTACAGATAAATAAAGTTAAGACCCAACGATTTGCAAAATTGAAATTTGTTTCTCATCTTTGCACCGTTGAGCCTAAAAAGGTTCATCACGTTTTTATTAGAAAGGCGTTTACGCAATATCTATACGAATCGGAATCTCGCAAATTCACTACCGTAAAAGATAACCATGTGTAAATGCCCTGCTGCTGGTGCATATAATAAACACTACACCGAGGTGTAATGTTTATCGGTATAGCATCTCGGCGTGGGCTACGTACAAGTTTATTTTTACGGTAGGGCATGCGAGAGCCTCGATTCGGGGATAAACGAAGTACAGATTCTCACGCCTTTTGTATTTTGGGAAAACACAAACCGAATCGGGGGAATCTGTCGGCAACGGAGCATTATCGACTATGCACATCGGCAACCGCATCAGAGACATTCTTAAAGAAAGGGAACAATCGGTCGTATGGCTTGCCCACCAACTTTCATACAGCCGAACCAATATCTACAAACTGTTCGACAAAAGCACCATCGACACCGGGGTGCTGCTGCGCATATCACTCATATTGCGCCACGATTTCTTCACCGAATACTCCAACGAAATAAAGGCAAAACAGAAATAGTCCGCTCCCAGAAACTCCACCTCATTCCCTCTTGTCCTGCCGCTGTCCCCAATTGGTTTACATGTTCCCTTATCGGGGACACTCTCTTCATTCTATACATTCGAAATTTGTCTTTCTTTGTATAATAAAAAACACACCTATTATGAAACCAAACGACAAAAACGAAGAACTTCAATCACGTCGTGCATTCTTCATGAATGTAGCTAAAAAGGCTTTGCCTATTTTGGGAGCTATCGCATTACCACAAGTCCTATTCTCAAAAAAAACCGAAGAGAACAATATCGAAACAGGTTGTGACTGGAGCTGTTCTGGTGGATGTAAAGGCGGTTGTGGACGCGTTTGTTCCTACGGTTGTACAAACAGTTGTTCAGGAGGATGTGCTGGGGCTTGCAAAGGTAGTTGTATGGGATCGTGCAAAGGTAATTGCTATGGTAGCTGCAGTGGATATAGCTACTAATCTCACAAAACAAACGGGACGTTCTTGGCAAGCTGGTTTATCCAAAAACATTACGTTTATCGTCACCAAGGATTGCCAGCTTGCTTGTAAATATTGCTATTTGGTAGGGAAAAACACTCAGGAGCGTATGCCCTGGGCAACGGCCAAAGCGGCCATAGACTACATACTCGACCAAGATGAATTTACCGAAGAGTCGGTAATTTGGGATTTTATCGGGGGAGAACCTTTTCTTGAAATCGACCTGATAGACCGCATTTGTGACTATCTGAAAACCGAGATGTTCCGCCGCAACCACCATTGGTTCGACTCCTATCGTTTCAGTTTTTCGACCAACGGCATCAACTACCACGAAGAGAAAGTACAGCGATTCATCAAAAAGAACATCGACCACCTGAGCATAGGCATCACCATCGACGGCACACCCGTGAAACACGACCTGAATCGTATATACAAAGGTAGCGGACGAGGCTCATACGACGATGTCGTGCGCAATATTCCGCTTTGGCTCAAGCAATTTCCCAATGGCGGGACCAAAGTCACGATAAGCAGCCCCGATATACCCTATATCTGCGAGAGTGTGCTTCACTTGTACAGTCTAGGTATACACGAGGTAAACATCAACTGCGTGTTTGAAAACGTGTGGCAGCCCGGCGACGACAAACGCTTTGAAAAACAACTCATACAACTTGCCGACGAGATTATCGACAAAGGCTACTACACCGACTATGCCTGCTCGTTTTTTTCCGAACAGTTGGGCAAACCGATGGATTGCCACCTGCAAAATCAGAACTGGTGCGGAGCCGGTAAAATGCTGGCCGTCGATGCCGAGGGTAATTTCTATCCTTGCACCCGATTTGCCCAATACTCCTTGCGAAGCAAAAAAGCATGGATTATAGGTAACGTGCGCGCCGGTATCGACCACAACAAACTGCGCCCGTTCCTCACCCTCGACCGCTGTACCCAAAGCACCCAGGAGTGCATCGACTGCGAGGTCGCCGAAGGGTGCGCCTGGTGCCAGGGAGAGAATTACGACGCAGCCGATACCCCTACCATCTATCAACGGGCCACGGCTATCTGCCTCATGCACAAAGCCCGGGTGAGGGCCAACAACTACTATTGGAACAAACTGTATCACAAACTGGAACAAGAAGAGTCTGCCAAATAATTTCCCGATATTATGCTTAAATACCTGATTATATTGCTCGACGATACCGCCGTGTCGTTTTGCCACTACCGTGTAGCGGCAAAACAGGCCCGGCTTATCTCTCCCGAGGTTTTGCAAAAGGGAATATTCTTTGCCATGACCGAGAATCTGAACATTCAACTGGTCTATCCCAGCAGTCCCCTACCCGAAGCCTATCACGCTATCATCGAATCGGCCGACCACACCGACATAAAACCCTGGAGCAGCGACGTGACAACCGACGTGTCGGTTGTCGATACCGCCAATCTGCTCGACGGCTTTACCCCCGACTCAACAGGCTGCTATGTGTGGAACACCTCGAAAGCCGACTTTTTTACGCATTATCCTCTATTAACCAAGATACTGGGACAAGTAAAACGACTGAATGTGGTCATTGCCGACATCGACACTTTCACGACTGAAGATTTCGACCGATACAACTCGGCGTTGAACATGTTGGCCGAACAGTTGCATATGCTCTATGAAAAGGGCGCAGCGCCTCAACTCAACCTATTGTCCGACCGACTACTGCTCAACCAGATGAACAACTGCAACGCTGGGGTCGAAAGCGTGACTTTGACTCCCGACGGGAAGTTCTACATCTGTCCCGCTTTCTATTATGACCCGGAAGGCGAAGCCGTAGGCGACCTCGAGTCGGGCCTGAACATAAAAAACCAGCAACTCTACCAACTGGATCATGCCCCGCTATGCCGCCGCTGCGATGCCTATCAATGTCGCCGCTGCGTGTGGCTGAACCACCGCACCACTCTCGAAGTAAACACCCCCTCGCACGAACAATGTGTGGCCGCACACCTCGAGCGCAACGCATCACGCAACCTCTTGCTGGCCTTGCAACGGAGCAACAGCGTCATGTCACAACAAACAATACCCGAAATCAATTATTTAGACCCATTTGACAACCGAGAAGAACAATGAAAACTGTAGTAGGACAAGTAACCGAAGAAGAAAAAATCGAAATACAGAAACTGTTTGAACGACGTAACGGGCTGAACGAACTGGCCACAATCATAACAGCCGACAACGAAGAGTTATATGAAAAGCTCGTTGCCGATATGGGAAAAACCAGCGTCCTGTTTGACAGTTGGTGGCAACGAATGGCCGAGAAGTATCAGTGGAAAAGCTGTGAGACGGGGCATTGGGAGATAGATTTCTCTACCAACGAAATCTACCTCTGCAACCGAACCTATTCGTGAGCCGATGTGTTAATCAATTTTGATATGGATTTGTTGTATTATACAAATATTCTTTCTTATTTTGTTCCGTAAACACTAAACTGGTATACAAAAATGAATACACTCTCTGCGATACTGTTACTTTTTGGGAACTTGGGAACAACCGAGGTAATCATTATTTTTATTGTGATTCTGCTCCTGTTCGGCGGTAAAAAGATACCCGAACTGATGCACGGTCTGGGCAAAGGCGTTCGCAGTTTCAAAAAGGGCATGAACGAAATCGAAGACGAAATAAACTCCACTCCCGCCCCCGACAGCAAAGAGAAGACCAAAGAACTGCCCAAGGAGGGAAACAAATAAATACGACGGCTTTGCTACTACCCGTCGGGCACATCGGTAAAAATCGAACTTTGTCGCCGTGCGGTTCTCACACTGCAGGCCGAACTGTTGTATTTGTATGAGCAACGAACTGAAAGAGATGAGTTTTTGGGAACACGTCGAAGACCTGCGTAAGGTTATCTTGCGTTCGGTCGGAGCTATCGTCGTGCTGGCCATCGTCTTCTTTGCACTCATGCCCTATATCTTCGACAGCATTATTCTGGCTCCCTGCCACTCCGACTTCATTCTGTACCGGTGGCTCTGCGCACTCAACCAGCACACGGCCATCCTGCCCGACTTTTGCAACGACCAGTTCGAGGTCAAACTCATCAACATACAACTGGCCTCGCAGTTCTTCATCCACATGAGCACCTCCATGTGGCTTGCCCTGCTGGTGGCTTTTCCTTACATCATCTATGAACTGTGGACTTTCATCAGTCCCGGACTCTATGCGGGCGAGAAACGTCACGCCCGGGGTGCCTTCCTGGCCGGGAACATCATGTTTTTCATCGGTATTGCCGTCGGCTATTTTCTAGTATTCCCCCTCACCCTGAGGTTCCTGGCCGAGTATCAGGTGAGCGAAATGGTGCCCAACCAGATTTCGCTCGACTCTTACATGAACAACTTCCTTACGCTCAACTTCGTCATGGGGTTGGTCTTCGAGTTGCCGCTCCTCTGCTGGCTGCTCTCGAACATGGGACTCATCTCGCGGCAATTCTTCAAGACTTACCGCCGCCACGCCATCGTCATTCTGCTCATTCTGGCCGCCTTTATTACCCCCTCGAGCGATCCCTTCACCCTTTCGGTCGTATTCATCCCGCTCTATGCTCTCTACGAAATCAGTGCCTGGGTGGTGAAACCCACCCCCAAAGAGGAGGAAGAGGAGGATGACAACGAGAACTCTCCCGCTTAAAACCAATCTCTGAAAGCTGGCACACGGGCCTTGCTGATGATGACCTTCTCGGTCGTAGGGGGTGTGAGTTGCAGCACCATGCGCCCGCCAAACCAGAGGCTCACGCCGGTAACGGCCTTGTGGGCAATGATGTATTGCCGGTTGGCCCTGAAAAAGTGGCGGGGGTTGAGCTGTTCGGCCAACTCGTCGAGAGTTTGCTGAAAGTCGAACGTCTCGCCCGACTGCATCACGGCCTTGACCGAACCGCCATCGATATAGAAATAGCTGATTTGCTCCACGCTCACGGGCACGAAGCGGTCGCCCTTGACGGGGACCAGGAAGTGGGTTTTGTAACTCTCCTCCCGCTTCAAGGCCCGCATCACCGCCTGCAGGTCGGCAGCCGGTTGCGGGGTGCCGCCCAGCATCTTCAGTTTGTCGATGGCCTTCTGCAGGTCGCCGCTGCCGATGGGTTTCAACAGATAGGCGATGCTGTTCACCCGGAAAGCCTGCAAGGCATACTCGTCGTAGGCGGTGGTAAAGATGATGGGACAGGTGATGTCGATATGCTCGAAGATACCGAAAGCCGACCCGTCGGCCAGGTGTATATCCATGAATACCAGCTCGGGCATGGGATGAGCGGCAAACCACTCCAGCGCACCGGTCACGCTGTCGGTCTCGCTTACGATGTCAAACTCGGCATCGACCTCTTTCATGGCCGCCTTCAGGTTGCGCAGGGCCGCTTTTTCGTCTTCTATAATCAAGGTCTTCATATCAACGGCAAAGTTACTTTAAAGTTTTTCTCGCTCTCCTCGATGGTGATGTCGCGCCCGAAAAGCAAGCGGTAGCGCTTGGAGAGGTTGGCCAGCCCGATGCAGGTACTGCTGCTGTCGGTCAGTTTGGGTTGCAGGCGGTTGCTCACACACAGTCCGTCGCCCTCGGCACCGATGCGTATGGTGAGCGGGTTGCGGTTGCTGATTTCGTTGTGTTTCACCGCATTTTCGACCAGCATCTGCACCGCCATCAGCGGCACTTGACGCTGCATCAAGACTTGCGGAATGTCGATGTCGAAGTGCAGGTTATCCTCATAGCGCATCTGCAGCAGATAGATGTACGACTGCACGAAGTCCATCTCCTCCCGCAGGGTGACGGTGTGCGTCTGGTTGTCGTGCAGCGTGTAGCGCATCACCCGCGAGAGCTCCTGCAGATAGTTCTGCGCCTTGTCGGGCGACTCCCGAATGAGCGAATAGAGCGTGTTGAGCGAGTTGAAGAGCATGTGCGGGTTGAGCTGGCTCTTCAAGGCCTCGTATTGGTTGACGAGATTTTCGGTGCGTAACTGTTCGTTCTCGAGCAACATGCGCTGGCTGCGTCGACTCTGGTGGTCCAAATAACTGGTGCCCGTAACGATACAGGCAATGAGTATGTCGCGCAACGGATGCAGGTAGTGATGCAACATGGCCGTGATGGCCGGGACTCCGAAATGTTCATGGGCATAAACAAAACCTTTGCCCAACAGATTACAGGCGACCAGCGTAACGACAAAGGTCACCGCCCCCCGCCGCCAGCTCAACTCGGCCGCCGGCTTGTTGAGCCTCATCATCCCGATATTCAGGAAGAACAGCAGCACGGTAGAGAGATAGGTAAACAGTATCTCATAACTGACGTTGGCCCAATGCACATCGGGGAAGAGGCGGCTGCCCGCCTCGGGCTCGGAGAGCGCAATCAGCTCGGGCAGGTGCATGAGGAATGCCACCAGAATGGAGATGGCATTCATCATCAGGAGGAATCGCTTATGGATGTGAAACAACTTCATGCCCCAAAGTTATCATTTTTTATCCGTAATCGTGGCAGCCACATACATTCCCGGTCTGAAATTGGAGTAGGGTTGCAAAATGCGGGCATAGACCTTGATGGAACGATTGACGTTGTCGACCATCTGGTCTACCGAAACGAGCTCGGCCGAGAAGGTGGTATCGGGCATGCCGTTGACCTTGAAGGTGAAGCGGGTTCCCGGCTGCAGTTTGTTCAGGTCTTTTTCGTAGGCCGTCAGCTGCAACATGGGGTTGTTCTTGTCGATGACGTCGCAAACAGGTTCACCCGCAGCAAAATACTTGCCGGCGTTGATGTCCATGTTGGTCACATAGCCGTTGCGCGGAGAGCGTACCTCCAGATAGGTGCGTATGCCTTTCCGGTTCAGCGACGCCGTGTCGGTACCCAGCAGGGCAAGTTGTGCGGCGGACGCTTCCATGCGGCTCTTCATCGACAGGTAGTCGGCCTTGCTCTGTTGCAGACGCTTGAGCGAAGCCGATTCGCCCGATACCAGACGTTGCTGACGCTCATACTCCTTCTTGAGATATTCGGCCTGAGCGGCGGCATCGAGATAGGATTGCTGGAGCTCGATATAGGCCGGATTGGCCAGCGTAAGAATCACCTCGCCCTTGCTCACATACTTGCCGGGCAAGACCCGAATATCCTGCACCGAACCGCCCATGCTCAGCGTGACGGTGACGTGATTTTGCGGCGGCATCACGATAATGCCGTTGAACGACGGCGGATTGGAGACGTTGGTGGCTCCGCTCACGCCATCGACCTTAGGGGTCTGGGCACTGTCGCCCGAGGCTTGTGCCACGGTGTCGGCCGGAGCAGCCGACCCGGCCGACGGAGTCGACGAATTTGAACACGATACGGCCAGCAAGGCAAGGGCCACGTAAATCATTCGTTGTTTCATCAGGTTCATTCTGTTATTCATTGTTCTTTGAGTTTTTGAGGTTGGGTAATTAAAGGGGGTGAACCGGCGGCTCACTCGGTATAGAGTTCGAGCTCGAGCACGGTGATATTGTAGGCATATACCGTTTCGATGTAGCCCCGGCGTATTTCGCGGGCGGCATTCAAGCTCTGGATAAATTCGCTAATGTCGGTTTCGTTCTCCTGGAATTTCTTGACGGCACTGTTTTGCAGGGCCTCGGCCTCCTTGACGGCAGCCTGCTGGTAGTAGAGCAGACGCTCGCGCTGGCGCACCAACTGGTTCTGCAGTTCGCTCACCCGGTTGGAGAGCTGGCGGCGATTGTCCTCGGCCTGCCAGTTGGCAATCTGCAGGTTGATGCGGGCCTGCTTGGCCCGGCTTTGCTGCGGAAAGAAGAGTATGGGGAACGATACGCCCACCATCCACGAGTTCAGGCCCGAGAGGGGGGCTATCTTCTGGCGCACATAACCAACCGAAATTTCGGGGAAGAAGCGGCTGCGCTCGATTTTCAGCATATCCCGCTTCTCCTGTACCTGGGCACTGAAGTAGTCGAGATGACGCGACGAGAGCGACAGGCCGTCGGTCTGTATCTGCATCACGGCCAGCGAGGTATCGGCCGGCAACAGGGCCTCGTCGCTGTAACAGGTCCAGGCAAGCCGGCGCTCGGCCAGGTTCAACTCTTCCGAAGCCTCCATCCAACGGGTGTGCAGGTCGGTGGCCAGGGCCGTAATCATGTTGCGCTCGGCCAGGTCGATGTCGCCCTGCTGGTAGCGTTGCTCGCCGCTGTTCCGCAACCGCTCGGCCAGCGCCTTCTGCCCCCGATAGAGGGCGTCGATGTGGTAGGCATACTGGTAGTAGGCCCACGCCCGTTTCACCTCGGCCGTAATCTCTTTCTTCACCATGTCGCGGTAGCTCTCGCCCTTGCTTATCTGCGTGTTGGCCAGGGCATTTTTATAGAAGGGGGTGAGCAGCGAGCCGAGCGACTGCTCGATCGACAGCTCGTTGTCCTTGCTGCTCTCGCCGTTCAGTTGCCCCCAGGAGTAGCTGAACGAGGTGCTGCCACCGTCCCAGGCCTCGCCCTTTGTGACGCGGGCCAGGGAGATTTCCGACTCGGCCATCTTCAACCGCGGGTTGTTGCTCTGGGCCATCTCGATGGCCTGCTCCATCGTCACGGTCTGCTGGGCCTGTGCGGCAGGCACGAAGGCTATCAGCAAAGCCAGACCCAAAGCAGCCTTACGGAGAGAGCGGCGACTCTTCCGGCGCAGCCGTTTGGCGGCCAGGATGCTCACGATACGGTAAAATGCGGGGATAATGATGAGCGTCAGGGCGGTCGAAACAATCAAGCCACCAATCACTACCGTGGCCAACGGGCACTGTACCTCGGCACCGGCCGACTTGGCTATGGCCATCGGCACGAAGCCCAGCGAAGCTACCAGACCGGTAAGGAATACCGGGCGCAACAGGTGCGGGCAGCCCTCGGCAATGATGCGGCTGGTCGTCAAGGGATACCGGGTACGCTTGCGTATGTCGTTGAAGTGGTTAATCATGAGGATACCGTTCAGCACCGCCACACCGAAGAGGGCAATGAACCCGACACCGGCCGAGATGCTGAAGGGGAGGCCGCGCAGCCACAGGGCCACGATACCGCCGATGAGCGAGAGGGGCACGGTAGAGAATACGACCAGCGAATAGGTGATGCTGTGGAAGGCAAAGAAGAGCAACAGCAAGATGAGCATCAGGGCGATGGGGATAACCACCGTGAGGGTGCTGATGGCATTTTGCAGGTTCTCGAACTGGCCGCCATACTCGAAGTAGTAGCCGGGCTTGAGTTTCACGTTCTTGTCGAGCGACTCTCTGATCTGGTTCACCACCTGCTGAATATCGGCATCGCGCACATTCACACCGATAACCACGCGTCGCTTGGTGGCGTCGCGGTTGATTTGCAGGGGGCCGTTTTCCAGCTCGATGCTGGCCACCTCGCTGACGGGGAGCTGTATGTTGTCTTTCGTGCGGACAAAGAGCTTGTCGATGTTCAGGTCGCTCACCTTGTTCTTATCCAGGCGAACCACGAGGTCGAAGTGGCGCTCGTTCTCAAAGACAACCCCGGCCGTCTCGCCCGCATAGGCGGTGCGGATAACGGTATTCAGCTCTTCGATGTCGATGCCGTAGCGGGCAATCTTGGCCCGGTCGAAGTGAATGAGCAACTGGGGCAGACCCATGGCCTGCTCTACCTGCACGTCGGCCGCACCCGGCACCTGCTCGACATAGCGGGCCGCCTCGCGCGCCTTGCTGTACAGCTCGGCCATATCCTCGCCGTAGAGCTTGATGGCAATATCGGCCTTGGCACCGGTCATCAGCTCGTTGAACCGCAACTGAATCGGCTGGCTGAAGTTGAACTCGGCACCGTCGGTCGAGTCGGGGCCCTAGTT
>ERZ780067.343-NODE-343-length-18935-cov-6.13369_pt1 | contig 18935 bp, 13 predicted proteins | sample MGYA00511841_ERZ780067 | MGnify/ENA primary metagenome ERZ780067 (study PRJEB29588, sample SAMEA2143295) | human gut metagenome | biome: human gut; feature: human-associated habitat; material: faeces | place: Denmark | collected 2008/2010 ... | reverse complement strand
TGCCAACTCGCCCATCCCGCAAGCCGAGATACGCTACACCACCGACGGCAGCGAGCCTACGGCCGAGTCGCCCCGCTGGGAGGAACCCCTCGACTGCCAGGCTCAAGTTGTCAAGGCCCGACTCTTCTACCTGGGGAAAGAGAGTCTCACCTCTACCTTTGTCAACAACGACTGACCTCACGTCGACACCCCATAACAAGACAGCCGCACGGAGCACTCCATGCGGCTGTCGGTCATTTATAAACAATACAAATTTCAATACGGGCAGAGCCCTTTCTTGAAAACCACGGGGCCTGTTTATTGCTTGTGTGCCAGCAGATACTCGGCAATCTGCACGGCATTCAGGGCAGCACCCTTCTTAATCTGGTCGCTCACGGTCCAGAAGGTCAACCCGTTGGGGTTGGATATATCGCTGCGGATACGGCCTACATACACCGGATCGCACCCGGCCTTGAAGAGCGGCATGGGGTATACGCGATTCTCGGGATCGTCCTCGAGCACCACACCCGGGGCATGGGCAAAAGCCTCGCGGGCCTCGGCCACCGATACGGGACGCTCGGTCTCTACCCAGATGGCTTCGGAGTGAGCCCGCATCACCGGCACACGCACGCAGGTTGCGCTCACGGCTATATCGGAGTGCATAATCTTGCGCGTCTCGTTATACATCTTCATCTCCTCCTTGGTATAGAGGTTGTCGGTAAAGACATCGACCTGGGGAATGAGGTTGTAGGCCAGTTGGAAGAAGAATTTCTCGACCGTGGGTTGCTCGCCGGCCACGAGTTGCTCGAACTGTTTCTTCAGCTCGGCCATGGCCGATGCACCGGCACCGCTGGCAGCCTGATAGGTAGCCACATGCACCCGCTTGATGTGCGAGAGGGCCTCGATGGCATTCAGGGCCACAACCATCTGTATGGTGGTGCAGTTGGGGTTGGCGATAATTCCGCGGGGACGCACGAAAGCATCGTCGCCATTCACCTCGGGGACCACCAGAGGCACGTCGTCGTCCATGCGGAAAGCACTCGAGTTGTCAATCATGATGGCGCCGTAGCGGGTAATCGTCTCGGCAAACTCTTTCGAGGTACCGGCACCGGCCGAGGTGAAAGCAATATCCACGCCCTTGAAATCGTCATTGTGCTTCAGCTCCTTGACTACAACCTGTTTACCCCTGAAGGGATAAGCACGTCCTGCACTCCGAGAGGAACCGAACAACAACAGTTCGTCGATCGGGAAATTCCGCTCGTCCAAAACTCTTAGGAACTCTTGTCCGACAGCGCCACTGGCGCCCACAATAGCGACTTTCATCTTCTTTCTTTTGTAATTTTATACGTTAAAATCTCGTTTTTCCTTTTTCCCTAAAAAGAGATGCAAATATACAACTATTTAGGTAAAACCATATCAAAACGTAATAATTATATTCTTCTCACTGCATTTTAGATATTTGCGACACTTTTCAAACAGAAGGAAGCGTATGGCTTGCAAGAGCGAACTTTTATTTGTATTTTTGTTGCATATTTACAGTTTCAGCATCTCAAAATTACAGAGTCATGGGCAGCATTACTTCTCTACCGATTGAGAATCCGGTACTGATTTTCTTTATTGTACTGGTTATCATCCTGCTTGCACCCATACTGCTCAATCGCATACGGGTTCCCCACATCATCGGGCTTATCATCGCCGGTGTCATCATCGGGCCCAACGGCCTTAACCTGCTGGCCCGCGACAGCAGTTTCGAAATATTCGGCAACGTAGGTATCCTCTACCTGATGTTTTTGGCCGGTCTCGAAATCGACATGAACGATTTCAAAAAGACCCGCAAAGACGGTATAATCTTCGGTCTCTACACCTTTCTCGTCCCCATGATTCTGGGTACGATTACCAGCTACTACACGCTGCATCTCGACCTCATGACCTCGATTTTACTGGCCAGCATGTATGCTTCGCACACACTCATCGCCTATCCCATCATCAGCCGGTACGGAATCTCGCGCAGCCGGGCCGTACCCGTGACGATTGCGGGCACGATTTTCACCGTATTGGGAGCACTCATCATTTTGGCGGTCATCTCGGGTATGGTGCGAGGCGACCTCACCGAGTTCTTTTGGCTCAGACTGTCGGTCAACATCATCATCTACAGCTTGGCCATACTCTACATCTATCCGCGTCTTACCCGCTGGTTTTTCAAGAACTACAACGACAACGTCACCCAGTTTATCTTTATTTTAGCACTCGTTTTCCTTGCTTCCTACATGGCGCAGGTCATCGGGTTGGAGGCTATCTTGGGAGCTTTCTTTGCCGGCATCGTACTCAACCGGTTCATTCCCAATGTATCGCCGCTGATGAACCGGCTCGAATTTGTAGGCAATGCGCTATTCATTCCCTATTTCCTCATCGGGGTAGGTATGCTCATCGACTTGCGGGTTATCGTCAGCGGCACCGATACGCTCATCGTCGCCATCAACATGTCGATTGTCGCCACCCTCTGCAAATGGCTGGCCGCCTGGCTCACCCAGAAAACCTGCCACATGACCAAAGTGGATCGCAACCTCATCTTCGGATTGAGCAACGCCCAGGCCGCCGCTACACTGGCTGCCGTCATCATAGGCCACAACATCGGGCTCTTCAACGACGAGATTCTGAACGGCACCATCGTGATGATTCTGGTTACCTGCATCATCAGTACGCTGGTCACCGAGAAAGCCGCCCGCCAAATGGTCGTCGACATGCAGAACAACGAACCGAAATCTTCCAAATCGCCCGTACAGAGCGAACAGATACTGATACCCATCGCCAACCCCAGCACCATCGAGAACCTCATCAACCTGGCCCTGCTGCTCAAGTCGCCCCAAAAGCGGACTCCCCTCTATGCCCTGCATGTGACCGACGACAGCAAGACGAGCAACTACCGCTCGCAGTCGATTCTCGAGTTTGCCGGTAAAGTAGCCTCATCGGCCGATACCAAACTGATTCCCATCGCCCGGTACGACATGAACATCACCAGCGGCATCATCCACACCATGAAGGAGCGGAACATTACCGAGGTCGTGCTGGGTCTGCACCACAAGGCCAATATCGTCGATACCTTCTTCGGTGCCAAAATCGAGTCGCTGCTCAAGAACACCAACAAGATGATTCTCATCTCGAAGTGTGTAAACCCCATCAACACCATTACCCGCATCGTCATCGCCGTACCTCGCAAGGCCGAATATGAAACGGGCTTTGCCCGATGGATAGACCGGATAGCCAACATGGCCAAACAGATAGGCTGCCGGGCCATCTTCTATGCCTATGCCGAGACTATCCCTTACCTGAAAGCCCGGTTGAGAGCCGGTCGATACAACATCCGCAACGAGTTTGAAGTGCTCGAGAGCTGGGACGATTTCATGCTCTTGGCCAATGTAGTGCTCGACGACGACCTTTTCATCGTCGTGAGCGCACGTCCCACTTCGGTCTCGTTCAATGCCGACGCCGACAACATTCCCTCGTTCCTTTCGAAATACTTCGTCGACAACAACCTTATCGTACTCTATCCCGAGCAGTTCGGTACCGCCGAGCCGGCCCCCGCTTCGTTCATGGAACCCATGTCGCACGACATGCTCAGCCACTCCGAAATTCTGGGTATCGAAAAGATTTTCCGACAACTCATCGCCTACAAAAAACGGTGGACCCACCGCAATCGCAAAAAGAAAATCGAATTGTAATACCGGCAAGGTTACCGCCCTACCATCCCTTGTGCCTGCACTCGCACCCGACAAAGAGCGGATGTGCCATTGGTTTTCGTCTCTACCGGATTGAAGTGTCGCAGCACGGCGTTCCAACGTCCCGGTATAGATACGCCGCGGGCTGCACCCGTTCCACTCCTCAAACGCATAGACAACTATTTGGGAACCACCCAACAAAAAAAGAGAGACTCGTAAGTCTCTCTTTTTTTATGCTACCATAAAATAACTTCTTTATTTTACTTGGTCGGCCAACTCGGCACCAGCTTTGAATTTAACCACTTTCTTGGCAGCGATAGTGATTTTTTCTTTAGTTGCCGGATTGATACCTGTGCGAGCAGCTTTCTCTGCAACGCCAAAAGTTCCAAAACCAATAAGAGCCACTTTGTCCCCTTTTACGAGTGATTCCGAAACTGCTTCTACAAAAGCGTCCAATGCCTTCTTTGCGTCAACTTTGCTCAAACCGGCTTTTTCGGCCATAGCATTGATAAGTTCAGTCTTGTTCATAACATGTATAATTAAAAGTTAAGTAATAATCTCCCTGAAGAGCAGCACGGCAAATGTAAATATTAAAATGATATAGTGCAAACAATAAAGTAAAAAAATATAATAAAAGTCGCTATTTTATAATATAACACACCCATATTTGAGTAAATCCTTGAAAAATCACTATTTTTGCTTGCAAAATCAGGGGATAATCTGTTTTATGTCTTAGACTACAAGGCAGTTACCCTCGTCAATAAAAGAACGATTATTTATGCAAAACAGATCTTTTTTGGGATCGATACCGCCCGTCACGCTCAATCTTATCATCATCAACTTCATTGTGTGGCTGGCTGCGTTGACCCTGCCCAAAATTGCCGGCATCGACTTGAATTATCTGCTGGGATTGCACTACATCGAAGCCGACGATTTCAACGTCATTCAGTTGGTCACCTACATGTTCCTTCACGACACGAACAGCTTCGACCACATCTTCTTCAACATGTTCTCGGTCTTCATGTTCGGCCGTACACTCGAGGCGGTGTGGGGTGGCAAACGGTTCATCTTCTACTACCTCACCACCGGTATAGGAGCCGGTCTGATACAGGAGCTGGCTTGGTATTTCGAACTGCATTCGGCCATCGACGCTACGGTAGCCCAGTTGGGCTGGGACCAAACCTCGATGCTGCTCAACCAGTTTGTTACCGTGGGAGCCTCGGGAGCCGCCTTCGGTATCCTGCTCGCCTTTGGCATGTTGTTCCCCAACGCGCCGCTCTTCATCCTGTTTATCCCCATACCCATCAAGGCTAAATATTTTGTTATCTTCTACGGCCTCCTCGAACTGATATTCGGTATCAGCGGCACCATGAGCGGTGTAGCTCACTTTGCCCACCTGGGAGGCATGCTCTTCGGATTCTTCCTCATACGCTATTGGAAAAAGAAAGGAATAGGCGGTGGCGGCTTCTATTATTGACAACCTCAAGCGGCAGTTCGGGCAAGGCTCGGTACTGCTGAAACTCATCTATATCAACGTAGCGGTGTTCCTGCTGCTACGCATCACGGGGGTTGTACTCCTGCTGTTCAACATCGACCTCTCGATTGTGCTCCCCTACATCGAGATGCCCTCCGATCCCTACGAGTTTATCACCCATCCGTGGACTCTGCTCACCTACATGTTCGTACACTACGACGTGTGGCACATCCTCTTCAACATGCTGTGGCTCTACTGGTTCGGGCAGATATTCCTCACCGCCTTCGGCGAGAAGCAGATGGTGGGGCTCTACCTGTGGGGCGGCATTGCCGGCGGACTGCTCTACCTGCTCTCGTACAACCTCTTCCCCTATTTCGAGGGAAAGCAGGGGCTCATGTGCGGAGCCTCGGCCTCGATTATCGCCATCGTGGTGGCTACCGCCTTCCGCATGCCCGACTATAAAATCAACCTGCTCTTTCTCGGGGCTATCTCGCTGAAATACATTGCTATCGTCACTATCCTCATCGACCTGCTCAGCGTCACCTCGGCCAACGGCGGCGGCCACATTGCTCACCTGGGCGGTGCCCTGCTGGGCTACTGGTTCATCGTGCGTTGGGAGAAGGGAAAAGACCTCACCGCTCCGCTCAACCGACTCATCGACCGCATCGTGACGGTCTGCAAGCCACGGCCCCGCATCCGCGTGAAACGCCCCTCGGCCCGCACCACCTACCGCACCTCGTCACGCCCCGAGACCGATATGGAATACCGGGCCCGCAAAAAACGGGAGAGCGACGAGATTGACGCCATTCTCGATAAAATCAAGAAATCGGGGTACACCTCGCTGACGGCCGAAGAGAAAAAGCGGCTCTTCGAGGCCGGGAAAAAATAACCGGGATATGAAACATGTCGTCAAAATCATATTACTGATACTCAATACCCTGTGGGGATTACTCCTCATCATGGGAGCCTACTCGGCCTACTGTCCCACCCGCGTGGGCATTCTGCTCGAGCTGCTCTTTCCCCTCAACCTCTTCGTGTGCGTGGCCTTTCTTTTCGTATGGCTTGCCTACAACCCGCGCTACATATGGGTACCCGTGGCGGCTCTGGTACTGGCCTGGGGAGGCATAGCCCGCTACTGCCCCATACACAAGCCCCAGCCGCCCGACAACAGCGCCCCGGGGTTCACGCTGATGACCTATAACGTCTATTTCCTGCTCGACTACGAGGGGAGCGATACACCCCAAAACCGCACCATCTCGTTCCTGCTGGCACAGGATGCCGACCTGGTGTGCCTGCAAGAGGCGCCCGAACTGGCCGACCCCAACCCCGGCCTGAAGGTTGCGCAGGCGCAAATCGACAGCATCCACGCACGCTATCCCTACCGGATACCCACGAGCCACGGCATGAACTTCCTCTCGAAATATCCGGCCCGCCTGCTCTTCGACACCGTCTACTCCGAATCGAGTGCCGTAGCGGCCTATCGGGTACAGATAGGCGAGCGCGAGGTTACCGTCGTCAACCAGCACATGGAGTCGATCGGGCTTACTCAAACCGACAAGGAGCTCTACCACGAGATTACCGCACACCCCAATACCGACTACCTCGACGAGGTGAAGAAGCATCTGCTCTCCAAACTTGTCAATGCGGCCCGGGCCCGCAACAAACAGGCCGACCTCACGGCCGAGAAAATCGAAGAGCTCGCCGGCAACGTAATCGTGTGCGGCGACTTCAACGACTCGCCCCTCTCCTATGCCGTGCGCCGGTTCCGCCGCATGGGATTCCGCAACGCCTACAACGAACTGGGTCTGGGGCCCGGTATCACCTACCACGCCAACCGGTTCTGGTTCCGCATCGACCACATTCTCTACAAGGGCAACATGGAGGCGCGTTGGCTCGAACGGCTGCGCTACAAGAGTTCCGACCACTACCCGCTCCTGGTACGATTTGCCTGGGAGCCCCCTGCCGAAATTCATTAACACAGTAATATTATACCACATGAAAAAACTTTTAGTCACATCGTTAACCGCTCTTATGATGATTTCCTGCAATCAAAAAGAGAATCCGCTTTTGGGCGAATTTAACACTCCGTTCGGCGTACCGCCGTTCGACCAGATCAAGACCGAGCACTACATGCCTGCTTTCGAAGAGGCTATCAAGCAACACGATGCCGAAATCGAAGCCATTGTCAACAACCCCGAGGCTCCTACCTTCAAGAATACCATCGAGCCTCTCGAATTCAGCGGCCTGCTGCTCACCCGGGTAAACCTCATCTTCAGCAGCCTTACCGAAGCCGATACCAACGACGAGCTCCAGGCAATCGCCAAGGAGATTTCGCCCCGACTCACCGAGCACTACGACAACATCTCACTCAACGACAAGCTGTTCCAGCGTGTCAAAGCGGTATATGACAACCGCGAAAACGAGGGTCTCGACGCCGAACAGATGAAAGTGCTCGAGAACCACTACAAAGATTTCGTACGGGCCGGCGCCCTCCTCTCCGAGGCGGCCAAGGATACCCTGCGCGAAATCAACAAGGAGCTGGCCATGCTCTCGATTCAGTATGGCGACAATGCCTTGGCCGAATCGAATGCCTTCCAGCTGGTAATCGACAACGAGGCCGACCTGGCCGGACTGCCCGAAGCCGTAGTGGCTGCCGCTGCCGACGAGGCTGCCGCCCGCAACCTGGCCGGCAAATGGGTATTTACCCTCGACGCTCCCAGCCGCATTCCCTTCCTCCAGTATGCCGACAACCGCGCCCTGCGCGAGAAGGTTTACAAGGCCTACATCAACAAGGGCGATAACGACAACGAGCACGACAACAAGACTCTCGTGTCGAAGATTGTCAACCTCCGCCTTAAAAAGGCCAATCTGCTGGGCTTCAAGACCTACGCCGACTTTGCCCTCGACGACCGCATGGCCAAGACCGACGAGAACGTGAACAACCTGCTCAACCGTGTGTGGGAATATGCCATCCCCCGGGCCAAGGAAGAGGTGGCCGACATGCAGAAGATTATCGATGCCGAAGGCGGCAACTTCAAACTGGCTCCCTGGGACTGGTGGTACTATGCCGAGAAGGTGCGCAAGGCCAAATACGACCTCAACGAAGATGAGCTGAAACCCTACTTCAGCCTCGACAACGTGCGCGAAGGGGCCTTCATGGTGGCCAACAAGCTCTACGGCATCACCATCACCGAGCTGAAGGATGTGCCCGTATATCACCCCGACGTGCGTGCCTTCGAAGTGAAGGATGCCGACGGCAAACACCTGGCCGTGTTCTACACCGACTACTTCCCCCGTCCCAGCAAACGGGCCGGTGCCTGGATGTACAACTTCCGCGAGGCCTATGTACAGGATGGCAACGAGGTGCGTCCCATTGTCTACAACGTAGCCAACTTTACCAAACCTACCGGCGACACGCCTGCCCTGCTCACCATCGACGAGGTACAGACGCTCTTCCACGAGTTCGGCCACGCCCTGCACGGCATGCTCACCCGCTGCCACTACCCCTCGGTAAGCGGTACCAACGTAGCTCGCGACTTCGTGGAGCTGCCCTCGCAAATCAACGAGCACTGGGCTACTCATCCCGAAGTACTCAAACTCTACGCCAAACACTACAAGACGGGTGAGGTGATTCCCGACTCGCTCATCGAGAAGATGGAGGCCGCTTCGAAATTCAACCAGGGCTTCACTACCACCGAGCTCATTGCCGCTTCGATTCTCGACATGCGCTGGCACGAAATCAGCGAAGCCAAAGAGTACGACGTACGCCAGTTCGAGAAAGAGGTAGCTCAATCTATCGGTCTCATCGACGAGATTACCTACCGCTATCGCAGCACCTACTTCTCGCACATCTTCACCAACGACTACTGTGCCGGCTATTACAGCTACACCTGGGCCGAGGTGCTCGATGCCGATGCCTTCGATGCCTTCATCGAACACGGTATCTTCGACCCGGCTACCGCCAAAGCCTTCCGCGAAAACATCCTCGAAAAGGGTGGCAGCGAAGACCCCATGAAACTCTACCGCCAATTCCGCGGTGCCGACCCCAACCCCGACGCACTGCTCCGTAACCGCGGTTTGAAATAATACACGAATAAGCTCATTCGACCTGCAAGGGCTGCCTGGTAAAAATCGGGCAGCCCTTGCTATATTTGTATTATCTTCAAAGGGGCCAGCATAAAAATCAAGCGAGCTTGTTTTTCTGCCTTCGACTTTCATTATCTTTTCATAAGAAAGGATGCGGTTCGGCATGGTCAAATTTGAAAACAAGGTTTTCATTTGCCTCTGCTCTCACCTTTCACTATCTTTGTAGAAGATAAGATTCGGTTCTGCATAAAGTTCAAGTAAACTTGACTTTCTGCTCTCACCTTTCACTATCTTTGCACCGTTCAACCGCAAGAGATGGAAAAACCTGTACCCCAGATACACAAGAAGCGCATCGACAGCATCGACCTGCTCAAAGGCCTTGCCATCATGGGCATCGTGTGGAAACACACCTTTCACCCTCACTGGTGCGACCTGATTCTCATCAGCGCCATCTTCTTCATCTTGTCGGGTACCTTTTTCAAGGACGAACCCTTCGTCCCCTTCCTGAAGAAGCGGGTGAGGACGATACTCGTTCCCTTTCTCGTCTTCTACCTCTTCTCCTTTCTCGCCCGTCTGCTCTTCCATGTAGCTCACCACCACACGCTGCACGGGTTCGACTGGAGTGCCGTGCTGCAACTCTTCACCATCGACAGCGGGTCGCTCTACCTCTCGGTCAATATTCCGTTGTGGTTTCTGGTCTGCCTCTTCGTGATGCAACTTATCTTCTGGGTATTGAACCGACTCATTCCACAGCGGCATCGCACCCTCTGGTTCCTGCTCGTAATAGCCGTCATCTACGCTGGCTACCCGGCTATCGAAGAGTGGCGCACCCTCTTCATGGTCAACGTGGCTCTCGAGAGTCTGCCCTACTTCATCGCCGGCAACCTCTTCGGGCTGCCGCTGGCCCGATACCTGGCCCGCAGTTTGCACCGATACCTCGTGGCACTCCTCGGGCTGGCGCTGTTCATCGCCGTGCAATACCTGCCGATCGAGTGGCCGGTGCTCTCGCTGGTCAAGTTCTTTGCCCTCTTTGCCACGCTTCTCGCCCTCCTCTCTTATGCCGAGGGCAACCGCTCGCCGTTGGCCCGTTTTGTGCGTACCTGCGGCGAATCGTCGCTGCTCATCATGGGCATCCACGTCATCCTGCTGGCCCCCCTGCAACCGATAGCCTGCGCCATCACCGGTAAGCCCGACCTGCTGGCCGGAGCCATTGCCCTCGCCCTCACCCTGCTCGTCATCTACCTGCTCATCCCGGTAGTGAACAAGTACATACCCTGGGCCGTGGGGAAGAGACGATAGTCCATCGTATCGTATGAGATAAAAACCAAGCGGAGCGGAAGAGTCAATGACTCATCCGCTCCGCTTGATTATGGTGTGGCTACCGATTACTCCCGAGGTTGGAGCAATCGGTTATACTCGGCATCGTCGTGGATAATCGCCATCGCCTTGACAAACGAGGGATTCTCGGGGTTCATAATGCGGAAATAGGCCGCCGTGTCGAACATGTCACGAGCGACGAGCGCCTTGACCTGCAAGGCTATGAGATTGCGCGACTTCTGGTACTGCTCCTCGTCATACTTCACCTTCTCGGCCTCGCCCATCTTCAGCAGGTCGGCAAGCATCTCGTCAGTCACCGTGAAGCCCTCGACAAACTGCTCCACATTCTTGTAACGGCTCGTCAGCTCCTTGCGGTGCTTGTCGAGGTAGTTGATAGGGTACTGGTTCAATACCCCCTTGGCCAGCAGGTCGCGGTGGAAGTCGGTATAGATGGTGGTGTCGAGCGGCACAAATACATCGGGCATGATTCCCCCGCCACCGTAGACGATACGCTTGCTCTTCAAGGTCTGATATTGCAGCGAGTCGGGGAAGTGAATACTGTCGGTATAGATGAGTTCGCCGTGGTTGAAACGGTCGAGCAGCTCCCGCTCGTAGGCCTCGTGTCCCTTGTCGTAGGGTTTCTGGATGCTGCGCCCTGCCGGGGTATAGTAGCGGGCTACGGTCAGACGTATCATCGAACCGTCGGGGAAGGGAATAGGCCGTTGTACCAGACCCTTGCCGAAGGTGCGGCGACCGACAATCACGCCACGGTCCCAATCCTGCACGGCTCCCGACAGAATTTCGCTGGCCGAAGCCGAACTCTCATCGACCAGCAGCACCAGTTTCCCTTTCTGGAACAGCCCCTGTTTGGTGGCAAAGGCATCGTCGCGAGGCGAACGGCGCCCCTCGGTATAGACAATCGACTGCCCGTCGTCGAGAAACTCATCGGCCATGCCGATAGCGCTCACCAGGTATCCGCCTCCGTTACCCTGAAGGTCGACAATAAGGTTTTTCATACCCTTCTTTTTCAATGTCTTGAGCGCATCGGAAAACTCCTTGTCGGTCGTGGCGGCAAAACGGCTCACCCGTATGTAGCCCGTCTCCTTGTCGGCCATATACGAGGCGTCGATGCTGTAAATGGGTATCTTGTCGCGTACGATTCTGAACTCGATGGGCTCCTTCACCCCCTTGCGCAACACGCTCACCCGCACCACTGTGCCGGCCTCGCCGCGCAAGCGTTTCATAATGTCGGTATTTTTCATCTTCACCCCGGCAATCACCGTGTCGTTCACCGAGACGATGCGGTCGCCCGCCAGGATACCCACCTTCTCCGAAGGGCCCCCCACGATGGTCTGTATCACATACAGCGTGTCGCGGTTCATGTTGAACTGAATGCCGATGCCGCTGAAGTTGCCCTGCAACGGTTCGTTCATCTCCTTGGTCTCCTCGGCAGTCGTATAGGTCGAATGGGGGTCGAGTTTCTCGAGCATGCCCCGTATGCCATCCTCGACCAGCTTCGCTTCGTCGACCTCGTCGACATAGAGGTTGGTGATGGCAAAATCGGCCAGACTCAGTTTGCGCATGCCTTCACTCTGGCCCTGCGCCCGTACGGCTCCTGCGGTCACGGCCAGCAGGAGTATCGCAAAAAACAGTCTTTTCATCGTTTGTTGTCAAATTATACCAATTTCAAACCCTTGGGTACAAACTCGTCCACACTGTGACCGAAGCGCAAGAGCTCGCGCACGATAGTGGAGCTGACGTGGGTCAGCTCGGGTTCGGTAAACAGGATGATGGTCTCTACGCCCGAGAGCTTGCGATTTACGTCGGCAATCGTCTTTTCATACTCAAAATCGTTGACCGACCGGATGCCCCGCAAGATAAACCGGGCATTCCACTCCCTGGCCAGGTCGATGGTGAGGCTGTCGTACGAGACAACCCGCACGCGGGGATTGTCGCGGAAGAAGTCGCGCAGCATGTCGAGCCGCTGCTCCACCGTAAAATAGGTGCGTTTCGAGTCGTTGATACCGATGGCAATCACCACTTCGTCGAGCAGTTCGAGCCCGCGGTTTACAATCGACATGTGGCCGATGGTAAAGGGGTCGAAAGTCCCGGGAAATACGGCGATTCGTTTAGACGAGGTTGGTGTCATCTTCTATAACCAGATTTTGTACAATAAAATTTTGTCGCTCCATGGTGTTCTTGCCCATGTAAAACTCGAGCAGGTCTTTCACCAGGTCTTCTTTTCGCAACGATACTTGGTCGAGGCGCATATCGGGGCCGATGAACTGGCGGAACTCCTCGGGCGAAATCTCGCCCAACCCTTTGAATCGAGTCACCTCGGGATTGGCCCCGCACTTCTCGATGGCAGCGATACGCTCTTCGTCGCTATAACAATAGTAGGTCTCCTTCTTGTTGCGCACCCTGAAGAGGGGGGTCTGCAAAATATAGACATGCCCCTTCTTGATCAGGTCGGGGAAGAACTGCAGGAGGAAGGTAATCATCAGCAGACGTATGTGCATGCCGTCGACATCGGCATCGGTAGCGATAATCACCTTGTTGTAGCGCAACCCCTCGATACCCTCCTCGATGTTGAGGGCCGCCTGCAACAGGTTGAACTCCTCGTTTTCATACACCACCTTCTGGGTGAGGCCGTAGGTGTTGAGGGGCTTCCCCCGCAGCGAGAATACGGCCTGAGTCTCTACGTTGCGAATCTTGGTAATCGAGCCGCTGGCCGAGTCGCCCTCGGTAATGAATATGCAACTCTCGTCGCGCCGGTCGCCCTTCGCATCGTTGTAGTGTATGCGGCAGTCGCGCAACTTGCGGTTGTTGAGGCTCGCCTTCTTGGCCCGTTCGCGGGCCAGCTTCGTCACCCCGGCAATAGCCTTGCGCTCCTTCTCCGAGGCCAATATCTTTTTCAGCATCACCTCGGCCACATCGCCGTGCTTGTGCAGGTAGTTGTCCAGCTCCTTCTTCAGGAAGTCGCCGATAAACTTGGCCACCGTAGGCCCTTCGGGGCCCATGTCTTTCGAGCCCAGTTTGGTCTTGGTCTGCGACTCGAACACCGGCTCCTCTACCTTGATGCTGATGGCGGCCACCATACCGTTGCGAATGTCGGTATACTCGAAATTCTTGTTGTAAAACTCCTTGATGGTACGCGACACCGACTCTCTGAAGGCGGTCAAGTGGGTACCGCCCTGGGTGGTGTGCTGCCCGTTGACAAACGAGTAGTACTCTTCGCCATACTGGTTACCGTGGGTGATGACCACCTCGATGTCGGTCCCCGACAGGTGAATGATGGGATAGAGCGGGTCGGTGGTCATGTTCTCGTTGAGCAGGTCGACCAGACCGTTGCGCGAGTGGTATCTACGCCCGTTCAGCAAGATGGTGAGCCCCGTGTTCAGGAACACATAGTTCTTGAGCAGCGGCACAATCAGCTCCTCGCGATAGGCATAGTTTTTGAATATGGTATTATCGGGGGCAAACTGCACCAGCGTGCCGTTGAGCTCGTCGGTAGGCGTGAGGCCGCTCTCCGAGATGACTTCGCCCCGGGCATAGCTCACCGAGTTGCTCATGCCGTCGCGATACGACTGGATAAAGAAACTCGACGACAAGGCATTCACCGCCTTGATACCCACACCGTTCAACCCCACCGACTTCTTGAAGGCCTTGGAGTCGTATTTACCGCCGGTGTTCATCTTCGACGATACGTCGCGTACCTTGTCGAGGGGGATACCCCGGCCGTAGTCGCGCACCGAAACCACTTCGGGCGAAATCTCCACGACTATCTGTTTGCCAAAGCCCATCATGTGCTCGTCGAGGGCATTGTCGAGAACCTCTTTCAACAGCACATAGATGCCGTCGTCGGCGTGCGAGCCGTCGCCCAGCTTGCCGATATACATACCGGGACGGCGACGGATGTGCTCTTTCCAGTCGAGGGTCTTGATGGCGTCGGAGCCATATTCCAAGTCGATATTTACATGTGTATTTTCTTCCATAAAATTCTATCCTGCCGGCTCTGTACCGGCTTTCCACACAAAGATAACGCTAAAAAAAGAGTAAAAAAAGAATAACTCCCTTTTTACGACCTTTTTAAGAAATAAAACGGAGCCCGGCAGGGCGTAAACGCCTTGCCCGACTCCGTGAAAATTCGATTTCGCCCAACCCGGCTATTGCTGCTCGGCCAGCGCAAAGTCGAGCTGCTTGCGCTAGAGGTGGGCCGGGGCCACCTTGATGCGGATGGGATCGCCCAGCCGATAGATGCGGTGGGTACGGCGCCCCATGAGGCAGTAGTTCTTCTCGTCGAACTCGTAGTAATCGTCCTCGAGGTCGCGTATGGGTACCAGCCCCTCGCACTTGTTCTCGTTGATTTCGACATACAGTCCCCACTCGGTAATGCCCGAGATGACACCGTCGTACTCCTGTCCCAACCGCTCGCTCATATACTCGACCTGCTTGTACTTGATCGAGGCACGCTCGGCACTGGCAGCGAGCTGTTCCATATCCGAAGCGTGTTCGCACTCATCCTCCAGCGCCTGCACGTTCACGCTGCGGCCGCCGGCCATGTAGCGCTCGAGCAGCCGGTGTACCATCAGGTCGGGATACCGGCGTATGGGCGATGTAAAGTGGGTATAGTAGTCAAAAGCCAGTCCGTAGTGGCCGATATTGACTGTCGTATAGATGGCCTTGGCCATGGCCCGTATGGCAATGGTCTCTACCAGGTTCTCTTCGGGACGTCCCTGCACCTTGGCCAGCAGGCTGTTGATGCCTTTCGACAGGTCGCTCTTGCTGCCCTCGGTCTTGATTTTGTAGCCGAAGCGGGTGATGAAGGCAGCAAACGACGACATCTTGTCGGGGTCGGGCAGGTCGTGTACACGATAGACAAAGGCTTTGGGTTTGCGGCCATCCTTGGGCTTGCCCACAAACTCGGCCACCGTACGGTTGGCCAGCAACATGAACTCCTCGATGAGCTTGTTGGCCTCCTTCGATACCTTGAAGTAGACTCCTATGGGCTTGCCGTTCTCGTCGATGTCGAACTTCACCTCGTGACGGTCGAAGTTGATGGAGCCGTGCTCGAAACGCCGTTTGCGCAGTTTCTGAGCCAGGTCGTTCAACGTAAGTATCTCTTCCTTGTAATCACCCTCGCCGGTCTCGATGACGGCCTGTGCCTCTTCGTAGGCAAAGCGGCGGTTCGACCGAATGACGGTGCGGGCGATGTGCGACTTCTGTACCTCGGCCTCGTCGTTCAGCTCGAAGATGCACGAGAAGGTGAGCTTCTCTTCATCGGGGCGCAGCGAGCAGACGTCGTTGCACAACCGCTCGGGCAACATGGGTACCACACGGTCGACCAGATAGACCGACGTACCGCGGTGCTCGGCCTCCTTGTCGATGATGCTGCCGGGCTTCACATAGTAGCTCACATCGGCAATGTGCACGCCTACCTCCCAATGGCCGTTGTCGAGACGACGAATCGACAGGGCGTCGTCGAAGTCCTTGGCATCCTTGGGGTCGATGGTAAAGGTGGTCACCTCTCTGAAGTCCTCGCGAGCGGCAATCTCCTCGGGCGTAATGGTGTCGGGTATCTTGTTGGCCGCCTTCTCCACAGCCTCGGGGTAGCGATAGGGCAACCCGAACTCGGCCAGGATGGCATGAATCTCGGTATTGTTCTCACCGGCCGGTCCCAGAATGTCGATAACCTCGCCATAGGGATTTCGTGCCCGATCGGGCCACTCGGTGATGCGCACCACCGCCTTGTCGCCCGTCTTGCCCCCCTTGAGGGCATTCTTGGGAATGAATATGTCGTTGGCCAGCACCTTGTTGTCGGTAAGCAGGAAGGCAAAGTGCTTCTGCACCTCGAGTGTACCCACAAAGGTCTGCGGATTCTTTTCGATAATCTCGACCACTTCGCCCTCGGCATCGTGGCCCTTGCGCTTGGCATAGACCAGCACCCGCACCCGGTCGCCGTCCATGGCGTGCATCGAGTTGCGCTCGGCAATGAAAATCGACTCTTCGTCGTCGGTAATGACATGATTCTTACCGTTCGAACGACGTTCGAAACGGCCTACCACCTCGGTGCCCCGGCTGTTGGCCTTGTATTTGCCGGGCGAGACCTCGATCAGGAAGTTCTGCTCGGCCATGCCCTCGAGCAACTGGAACACCATCTGTTTCTGGGGCGTAGTCTTGGCCCCAACCCCATGAGCGACCTGTTTGTAATTAAACGCCCGCTTTCTGTCCTGATTGAAGAACTCGACCATCAAGGCCAGCATATCTTCCTTTTTGATTCGCTTGGAATCTTTTTTCTTCGTCTGTTTCATCTTATAGGGGTTTAATGTGGGTATACAACAATCGTGAACGGCAGGAGTCGGATGGCGATAACGGCCTCACTCTCACGCAGGCCATGCCGCCTCGTCTCCTATGACTATCCAAAGATAGCGAAAACGTCGGTAGAAACAAACTAAAACGGAACTTATTCTGGACTTTTGAGCGAAAAAACAGGTGTTATTTCACAACCGCCCGGCCACGTACCCCGCGGCACAGAGCGACACTCCCCCCCGCTGTTGTTACATAAGCTCAAAAGACCTTGAGCAGCCCGAAGGCCATGCCCAGATAGAGGAAGAGCGTGATGAACGACCAGGCGAAACGAGCCTTGACAAAAGGCTCGCCGGTCGACTTGCTCCGCCTGGGATAGCGCAGAATACCCGCTACAGGTCCTACAAAACAGACGGCCATGGCCGCTTGCAACCAAGTGAGGTCGAAATAGACGCCGACCAAAAACAGCACAAAGATAAAAAAGGCTATCAGTTCCATGTAGCCGAGACTGTTCAACGCTTTCCGTTCCATAACACGACTCTCTTTTATTCTTCCCCGGCCCCGATGCAGCGCGGCATCGCCCGGGGAGTGTTACAACTCTATTTAAACCAAGTCAGCCCGATATTGAACAACCGGGCTGACTCATATCTGGTTTCAGCAATTAAGCATCGATATTGGCATAGGTGGCATTCGACTCGATGAACTCGCGACGCGGACCTACATCCTCGCCCATCAGCATCGAGAAGATGCGGTCGGCCTCGGCGGCATTGTCGATAGTCACCTGCTTGAGGATACGGTTCTCGGGGTCCATGGTGGTCTCCCACAACTGGTGGGGATTCATCTCACCCAAACCTTTGTAACGCTGCGTCTCCATCAACTGCTCGTTGCCATCGCAGTATTTCACGCAGAACTGGTCTTTCTGCTGGTCGGTCCAGCAATACTCCTCGGCTTTGCCCCGCTTGCTCTTGCACTTGTAGAGCGGCGGCGTGGCCAGATAGACGTAGCCTTGCTCCAAGAGCGGACGCATGCGGCGGAAGAAGAAGGTGAGCAACAGGGTGGCAATGTGTGCGCCATCGACATCGGCATCGGTCATGATGATGATTTTGTGGTAGCGCAGCTTCTCGATGTTGGCCTGCTTCGAATCCTCGGCCGTACCGATGGTTACGCCCAGCGCCTTGAACATGTTGCTGATTTCCTGACTTTCGAATACCTTGTGGTCCATGGCCTTCTCGACATTCAGAATCTTACCGCGCAACGGCAGAATGGCCTGGAACATACGGTCGCGGCCCTGCTTGGCCGAACCACCGGCCGAGTCACCCTCGACGAGGAATATCTCACACTCCTCGGGATTACGCGACGAGCAGTCGGCCAGTTTACCGGGCAGCCCGCCTCCCGAGAGGGGCGACTTGCGTTGTACCAGCTCACGAGCCTTGCGGGCGGCATGACGGGCCGTAGCAGCAATGATTACCTTCTCGACGATGGCCTTGGCCTGAGCAGGATGCTCTTCCAGATAGTTGGCCAGCGCCTCGCTCACGGCCGTATCGACAGCACCGATTACCTCGCTGTTACCCAGCTTGGTTTTGGTCTGACCCTCGAACTGAGGTTCCATCACCTTCACCGAGATAACGGCGGTAAGGCCTTCGCGGAAGTCGTCGCTGCTGATTTCGACCTTCACCTTGTCGAGCATCTTGGAATCCTCGGCATACTTTTTCAGCGTACGGGTCAAACCGCGGCGGAAACCGGTGAGGTGCGTACCGCCCTCGATGGTGTTGATATTGTTGACGTAGGAGTATACGTTCTCGTTGTAGGTGGTATTGTAGGTCATGGCCACTTCGACGGGGACACCCTGACGCTCGGTCGAGATGTGTATCACGTCGTCGATCAGGTGCTCCTTGTTGGAGTCGATGTAGCGCACAAACTCTTTCAAGCCCTCTTTCGAATAGAAAACATCTTTCCGGAACTCGCCGTTCTCGTTGACTGCCCGACGGTCGGTCAGCGACAGCGTAATGCCGGCATTCAAGAAGGCCAGGTCGCGCAGGCTGCGGGCCGGAATATCG
>ERZ780067.340-NODE-340-length-19092-cov-6.01807_pt1 | contig 19092 bp, 21 predicted proteins | sample MGYA00511841_ERZ780067 | MGnify/ENA primary metagenome ERZ780067 (study PRJEB29588, sample SAMEA2143295) | human gut metagenome | biome: human gut; feature: human-associated habitat; material: faeces | place: Denmark | collected 2008/2010 ... | reverse complement strand
TTTGCGGTGTGGTCGCCTTTGCCAATGTGAATGTGGACTCCGCATCCGCGGCTTGGGCCGCTCTTTGCTCCTGCCTTTCGGAGCAGCCGGATGATTTCCTGCAAGGTTTCGATGTCGTCGTAGGTGAGGATCGGGGTGACCAGTTCGCATTTTTCTGCGTCCGGTCCGTAGATGCTCACGTCCCTCTGGAATTTCCAAACCCTGCCCTGTCCGTCCTTGCAAGCCCAGCTGTAATATCCGTACTCGCTGGCCGCATTCCATGCTCTGGTTCCGAAGTACTCGGCGACCTTTCTTGCCGCTTTTTCTCTGGTGATGTTGTTCATCTCTATCTCAACTCCGATGGTCTGGTTCTTCATGGCTTCAATCTGCTCTCTTGTTTTATCGTTCATGGTATGTTCTCCTTTGTTTTTTCCTTGTTTTCCCTTTCGGTATGTGCATATTACCGTCAGGTGCGGATAATAGCAAGGATATAAAAGAACATATATTCGACAAATATGAGGCAGAATGATCGTGTACATTTCTGCGGTTTATCTGCTTGATAATGTACATTTTCAGAGTTAATATCGGTACAATGGAAGAGGGTCTCACTTATTTTCCGGCCCCCATTGGGGGCTTGGGAGCTTACGCTCCCGCCTCCAGCATCTGCGCCGTGTCCGCCCCACTGTCGGGCTGTGTCGGCTGGGCATCTGCTGATGTGATCGTTTCCCCTGCGGAAGCACTGCCCTCCTGTGCCGCCTGTTTCGCGGCTTTCAAGGCATCCCGTTTTGCCTTTTCCCTTGCAAGGAACTTCTGTGCTTCCTCATCCGTGCGGAAAGCCGCATGGCCGGAAAGGTTCTCCATGAGGATCTTGCGTGTTTCTTTGAAATCTGGGCCGTTCATGCCCAGCCGCAGGAGCCATGTGCGGAGTGCGTATTTCTCATTCTCATCGTTGACATCCTTTGCCTGGATACGCTTCTGGCTGATCGCCTGCTGGTTCATCAGGATGGCAAGGTGGCCGAAAGCCGTCAGGTGATCATAATCGGAAGCCGTCGGGAATCCTGTGAAGGAAACCTTTTCTTCTGTGATCACCAGACCTTCCATCGCAGTTCCGCACTGTGCTTCGTAACTCTTAAGCGCCTCGATGAAGTTTGCCACCGTGTAGGTGCAGCTGTCATCCCGCAGTGTTTCGACCAGGTCGGTTTCCACATGGAAGTGCCCGCCCGTTGCCTTGCTGATGAGTCGGCCCCGGCTGTAGATGAGGTTGACCAGATTACGAAGGCTCACACCGTTATGCTGGCTGGTGGAAAAAGCAAGTTCCAGATCCAGCGGTACTTCTTCCGGCTGGTCTTCTGCTTCCGGCTGCTCTTCGCTTTCCGATTCCTCTGCATCTGGCTCATCCTCTGTTGCACCATCCTCTGCCGTATCATCCGGCTCCTCTTCGGTCACAGGCTCCTCTGCTAAGTTTTCAGTCAGCGCTGTGTTTTCCGACTGGTCATCCGTGCTCTCAATCCTCTCGCCTCCGCGAATCAACCCCTCATTCAACAGGGTCGTCAGCAGCTCGGCATCTGCATTCTCCGGTTCGACCAGAAGATTGCCGTCCCGGTCGATGGTGTAGTTGCCGATGTCATAGGCGTACAGCGGTGCTCTGGTGTAGTAAGGGTGGATGCCCGTCAGCTCCTCCATGCGATTTGCAAGTGTCTTGCGATCAGCTATGTTCAATTCAAATTTCAACATAATTCATTGCCCCTTTCTTTTTTTGTCTTTGTACGTCCCGATGTTTTTTTCGGTAGCACATATATCACTCTGAACCGGTTAAATAGCAAGGCCGTTTCCCGATATTCTTCATGTTCGACCAATTACACAAGGGACTGCGAAATCTGTTGTGTAAATAGGACCAATATGTAAGCCCACCATATCACCAGGTCGCTTTCTACCTAGTAATATAGCGGACCAGTTTATTCTTCCAGACCTGCACACCATGCGATGCCGGCCAGAACAAAAAATGCGTTGGCCAGGCATATGCCGTTGCCCCAGATACGGTACTCTGCCGAATCCGTATACGGGTCAGCCAGCCATTTCCGGATCTGTTTCTCCGTTTTCGGCTTCTTGGCGTGGGTCACGATCTTGCGGTGCGTTTCAAACACATCTGCCCAGAACGCCAGCTCTTCTTCGGTCGGATCTTCTGTTCCAAGGTTCCGGCACCACCAGTCCGGGAAGCCCTGCAGTCTGGCACACTCGGTCGGTGTCAAGCGGCGGACGGTATAGGTCACAGGTGTCGGCTGCGCTTCCGGGTTATCGATGACCAGACGGTCATTGAAAGCATCCTGCCCGTTGAAGCCGCTTGGATGCGCCCCAGTTGCCACCGTTCCCATGACACCCTCGTTCAGATGCGGCACCGGTGCGATGGTGGTCGGGTCTTTGTAGTCCCGTGCCATCAGAGTCGGTGCGACTTCTTTTGCCACCTGCATATAGGAGCCGGTGGTCATGGCATACACATCCTCCGGTGCGCAGACTGCATGGCGGTCAGTGGCATCCAGTGTAAAGCAGACATCCTCATTGACGCCATCCCCCTGCGGACCGTTCTCATCCTTGCGGCCGATCATGTTGCCCTGCAGGACGAAGGTCTGCTGCTTCATCCCCGGCTCTGCTGCAAGTGCCGCTGACTTCTCTCCCAGATCCCGGACTTCATCCCTCTGGTTCTGGGTAAAGGCGACCGGCTCTACCACGCAGATACCGCCCTGATTGCAGGTCGGATCTCCACCACTGCGGTCTAGTGTCCGGGAGGTCTCCGCTTCATAGAAACCGCTATGCGGATTATCGGACATCATGGAGTGGCTGGCTTTAGAGCAGACACCGTAGCATTTCGGAACGAACAGTGTCTGGTCGTTGTTGCAGCCGAGGGTAGCTGACTTTTCTTCCTGCCAGATAGCGCCCTTGCCACCGCCTTCACACCCGGAACGGATCTTCAATGTGACCGCCGGAGAGTTTTCAACTTCTTTCACCGGGCTTTCCACTGAATTTTCAACAGCGTCCATGACCATCGGGACATTACCGCCACCCGTACCACACCGGCTTGTCAGTGTCTGTACCTTACCGTCCTCGGAAATCTTCACCCGGCTGTCCGCAGGATGATTTTCCAGTGCGATGGCGGCCGGCACGACACCAGCCCGGAGGGTCGGTGACCGTTCCTCTTCGTATCCAATGCTTCTGGCATTTGCGGAATGCTCGGTACAGAAACCAGCGGCTTCCATAACACACGGCGGATGATGTGCCTCCGCACGGAGGGTGGCTGTCACCTCTTCCGTCACATCCATCCTCTCTCCGCCCTGGTCATTCAGACAGATCCGGCCTCCTGCTCCGCTGCAGCCTGCCTCTCCAGCGCCGCTTTCAGCACTGGCGGCAGCTCTTTGCCACGCACGGAAGCCCTCCGCAGAATACCGAGACATGCCTTCGGACTCAAATAGTACCTTTGGGGCACTCTGGTCTGCAAAATCTGCGACAAGGTAGATACGTTTTCTTCTTTGGGGTACGCCCCACCATTGTGCATCAAAAACTCGATACGCGACGCTCCATCCGTCTCCCACGTAGTAGTCAGCGTCGGGCCATCCTTTCTTCTCAGGCGCAGGCACCGAGGCGGACGGTTCTTTAACACCGATGACGGCTTCGAGGACTGCTTTGAAGTCCTGTCCTTTGTTTGAGGAGAAGGCCCCTGGCACATTCTCCCACACGATAAATCTTGGTTTTTCTCCATTGGTCTTACACCTCATTTCCTTCACGATTCGGATTGCTTCGTAAAACAGGCTGGACCGTGAACCATCCAGACCGTCCCGCTTACCCGCGATGGACATATCCTGACAGGGACTGCCAAAAGTGATGATGTCTACAGGAGGTAGGTCTGCACCGCTGATAGTAGACACATCTCCATAATGCTTCACCTGCGGCAGACGCTTGGTCGTGACCCGGATGGCAAACGGCTCGATCTCACTGCTCCACACCGGAGTGATCTGCCCGGTCAAAAGCCCGCCCAACGGAAAACCCCCGGAGCCATCAAAGAGGCTGCCGAGGGTCAGCTGTTTATTCTCCATCAGCGGCCTCGCTTTCCGGCTCGAAGGTCGCCACTTCCTCAAACTTCAGCTTCTGGCCGTCACGGATAACATACACATCATCGTAGTGACCATCGCTGTGTTCGATATAACGCTTCACGATCACATCCACGAACTTCGGGTCCAGCTCGATGCCTCGGCACACACGGTCGGTTTCTTCGCAGGCGATCAGGGTAGAACCGCTGCCAAGGAACGGATCGAGGACGATGCCGTTGGTCATGGTGGAATTTCGGATCGGATAGCTCATCAGGCCGATGGGCTTCATGGTCGGATGGTCCTTGTTGGACTTCGGCCGGTCATACTCCCAGATGGTCGTCTGCTTGCGGTCGGAATACCACTGGTGCTTCCCCTTCTGCTTCCAGCCGAAGAGACACGGCTCGTGCTGCCACTGGTAAGGACTGCGGCCCAGCACCAGCGCATTCTTCTTCCAGATACAGCACCCGGACAGGTAGAACCCGGCATCCTTGAATGCCTTTCTAAAGTTCAGCCCTTCCGTATCTGCATGGAAGATGTAGATGGAGCCGTCGTCTGCCAGATGACCGTGCATCTGCTGGAACGCTGCCAGCAGGAACTGGTAGAATTCCGAATCACCCATGTTGTCGTTCAGGATCTTGCCAGCCGTTTCTTCCACATCCACGTTATAAGGGGGATCGGAAAGTACCAGATTTGCCTTGGTGCCGTCCATCAGGGTATCGTAGCATTCTGGCTTGGTGGAATCGCCGCACAGAACGATGTGCTTACCCAGATGCCAGAGGTCGCCCTCTTTGGAGAAGCACGGCTGCTTCAGCTCCGATTCCACATCGAAGTCATCTTCCTTGACCTCTTTGCTGTGGACCTTGTTGAACAGTGTCTCGATCTCAGGCGGGTCAAAGCCTGTCTTACCGAGGTCGAAGTTGGAATCTTCGATGTCCTTGAGCAGGTCAGCCAGCAGAGAATCATCCCATGCACCCGTGATCTTGTTGAGTGCGATGTTCAGGGCTTTCTCCCTGGTCTTGTCGATGTCCACCACCGCGCAAGGCACTTCGGTGTAGCCCAGTTCCATCGCTACTGTCAGTCTCTGGTGACCACCGATAATCGTCATGTCGGCATTGACCACCAAAGGATCTGCGAAGCCGAACTCCGTAATGGAGTTCTTGATTTTCTCGTACTCTTTATCCCCCGGCTTCAGCTTTTTCCGGGGATTGTATGCGGCCGGCTTGAGTACGGACACCGGCAGCATCTTCAGTTCAGCAGTCGCTTTCATGTAGGTTCCTCCTAATTCAGATTCCCATGCGAATGACCCCTGAAAACGGCACGAAAAAGGAGCCGAACAAAAAGCCCGACTCCATTTCATCTCCATCTTCCTGCGGCTGTTCAGCCATCTCGCACCATTCCGGGTTTTCCCCATTCACAGATGCCAAGACCTTATCTTCCGCATCGTCAATCGCATGTACACAGATACCCCCGGTGTTGAACATCGGATACACACCGATAATCTTCTCACTCATTCCTGTCCGCCTCCTTCTTCCTGCCCCGGTTGGCACAAGCCCGGCTGCAATATTTTCGTTCCAACCCGTACTGATGCCGGTAGGAAAACTCCCTGCCGCACACCGGGCAGATCTTCGACCGCACGGTCTTCCAGTTCTCCGGTTTCGGATGGGTGTTGTTCCACCGTGACCGGCATTCCGGTGAGCAGAATTTCCGTGGTCTGCCTTTATGATTCGGCACAATGGCTATACCGCACTGAGGGCAGAAGGAAAAAGCCATGTCCTTGATCATCTCAGCCGTATAATCTTCCATCTACCCTCACCTCACTCTCATTTTGCGCCGTTTCTTCGGCGGTTTCTTAGAAAAATCTCATAATTCATACGAAAAGCGGCGAAGTTGAAATCGGCCCCGTCCCGCCCGGTTGAATTGTTGTTGCGGCGGCCGATTCTCGCTCGCCCTCGCTCCTCCCGGAACAAGCTAAAATGTGCGAAAGCTCCTTGTTTTCGAGAAATTTCACACACTTTGGTTCATTTCGGGGAAAAAGAATGGCACCGGAACGAAAGCTCCGATGCCTGTACATTTTCCTGTTTCATTTTGCGCCGTTAATCCTCTGACCCCCGGCCTATGAATTTTGCGGTTTTTCACAGAAAAGGGGCCACCGGTCTCCGTGTGACTTCACCGTAGAGAAGTGACCCCGGCCCCCGGCGAGGGTGTCAGTAGGTGTAGGTCGGGTTGATGTCTTCGGTCAGCGTCTTCTTATCGTGACAACTCTTGCAGAGAGACTGCCAGTTGTTCTGGTCCCAGAAAAGTTTCTGGTCACCACGGTGTGGAATGATGTGATCCACAACCGTTGCCCGGACGTACTTGCCCTGCTTGGCACACTGCACACAGAGTGGATGAGCTTCCAGATACGACTTTCTGACTTTCTGCCACCGCCTGTTGTATCCTCGCTTCGCTGCCGGGCGGGTCACCTCTGGATGGAGAGGCAGGTGCTTCTCACAGTAGAGCCGGCCGGCTTCCACCAGCTCCGGGCAGCCGGGGTGATGGCACGGTGTCTTTGGTCTGTACGGCATGGGTCAGTCCTCCCACGGAAGACCAGCCTTACCGAAGTGACCGTAAGCACTGACCTTGTTGTAGTCCACGTCCAACAGACCCAACCGCTTGATGATCCCCTGCGGAGTCAGGTCGTAGCTGTCATGGACATAGGCTTCAATGAAGTCCAGCAACTGATGCTCCGTGCCAAAGCACTCCACCGACACACCGACTGGCTGTACCACGCCGATGGCGTAAGCCAGCTGAACTTCGCACTTGTCAGCGTAGCCCGCCTGCACGATGTCCTTGGCAATCTTTCTCGCCATGTATGCTGCGGAGCGATCCACTTTGGTGGGGTCTTTCCCGCTCAGAGCGCCGCCACCCATACGACCAATACCGCCGTAGGTATCGCACGCCAGTTTCCGACCAGTCACACCACAGTCGGCGTAGCTGCCGCCCAGCACGAATCGACCGGTCGGATTGACCAGCTTCGTGAAGTCACCATCCAGACCGTACTCGCAGGCGGCCAGCACCATCATGGATTCGATGATGTGCCGGAAGTCGCTGACCTCCACATCCGGGCTGTGCTGCACGGAGCAGAGGAAGGTAGTGATGCGTCCGGTGTCGTAGTCGTAGCTGACCTGTGCCTTGGCATCTGCCCGGAACATCTTAGACGGATGGTTCTTCAGCAGCTGCAGAAACTTGGTGGCGACCATGTAGGGAATTGGCATCTGCTCTGCCGTTTCGTTGGTGGCGTAGCCGTACATGATGCCCTGGTCACCGGCTCCGCCCTTATCCACACCAAGTGCAATGTCCGGGGACTGCTTGTCCACCAGAATGCCAATGCGAAGAAGCTCGGTCAGGTTCCACCCCAGCTTTTCGGCACCGATGCGGTTGAACACATCGTGGACGATCTGGTTGTAGTTTGGCCGGTAATCGGTGGTGACCTCACCGGCAATAAAAAGCTGACTCTTTTTCAGCAGACACTCGATCGCCACACGGGCGTTCCTGTCATGCTGAAGAATGTCGGTCACAATAGCATCTGCGATCTGGTCACAGATCTTATCAGGATGGCCATTGCTGACCTGTTCACAAGTGATGATCTTACTCATGTTCTGTCCTCTCTTTCCTGTATCACAAAGCAGGCCGTTTTTGCCCTTGCCCACAAATAGGCTCCCACAAAGACTGCCTGCCCTGTCTCTGTTCATGGTTTCTGTTCATGGTTTCCGTTCATTCTCTTAATTTCCTTTCTTCTTTTCAACTCATGTAGCATGTAGCAACCATGTAGCTGAATTTTATATAAGAAAGCTATAAAAGAAAGTAATAATAAAAAAGGTTATGAAATCTCGGCTACAAACCAGCTACATGCTACAAAGCACCCAAAATCAGAAAAAATGATCATAAAAGACTGTCCTTTGGCTTATATGCATCCTGTACCGTCAGGTCTTCCGCTCCATCTTCTACTTCCTTGAACTTGCAGTCCATGATCAGCGTAGTCTGTCCGCCACCGCCTTTGGGGCGCTTTCGGACCACTTTGAAATGCACGCCGATAGCATTTTTAAAGTTCTTCTGATTCTCTGAGGAATACCCGTTCTCCTCACACCACTTTGTGTACAGTTGGTATGCTGCCGCCGTCCGAAGTTCCGACCCTTCCTCTTTTTCAAGCCATGCCTCAATGAACTGCCCGATCCGATCAGAATCATCCTTGTAATCTTCCGTTGCTTTCGTGACAGCCTGCGGAAGTTCCAAACCCCGCTGGCAGAACTTTTTGTACCCTTCCAGACACCAGTTGAAAATACCTGACAGGTTCTCCGGCTTCGCAAACTGCCCCTTCAGCCCCTGGTCCTGTTCTCCCTCTTCAAAATGACGGTTAAATGGGATGATCTTCAGTCGGCCGGATTGGAACAAGGTCATATCATTGACATTGGGCAGGTAGTTCGTATTGATAAAAATCTTGAACACCGGCACAAAATCAAAGCTGTTCTCATTCAGGAAGCGGGCATTGATGGTATCGTTGCCGGTCATTCTTTTTACGAGAGCTGCATTAAATGTGATCTTCTTCTCCGGCTCAGAGATATTTACAAATCTGGAACCGACCAGACGAGCCACTTCTTCTGAAGGTCCGCCTGTGTTCCCACCACGAAATTTCGCTGCCAGCATATCCGGGTTTGAGGTTTTGCCGTAGTCGCCCATGATCTTCAGGAAGGTTTCCATTGCAGTACCTTTTCCGTTTCGGGAAGTGGCACCGTAAAGGATAAACATACACTCCTGCGAGGTATCTCCTGTCAGAGCGTATCCCAAAGAACGCTGAAGGAAGTCTGCCAGATCCGCATCCCCGCACATGACCTCCTTGATAAACGAGTGCCAGCGTGGACAGTCTGCATCCGGGTCATAGGTAATACCGGATTCCATTGTGAGATAATCCTCCGGCCGATGCTCCCTGAATTCCAGTGTACGCATATCCAGCGTTCCATTTTTGCAGTTGAAGAAATACTTGTTCCTGTCAAATGCCTGCATGGAGATCGGATACACGGACATGGCATCTCTTAGCATTGTTTCCCGGTTCTTACGCAGCTGCAGTTTTCGGACACGGTCGATGAACCGCTTTCTGGCATCCTCTTCGGTAATCGTCAGGGCAAACACATACAGCTTGTCCGCCAGCAACTTTGCCAGTTCCGATACCTTGAGATTGCCTTTGTCCGGTCGCCAGACAGATCCGTCATAGACATACCAGCCTTTACGCTCACTGTTGTACCGGGCGATCTGCTTGAAATAATCCGCAAACATATTGCCCATGCCGATCTCATTTCTGCCATACCGGGCATTTGTGTGCGGTGCCATTTCCTCCAGCGTGATCGTGATCTTGGTGAGATCCGGCTGGAATTCGACATAGTCATCCTCATCCAGCTTGGAAAACTCCTCATCCACGATATCCTGTGCGTTGACCGGCATATAGACGGCCGAACAGGTATTGACGGTATTGCGGATAGAGATCGCGCCGTAGGTCGAACCAGCCTGTTTTCTGTCCCACTTGTCGCGCATCAGGCCAGAGGTACGGAAAATGCGGTCCATCTGCTCCTCATCACAGCCACACCAGAATGCCAGGATAGACAAGAGTGCCATATCTGCATCCGACTGGCTGCCGTAAAGGTCTTCCCAGTCACCGGCAAAGAGTTTTTTGAACTTTTCCGAGTTGCTGGCTTCATTGGCGTGTGCGATGACAGCCTCATCGTCCAGGTACGAATGGTGCTGGAAATGAGTCTGCTGCACCTGCTTGTTTCGCTTCATCAGCGTGTCCAACAGTGTCGTCATTGCGGTTTCATCGTTCGGGATCTCACCTGTGCGGTAAACATCTCCCGTTACGGTGACGAAGCGGTTCGTCGCACCGGGCATATACACTTCCAGACCCTTGCTGCGGTTGTTGATGTAGTAGACCGTCTTGTCATAGACGTAGTCTTCCGGCACACAAAAGAAACCTCGCAGTCCTTTGCCGGACGGAGATTTTTCCACGTAAGCCGTAGAAAAGATGGAAAGGACGGTATCCGCCGTATCGTTCAGCGTACCATCCTCCCGGATACAGTGGTCGATATCAAAAGCTCCGATTCCGTTGCCAACAGCAATACCGATACCGTCATAGCCGCCCATTGCATAAGTGACGAGGGTATTCTTGAAATCTGAGAATGTACGCAGGTCATTAATCCTCGCCCGTTCCCCCGTTGCCGGGTTAAATGGCATCTTGGTCTTCTGGCCATTGCGCTTTTCAAACTTCCAGACACAGAAGCTGCAGGTCGTTTTCAGCTTGCCCGGAATGTTCTTGATGTCCATCATGCCTGCGCCTCCCTTCCCATGCAAGCCTGCATCGCAAACTGCTTTTTAACAGCAGCTTCGATCTCCTGCTTTTTCTTGGCCGAAGTCACACGGCAGAGCCGGTTACACAGGACCATCTTGTCAATGGTCGTGATCTGCTCCACCAGCAGAATGGATTCTTCCAGTCCCTCATCCCGGAGCATTTCGCAGTCTCTCCCGGTGACCGGAATGTGAACCGGCAGTTCCAGCTTCTTCAGCTTGGAACTCATCGGAATCACCGTGATGATCGGAGAATTGCGGTTTGCCATATCGTTGCTGATGACCAGCACCGGACGGTTTCCGCTCTGCACCGAAGTGCCATAATGGTTCCCCAGTTCTGCAAACCAGATCTCATACTGCTTCGGTATCTTTTGTACCGGCCATCTGGTAAGCGGCATCTCCTGAATCGACACTCTATTAAGTGCCGGCTGGCAGGATGCTACTGCCCTTTTCTTGGTCTTCCCTCGTTGATTGATGTATTTATTAACATGGATTTTTCGTCCATGTGCTGCTGACCGGGCATTCTTTTTCTTTCTCCCCATTGGGATCTCACCTCCAGTTTGATAGCAAAAAGGCCGCTGAAGATGGAGTCCTCATAGCGGCTGTAAATGTAAAAAGGCATAAAAACACCGGATGCTTTCCAGTATCTTTATGCCTTTGTTTTCCTATTTTCCTAGTTTAAAGTATAGCAAAAAACCGATGTACAGTTAAGAAGGAAAAGTTCAAAAACGGTTCGTTTCCGTTCGTAAAGTTCAGTTTTTGCAGAACTTTTTTTCCAGCTGCCGCATCTGCTCCTTGCTGTAGAAAAGCTCTTCTGAAAACTGCTGCAGCCCGATTTTTTTATGATAAAAGACGGCTGTTTTTCCCATGTGCTTCCCGTTCTCAAATTCAACTGCTTTCAGAGGAATCCGGTCCAGACAGTGCTGTCTCACAACGATCTGCGCCTTACTGTCTCTGATCCGAAACGCCGCTGCATCAGCCAGCTTAAGCCACTCTCTTAGAGCTGTATACCTTGCAAGACTTTCTTCTGCCTGCCGGTCATACATTTCCTTTTCACCCGGATATTTAGAATCCGCAGCCATTTCAAGATTCTGCCTCCACTGCATTTGTGTTTCCTCCGCCAGCATTTTTACCCTGCTGTATTTCTGGCAGACTTCTTTTGCAAAATCCAGCATATCCTCTTCTGTTTCCTGTTTCATCCTAAACTCACCCCTTCCGATAACGCCCAATTGTGTCGGCCATTCCAATAAGGGCATTTTCTTTCTCCCGGACTACCGTTCTCCGGGTCAGCAGTTTCCCCTCTGCCCCCGTAATCTCCGACTGCTTCTTCCCATCCACAAACAACTGCTCCGCCACAAGCCGGGTCTGGCCGCGCAGACTGCGAAGCCCGATCTCAAAGAGTTCGATCTGCTCACAAACCTCATAGTAAGGCTCCAGAAACTGCTCCGTGCGCTGTGTCTGCACTTCCCGGTTCATGGATGCCAGCACCTTATCGCAATTAAGGACCGTGCGTTCCACTGGGTTCGACAAGCCGCTCGTCTGTACCCGCTCGGATTCCTCATGTGCGCCCTGTGACAGTTTATAGATGATCTCTTCTTTCGTGTAAAACCACGATTTGGATTCTTCATACTGCTGTCGGAGCAGCTCCCGTCTGCGGACCAAACAGCGGTAGGAATCGGCCAGTTTTTTGACCAGCTCCAGACAATCCACCTGTCCAGGTTCATTGGCAGATGCTACATTCTTTTCCTCAGCCATTGTTCGTCCTCCTTTCTGACCGATCCTATTGGTACTTAGCTTGGTGCTTTCCCAGCGGCTTTCTTCTTTCTCCGCTTGGCTGCTTCCTGATGCACCCGCTCCTTCACCCCTTCGATCAGCCGGTCCGCATCCAGATCCGTAAGTGTCTCATACCACGGAGAGTGAAAGAATCGTTCTAATCTTTCTTTCTCGTGCATTGCATCCCGGTTCTTTGGATTGACATCCAGCCGGTGAAGCGCCCACTTATAATCCTTGACCGCCTGCAGGATGATGGCATTTGCCAGGTTCTCATAGCAGGCCATATTTTCACTGACGGCAACTTTTACAGCACTTCTCACTCTGCTCATTTTTCAACGCCTCCCATCCTGTCATACCAGGGTGCCGGCACCTTCTCCGGAGCAGTTCCGTACTTGAAAACATAGATCGTGTGCCACGCAGTCTCATATAAAAGATCCAGCAAACGGCGGTTTGCTTCCGGCAGTTCATTTGCTTTCTTGATGAACTGCTCGATAAAGTGCTCCCGGTTCGCATTCCCCAGATTCTGGCTCTTTTCCCTTGCAATGACCGCCTCTGCAAACTGAAAACAGATCTTTTTGTACTGCTGGACACAGTCGTATTTCCATGTGAGTGCATCCAGCAGGACCTTTCGTTTTCCGTCCGGGGTGAGCTTGGGCATATTCTGGATCTTGGATTTCTGATACAGTTCCATAGCCTGTTCTTCCTTACAGAATTCCTGCTGCATCCAGAGCTCACTTGCCCGGATATGGCACATCAGAAGTTCCACTTCATGCTCATAGGCTTCCTTCATGAGAAGATCCCGGTTCATCCGCAGGTCTGCTGCCCTGCGGATCGGGTTCGCACCAAAGAGCTCACAAAGAAGTCCCTTTTCGCCAATCGGCCGAAACATTGCCCAGGGGATGAAGAATCCCTCTTCGTCTCTTTTGGCTTTCATTGCCGTTACCGGCTTGGACTTTTTATAACGATAATCACTCTCCTCTGCCAGACGGCGGTCCTCTGCATTCAAAAACAGATACTTTTTCATATTCTCTCCTATCTCCCCAGCTGTGCCTTGACCGCTGAGATCAGTTTTTCCTGTGTCATGTCCTTCTGCTCCAAAGCCGCCATGACATCCTCGTCCACCGTGTCCTTGGTGATGATATGGTGGATGGTGACCACATCCGTCTGCCCCTGCCGCCAAAGTCTGGCATTGGTCTGCTGATACAATTCCAGGCTCCATGTCAATCCAAACCAGATCAGGATGTGTCCGCCTTGCTGGATGTTCAGACCGTGTCCGGCTGATGCCGGATGGATCAGGGCCACCGGGATGCTCCCGGCATTCCAATCCCTGATATCAGTACTGCTCTTGATATCCCGTACCGGAATCTTTTGCCTTGCCAAATGCTCCATAATGCGCTGGCGGTCATGCTTGAACCAGTACGCCACCAGAACAGGCTGCCCGTTGGCGGCTTCGATCAGGTCTTCCAACGCCTCCAGCTTATGGTCATGGATGATGCGGGCTTTTCCGTTCTCATCGTAGACAGCGCCATTGCTCATCTGCAACAGCTTTCCTGTCAGTGATGCGGCATTGGCAGCATCTATGTCACCATCTTTCAGCGGGATCAACAGGTCCTTCCGAAGCATATCGTAGAGTTCCCGCTCCGGTGCGCTCATCTCCACCTCGTACCGACTTGGAATGCAGTCTGGCATATGAAGGTAATCCAGTGCTTTCATGGAAATCGTGATATCCGAGATCCGCTGGTAGATCAGCTCCTCTGCTCCTTCTCTGGGCTTGTATTGGAACACAACACCCGTGGAAGGATTCATGGAAGAAGCCTTGAAATAAGCCTCCCTGTATCGGCCGATGAATTTACCGAGCCGCTCCCCTCCATCCAGAATCCCGATCTCCGCCCAAAGATCCATGAGACCATTGGAAGAAGGGGTGCCGGTCAATCCGACCCATCGTTTCACATACGGGCGGACTTTCCGCAGGAATTTAAAACGCTGGGACTGGTAGTTCTTGAACGATGACAGCTCATCGATCACGACCATGCCAAAATCCCAGCGCATTCCGTTTTTCTCATAATACTCCACCAGCCATTTGATATTTTCACGGTTGATGACATAGATCATCGCCGGATGGTGGAGTGCTGCAATGCGGGTCTTTGTATCACCTACGATGACAGAAATATCCAGGCCTTGCAGATGATCCCACTTTTCAATCTCTGCCGGCCATGTATCACGGGCCACACGCAGCGGCGCAATGATCAGGACCTTACTGACCTCAAAGGTCTCCAGCATAAGGTCTTTGATGGCCGTCAATGTGATAACGGTCTTTCCTTAACCCAAGCCCATATCCAGAAAAAGAGCTGCGACCGGGTGTGTTTTGATATACTCCGTACAGTAGCTCTGATAATCATGTGGAATGAACTTCATTTGGGCATCACCTCCTCCCCGGCATCCTGTGCCCGTGTTTGCAGCTCCTCGCTTTGTGTATTTCCCTGCGGTAGCGTAACTTCTGGCATCTCCGGAATCTTTGCTCCGATTCCCTGTGGGATAGGCTCGCCCGGTTTCCAGCGAAGCAATGCATGGATAGCAGGCTGGATCTGTTCCGGGCGGTCTACGCAGAATACCGGGAAGCCCAGTGCCTCCAGCTGCAGTCTGCGTTTTCTCTGAAGGATACGCATCTGCTTGCCGGGAGCTTTCAGTTCCACAAAAGCACACTTGCCGCCGAGCAGCAAAACCAGTCGATCCGGCACACCGTTCATGCTCTGACTGGTGAATTTAAGGGCCTGCCCACCGGCGGCCCTGACTGCTTCCACAAACTGCTTTTCGACTTCATTCTCCCTCATCCGGCTTCGCCTCCTCTGCCCGCCAGATACCGATGCGTGGACGTTTCTTTTCCTGGCATTCCCTTTTCGGGTGTTTCCTTTTCTGGTGCTTCTTCCTGCGCTCTTCCCGAACCACATTGCCGATGGCTTCATTGGCAGTCGGGTCCGGGTGACTGTGGCTGACTTTCCTGTTCAGAGATCCTTCCTCTTTGTGTTCGGTGATCCAGTGAATGACATCTTCCATACCGTCACCTCACTGATTGATTTGCTTCCACTGCTGCGGCTCCATCGTGGCGACCTGCCAGCCGATGCCCTCCAGTGTGGTAGCACGGTCATAGGAAACAACATCTTGCGATGCACGGGTCACCGCATTGGACAGACCGTACAGAGAAAGGTCGCCGCCTTCAATGAGGTACTTGAGGATACCTTCCTGTTCCTCGGCATTGATGCCATAGCTCTGGGCAGTCAGCTGCACCACATCCTGTACCCTGCCGGTGATCGGCACTGCCATAGATTCCTGCAGGCGGCCGACCACCTGGGAAAAGCGAGCCTCATCAATGCCTTGTCCTCTGCTTCCATCGTCTCATCCGAATACAGGGCAAAGCTGTCCTCCACTGCTTTTGCCTGCCGGCCCACATGATGACGGCGTTCGCCCATGTCATTGACCACCATGCCATTGGTGCAGACCAGACGGTATACCAGCGGCTGAATCGACACAGCTCCCAGACCGACCTCGGAGTTGGAGATCATCACGCCAGCCTGGACGATATCACCCTTGCGGACTTCCATCTCCAGACGGTGATTAACCACCTTGAGGTACAGACGGTTCTCCGTCACCTCACAGGACATGACCTCGTACTGATAGTCGCCTGCAAACAGCGGCAAGACGGATGTGGCGATCTCCATATTGTCGATACGGCGATAGCGTTCCGACAGCAGCGCACGGGCTACCTGTCCGGCACCGTAATCCATAGAGCGGACCATGTAAGAGCTGGGCTTATCCGCAAACCAGCTGTTCACGTTCTCGGCCAGAAGTTCCGGCTTCTGTGCCTGCATGAGATCATAGTATTTGGCCGGGATACCCAGTGCCGATGCCACCTGACGATGGAACAGCGAGGTCGTACCAAACACCTCCTGCTGGCTGGTTGTAAGATGATTGATCTCGAAGGTGTGTCCATCTTCCCGGAGGCGCATTCCCTGCGCCGGACTGATAAAATCCTGCTTTGCCTGATTCTGACGGTTCAGCTCGACCAGGACTTCCTGCAAATTTCTTCCTGTTTTCATATCAATTTTCCTCTCTATCTCTGCGGCGCATATTTATACGCCCATTTATGCGTCCGTGTCCTTCCGACAAAAACGCCGTGTTTTTATAACTACAAGTGCTTATAATTCCCGGTTGATCATCTGCTGGATGATCCGAACAGCACCCTGCATACGTCTGCGGTTCAGCCGGGTATCTTGCAGGAGTGTGTCCAGAGCATCCACCTCGTCCCGGATGTCACAGAGGACCGACCGCTGATGGTCAGCCAGGCGTTCATTCTCCTGTTCCATGCGGTCGTACTCTTTTTCGTAATCATCAATGTCCTCCACATTGGTATCGATATAGCTTTCGATCTCCAGGCGGAGTTCCTCGCCGGCATAGTCCTGCACCGCATCCAGCAGATCCCGGATGCCAAAGGGTGTCAGGAGTTTTCCGTCTTTCATTTTTAGAACGTGAGGCATCTCGCTCCCCCTTTAATCCTTAAAGTAGTAGCTGCCCTTATATCCGGCAGCATTCAGAGGAAGGTCTTTGCACCACTCCGGGGCAACGGACATCAACTTACAGACCTCATCCACCGTGTACCGATCCTTGGGTGCTTCGATGATGACTTCATCGTGAACATGACCGACGATATTCAGGCCATAGCCTTCCATCCGGGCCATTGCTTCTGCCAGAATGTCACGGGCAACCGCCTGTGTCGCATTCTCCACCAGCCGGCCGGAGTAGGTTTCCTGTCTGGCCCATTTGTGGTTCTGCCCCACTCCTTCATAGGTCAGGCTCATGCGACCGAAGCGGTTCGGCTGCAGTCTCGGCTTCAGATACGCCAGCTTTCTTCCAGAAGGAAGCTGCATCCAGAGCGTACCGGAATAAAACTCAAACGCCAGCTTACCGATCTCCTGTCGCTTTCCGGTTTTAAACGCCTGCGTTGCCGCCTTTTCCACATCCCACCAATACCGGACGATCTTCGGATTGGCTTCCCGCCAGGAATCGATGATCTCCGGCAGTTCCTCTTCTTTCAGACCCATCTGCAGAGCACCCATGCTGATGAGTGCGCCGGAAGAACCGCCATAGCCGCAGGCCAGCTCTGCCACCTTTCCTTTCTGCCGAAGCTCTCCGTTGATGCCGTGCTTCACCACCGGCACATGAAACATCTGGCTGGCAGAGGCACAGTAGATGTCCTTCCCCTCCAGAAAGGCTTCCAGCCGCCAGTCCTCCCCGGCTTCCCATGCAAGCACACGGGCTTCGATGGCAGAGAAGTCGGCCACGATGAACTCACAGCCCTCTCTTGGGATCAGCATGGTTCGAATCAGCTGGGAAAGCACATCCGGGGTATTGCCATAGATGGTCTCGACCATATCAAAGCACCCCAGCTTCACCAGTTCCCTCGCCTCATCCAGCGTGGAAATATGGTTCTGCGGCAGATTCTGCAACTGGATATTCCGGCCGGAATACCGACCTGTGCGGCTGGCTCCATAGAACTGGAACAGCCCTCTGGCTCTGCCATCTGAGCAGACACAGCGTTCTGCCGCCTGGTATTTCTTCACAGAACTTTTCGCCATCTGAAGCCGTAGCTTCAGCATGTCCATTGCCTCGGCATCCACTCCGTTCTTGTCCAGTTCCTCGATCATCTGCGCTACATCCTTTTTGCCAAGCGTGTCCATCGGGATGCCACGCTCATCCAGCCATGACTTCAGCTGTGACACAGAGTTGGGATTCTCAAGCCCGGTCAGTTCGTAGGCTTTCTTACTCATAGCGTCCGAGAGCATCAGGTCACAGGCAATGGCCTGCTGCACCAGCTCCGTGTCGATCTTTACGCCCCGGTCATTGATACGCTCATTGACCCGGTAATGCTTCCACTCCTGCTCCGGCATCGGGAATTTCTTCAGCCGCTTATAAATGTCCACCTCGGTGTTGACATCCTGAATGCAGTAGTACTTAAACTTCTCCCAATCTGCTGGGTAATGCTCCGGAAGATTCCGGGTACGCATCCCATTGCTTTTCGTCGGCTTACAGGGCATGGAAAACAGCTTGATCAGCCGCTCGCCTTCCTTGTCTTTCTGCTGGCTGGTCTTCAGCACGGCTCCAACATCCTTTAGAGCCATTGGCAGAGTCAACGATGCCGCCATAACCATCGTGCAGATCCAGCTGTCTGGCGACAGGAACTCTCCGGGTTTCAGATACTGTCCCGGCAGATGTCTTTGCAGATGCACGGAAAAACAGACCCGCTCAAAGGAAGCATTGTGGGCGATCAGGCGCACATTTCCAGATTGAAAATCCTCCAGCAGCTCTTCCGGGAGCGGTTCTCCCGATGCAAGGTCTGCACATCTGGCCTCTCCAAAGCCGTTCCCTTCATCGGTCGCCCAGGCGACCAGCAGGATCTCAAAGCTGGGATCTGTAGCATAGCGGTACAGGCCGCATTTTCCGATATCCACCTCGCTGTAGGTCTCAATATCAATCAGCGTTTCTTTCAAATATCTCACCTCTATTCGATGTAAAAAGCCGGAGGACACTCTGGCATCCCCCGGCACGGTTACTTATCTGTATTTCTCTTAGCGAAGGTAATCCGGCAGTTCCTCACCGGAATCGCCGCCCAGAACATCCTCATCGTCCAGCGCGTCAAAATCAGACTCTGCCGATGCCTTGCCGGACAGACGGTCACCATCCTTGACGAACTGTACGTTCCCCAAGCCGGCAGCCACACCGCGGTTGCCATTAGCGTTAAAAGCGTAGAAGTTCACACTGACGTTGCAGTAGCAGCCGGAGTAGACCATCATCGGGTCTGTCACAGGCTGGACATGACGGTCCAAGAACTGCGGGGCAT
>ERZ780067.329-NODE-329-length-19554-cov-5.73706_pt1 | contig 19554 bp, 14 predicted proteins | sample MGYA00511841_ERZ780067 | MGnify/ENA primary metagenome ERZ780067 (study PRJEB29588, sample SAMEA2143295) | human gut metagenome | biome: human gut; feature: human-associated habitat; material: faeces | place: Denmark | collected 2008/2010 ... | reverse complement strand
GGTCGAGACCCGTGCCATCGACATCAACCGGCACCTCGACGAGCTCGAGCGATGTATTGCCGAGAGCGACCTCACCATCGTGGCTACCGACGAGTATGCCAGCCGCTACAACATCAACGCCCGGCTGGTGAAGCTGGGCAAGGTGGGGCTGTTCGGCCGGGCCGTTACCCGGGCCGAAGGGGGCGATATTCTGCGGGTGCGGCCGGGCGGACCCTGTTACGCCTGCCTCACGGGAAATCCCATCTATCACCAGAACGACGAGATTACCGATGTGCGCCGGGCCCGCGAGCTGGGCATCATCCCGGCCTACGTGTCCGACGAAGATGCCAATGCCATGGTGCAGGTGGGGCTGTCGACCGACATCGCTCCCATCAACAACATGATGGTGAAGCTGGCCCTCAACGAACTGTCGAGGGGTATCGAGTGCGGCATCTCGTCGCTGCTCGAGGAGCTCACCTACGACTACTACATCTGGGCCAACCGGCGCGACTACCAGTTTGCCAACTGGGCCCCGTTCAACAACAACCCCAAGCGTCATCTCACCATCCTGCGCTGGTATGGCGTGAAGTTGAAAAAGGATGCTGAGTGTATGGAGTGCAGACAATAGGAATCCATGGGCAAGCATCGCATCATAACCCTGCGCAACGGCACCCGGGTAGACATGTCGACCGGCGAAATCATTTCGCAAGGCCGCCCCGATTACATACACCGTCCCCAACGCACCTTCTGGGAGCGGGTGGGCGACGGGGTGCGCCGGGTATTCAGTTTCCTCTGGTCGGTCGTTGCCTTCATTCTGGCAGCTATTGTCTTCGTCTGGCGGGCCATGGGGTATATCATCATGTTCGGGGGGCTTCTGGGAGTGGTCGTGACATTCATCTCGGCATGGATAAGCGACGGTTTCCTGTCGGCGCTGGTGGTGGGATTCATTGCATTTATCGTGTGGTCGATTGCCGTGGGGATAGCCAGCAAGCTGGGTATGATCGACGGTTAGTCTTGCCGTGCAGAGCAGACGGGTCGGCCGGTGCGGACCGGCCGTTTGCGTATAAAAGAGCGGGTTATGTTTGTCTTTGCGGTGGCTTTGCACTATCTTTGCACGACAAAATTGCAAAAATAGAAAACGTATGCGCCAACCTTCTCACAAACGGCCAGTCCGTCGGTTTTCCGACAAGGATGTCAAGCACTACACCGTCGAGCACGACGACACGTTGCTCAACTACCTGTATACGCTCTTCGGCGACAAGAGCCGCACTACGGTCAAGTCGTATCTGGTCCATCGCCAGGTAGCGGTGAACGATATGCCGGTGACCCAGTTCGACACGCTACTGCATGCCGGCGACGAGTTGAAAATCAACTTCAAGGCCGGGTTTAGCGTGTTCAAGCACAACCGCCTGCGGCTGGTCTATGAAGATGAGTATATCCTGGTCATCGACAAGGGCTACGGCTTGCTGTCGATGTCGACCGAGCGCATCAAGACCGGCACGGCATACAGCATCTTGAGCGACTATGTGAAGTCGCAGAACCCCGAAAACAGACTCTTCATCGTACACCGGCTCGACCGCGACACCTCGGGGCTGATGATGTTTGCCAAGAGCAAAGGCATACAGGAGCAGATGCAGCACAACTGGCACAACATGGTGCTCGAGCGCAAGTATGTGGCTGTGGTCGAGGGTCAGATGGAACAGCCCGAGGGGATGGTGCGGTCGTATCTGGCCGAGAATTCGGCCTATCAGGTCTACTCGACCGACAATCCCGAGGAGGGGCAGTTGGCCATTACCCGCTACAAGGTGTTGAGCAGCAACAAGCATTTCTCGCTGGTAGAGCTCAACTTGGCTACCGGACGCAAGAATCAGATACGTGTGCACATGCACGACCTGGGTCACAGCATTGCCGGCGACCGCAAGTATGGCGCTCACGGCAGCCCGTTGGGTCGGGTGGCTCTGCATGCCTACAAGTTGCGCTTTGCCCACCCGGTTACCCGCAAGGAGATGAATTTCGAGACTCCCATACCGCCCCGTTTCCTCTCGATTACGGCAGGCTCGGGCGTGCAGGATACCGAAAAGAAATAGCGTCGGCGCGGGTTGAAAAATCGGTAGAGCGGTTGGCTTTTAAACAGTTTCTTATTAACTTTGGCAAAATTTTTCGGGGAGCCCGTTCAAAGGGCTCTTTCGGAATGCGATAGGATAGAAGATAAAATTGGTTCATTATGAATATTTCGTATAACTGGCTGAAAGATTATGTAAACTTCGACCTCACTCCCGAGGAACTTTCGGCTGCTCTTACCTCCATCGGCCTCGAAACCGGCGGCATCGAGGAGGTACAGACGATAAAAGGAGGCCTCAACGGCCTGGTTATAGGCAAAGTGCTCACCTGTGTAGATCACCCCAATTCGGACCACCTGCATATTACGACCGTCGACCTGGGCGAAGCCGAGCCGGCTCAAATCGTGTGCGGCGCCGCCAATGTCGCTGCCGGGCAATATGTGGTAGTGGCCACGCTGGGCACCGTGTTGTATAGCGGCGACGAGAGCTTTACCATCAAGAAATCGAAAATCCGCGGCGTGGAGTCGTTCGGCATGATTTGTGCCGAAGACGAAATCGGTATCGGCACTTCGCACGATGGCATCATCGTGCTGCCCGAGCCGGTGAAACCCGGTACGCCCGCCAAAGAGTATTACAATATCAAGAGCGACTACATTCTCGAAGTCGACATTACCCCCAACCGCATCGATGCTGCATCGCACTACGGCGTGGCTCGTGACCTGGCAGCCTATCTGACCCGGCACGGACACGATGGCGGCCTGCATCGTCCGTCGGTAGAGGGCTTTGCCATCGATCGCAAGGATGGCGGCATCGCTGTCGAGGTGGAGAATCACGAGGCCTGTATCCGATACAGCGGCGTGACGGTGCGCAACGTGAAGGTGGCGGAGAGCCCCGACTGGTTGAAGCAACGTCTGTCGGCTATCGGGTTGCGACCCATCAACAACGTGGTCGATATTACCAACTACCTGCTGCACGGCACGGGGCAACCGCTCCACTGCTTCGACCTGAACCGCATCGCCGGCGGCAAGGTGATTGTGAAACCGGCCAAGGAGGGCGACAAGTTCGTTACGCTCGATGAGGTGGAACGCACGTTGACAGACCGTGACCTGATGATATGCAACACCGAGGAGCCTATGTGTATTGCCGGCGTATTCGGTGGTTTGAAGTCGGGCGTGACCGACGAGACGACCGATGTATTCCTCGAATCGGCCTGCTTCAACCCCACGTGGGTGCGCAAGACGGCCCGTCGTCAAGGATTGAATACCGACTCGTCGTTCCGCTTCGAGCGGGGCGTCGATCCCAACGATACCCTCTATGCCCTCAAACGGGCTGCCATGCTGGTGAAAGAGTTGGCCGGCGGCGAAATCTGCGGCGACATCGTCGACATCTATCCGTCGCCCGTAGCGCCTTTCCCCGTGACATTGACTTATGAAAAGATAGATACCCTTATCGGCAAGCACATCCCTGCCGAAACGGTGAAGAGCATCCTGCACAGCCTCGAAATCGAGATTGTGAGCGAGAATGAGCGCGAGCTCTCCCTGCGGGTGCCCACCTATCGGGTGGATGTACAGCGCGATGTCGACGTAATCGAAGACCTGCTGCGTATCTACGGATACAACCAGGTGGAGATTTCGGACCGCGTACACTCGAGCCTCTCCTACAAGACTCCGGTCGATGAGGCCCACCAGTTGCTGAATCTGGTTTCGGAGCAGTTGACCGGCTGCGGGTTCAACGAGATTATGAACAACTCGCTCACCTGTGGTGCCTACTACGACGACCTGCAATGCTGGCCCCGTGCTCACTGCGTGACGCTGCTCAACCCGCTGAGCAACGACCTGAACGTGATGCGTCAAACCCTGCTGTTCGGCGGCTTGGAGAGCATTTCGCACAACATCAACCGTCGTCGGGCCAATCTGCGGTTCTACGAGAACGGCAACTGCTACTACTTCAACCCCGAGGCACACAACGGCGAGAAGATTCTCTCGGGTTACAGCGAGGAGAAACATTTTGCCTTGTGGCTCACCGGAAACCGGGTGGAAGGCAGTTGGGCTCACCCCGATGAGAAGTCGACCGTGTATGAGATGAAGGCTTACGTCGAGAATATCTTTGCCCGCTTGGGCATTGCCGGCGACATCGTGGCCGTGCAGACGAGCGACGAGGTCTACTCGGCAGCCCTCACCTACAGCAACCGCGGCGGCAAACTGCTCGGCAAGATGGGTCTCGTATCGCACAAGATACTGAAGCGGTTCGACATCGATGCCGATGTGGCCTTTGCCGAACTGAACTGGGATGCCCTGATGAAGATGGCCGCCAAACACGCCGTACTCTTCAGCGACCTGCCCAAGTTCCAGGCCGTGAAGCGCGACCTGGCTCTGCTGGTAGACAACACGGTGGCCTTTGCCGACATCGAGAAAGTGGCCCGCGAGAGTGAGCGCAAACTGCTCAAGGAGGTTTACCTCTTCGACGTGTACGAGGGTAAGAATCTGCCCGAGGGCAAGAAGTCGTATGCCGTTACCTTCATGTTGCAAGACGAGAACAAGACCCTCAACGACAAGCAGATCGACGCTATCATGCACAAGATAATCTCCAATCTGCAACAGAAGTTGGAGGCACAGTTGAGATGATTCAATACTAACAAAAAAATAAAAGTAAAAGATAAAATTATCCTATGGGAAGAGCTTTTGAATATCGTAAAGCCAGAAAATTGAAGCGTTGGGGCAACATGGCCCGTACGTTCACGAAGATTGGTAAGGAAATCTCTATTGCCGTAAAAGCCGGCGGTCCCGATCCCGATGCCAACCCCCGTCTGCGCGTGCTGATGCAGAATGCCAAAGCCGCCAACATGCCCAAAGAGAATGTAGAACGGGCTATCAAGAAAGCATCGTCGAAAGATGCCGGTGATTATAAAGAGGTTGTTTACGAAGGATACGGTCCTTTCGGTATCGCCATCGTGGTAGAGACTGCTACCGACAATACTACCCGTACCGTAGCCAACGTGCGCAGCTACTTCAACAAGGCCGGCGGTTCGCTGGGCACGACGGGTAGCCTTTCGTTCCTCTTTGACCACAAGTGTGTGTTCCACATCAAACCCAAAGAGGGTGTGTCGCTCGAAGACCTCGAACTCGAAATGATCGACTACGGCGTAGACGAGCTGGAGGCCGACGACGAGGAAATCGTACTCTACGGCGAGTTCTCGGAGAACAACAACATCCAGCACCACCTCGAGGAGGCCGGCTATGAGATTATCAGCGCCGAATTTGAGCGTATTCCCAACGACGTGAAGGAGGTGACTCCCGAACAACGTGCCTCGATCGAGAAGCTTATCGAGCGTTTCGAAGAGGATGAGGATGTGCAGAACGTATTCCACAACATGAAGGAAGAGGACGACGAGGAAGAGTAAAATCTGTACAAGAGTCGTAAACCGATAAACAAAAAGGGAGAGCCCGCACGATGGTGTCGAGTTCTCCCTTTTGCCTTATCCGGGATGAGGCAGCCGGGGCTGGAGGTGGTTACTCCTCGGGGCTGTCGTCGTATTCGTCGATTTCGCAGTCGTCGTCCTGTCCCTTCAACTCACACATCTCGCGGTATTCGTTCCACTCGGGATCTTTCTCGGTATAGATGGTGATAGGCAGGGTCTCGAAGGGGGCGAGAGCTTCGTTGAGGGTGCGGCCGAAAGCGGGGATGTTGCGGGTGTAGAACACCCAGGTACGCTCGCCGTCGCCCGTATAGATGCCGGTGAAGATAGCCAGTTTGTCCTTCTCCATGGCCCGTTTCAGAGCGGTTTGTGCCTCCTCCATGAGTTCGCTGGTCTTTTCGGTGGGCATGCCTTTGCTGTCGGGCTCGTATTTCCAGGTGATTTCGACCCGCTCCTTGAACTTGCCCGATTGAATGAACGGCTCGATTTCGGTACGGCCCGAAACGATAATCATGTGGTCGTTGTTTTCGGCTTCGGTAAGGGCCGAGAACCATACATCTCCTAATTTCATACGCTGGAATTTTTGTCGGTTATGGTTACAAATGTAATTATAAAAGTGAGAATGGAGAAATTTATTGTCGGTTTGTGGGGGAGAAGTGCGAGAATATTTGCGGGGGAATGATTTTTTTCGTTTGTCTCTGTTCGTGTCATTTAATATCTTTGTCAAATAATTGTGTATCGTTGTATCGTGTAGTCCCATGAACCGTCTCTTGCGTTGTTTATGTCTTACTCTTTTGCTCTTTATAACGATGTCGTGCGATACCGTTTGGGAAGAGAAGGCGACAGGTAAGTTGGAAGTTCCCGATAAGGCTCTGTTTATCGGGAATTCTTTGCTGTTGGGTAATGGTACTTTTGGCATGAATGCGACTTGTGAGGATTGCGATTATCACGCTATCCTGCAGAAGCGGTTTCTGGAAAAGAATCCGGCGTATACCGACATACGGTTGTCGGGGACGGGGTTCGAGGCTTGCGAGAATGAGAAGCAGCAGAGGGCCTGGTTGGAAAACATGTTGCAGCCCCGGTTGAGCGACGATTTGGATCTGGTGGTCGTGCAGATTGGCGAGAATGTAAACACACAGAGCAAGCGAGCTGCTTTTGTGCAAGGGGCCAGAGCGCTTGTCAGGACCATAAGAAGCGGAGCACCTCGGGCCCGTATCGTGTGGATGTATGGCTGGTACGCTTCGAATCAGGTTACGACGGCGATAAAGGATGCCTGTCGGCCTCACGATGTGGCGCTCATTACGATAAACGATATTCGCTCTGCTGCCAACAGCAGCTCGATAGGGACTGTCGTGACCCGTACGGAGTCGACGTCTCAGACTTTGAAATATACCCGTTATGCCGTGCTGCCGGACAATCGTTTGCAAATCGATTTCACGATTGGCGGGCGAGCGTACCAGGCAACCGTGCAGGTGACGGGATATAGCGATAATGTCGAAGCAAAGACCTTGACCTGGCAGGGATACGAGACGATAACAACCGATGAGGGTGTCGCTTCTCACCCCGGAGACAGGGGCTTTGAGCAGATAGCCCGGCGGTTTATCGAGGTGCTGAAGATGGATTGAGAATAAATGGATTGTAATAATTATTGGATATAACGATGATGGCTGTATTGATTGGTATATTGGCGACGTTGGTTGTAGCGGCCGCGGCGTTTTGGTTCCTGTACAACTCGCGCCGCAAGGGTTGGCAGGAGACTTTGAGTGAGAGAGCCCGCGAAGCGGAGGAGTTGAGGGTGCGCAACGGTGTGCTCGAGGCGCAGGTGAACAGTTGCACGGCTCGGTTGGCCGAGATGCAGACGCAGCTCGACGTGGCCAGTCGGGAGCGGGAGCAACTGAATCGCGAGAAGGGCGACTTGCAGGCACGCAACCAGGTGCTCGTCGAGAATATGGAGGTGCAGAAGCAGGAGGTACAGCGGGTGCGCCAGGAGATGAGCAACGAGTTCAAGGTGCTGGCCAACGAGATATTGCAGGAGAAATCGAAGAGCTTCTCGGAGTTGAACCGGGAGCGGTTGGCCGAGGTGCTCAACCCGCTGAAGGAGCGGCTCGAGGGTTTCAAGAAGACGGTCGAGGAGACCTACAGCAGCGAGGCTCGCGAGCGGTTTTCTCTGAAGGAGCAGATCAAGGAGCTGGTGCAGCGTAGCGAGACCATAGGTGTAGAGGCCAAGCAACTGACCCAGGCGTTGCGGGGCGACTCGAAGATTCAGGGCGACTGGGGCGAGATGATATTGGAGAGTATTCTCGAAAAGTCGGGGTTGGAGAAGGACCGCGAGTATTTCATTCAGGAGACGTTGCGCGACGACGAGGGTCACACGATACAGAGTGCCGAGGGCCGCAAGATGCGCCCCGACGTAATTATCCGTTACCCCGGCGGCGACAACCGCCAGATGGTCATCGACTCGAAGGTGTCGCTCACGGCCTATGTCAATTATGTGAATGCCGAGACGCCCGAAGAGGCTGCCGCCGCGCTGAAGCAGCATCTGGCTTCGGTCAAGAAACATATCGACGAACTGTCGAACAAGAGTTATCAGGACTACGTGGGCAAGGGCGATCATGTGATGATGTTCGTGCCCAACGAGGCAGCCTACCTGGCTGCCATGCAGGCCGACCATTCGTTGTGGCAGTATGCCTATGACCGGCGGGTATTGCTGTTGAGCCCGACCAACCTGATTGCGGCTTTGAAGCTGGTGGCCGACTTGTGGCAGCGCGACAAGCAGACGCGTCACGCCATCGATATAGCCGAGGAGGCGGGCAAACTGTACGACAAGTTTGTGGGCTTCATCGACGACATGGAGAAGATTGGCAAGGCGTTGGGAACGGCCAACACCACCTATGGCGAGGCGATGAAGAAGTTGAAGAACGGTACGGGCAACCTGATAGGCCGTGTGGAGAAACTCAAGGGCATGGGCGTGAAGGCCAAGAAGAACCTGCCGGCCACGACCGGCGACGACGAGTCGGCCGATTAGCGGTGGCTTGCGACCACCCCCTGTTTGAGGGGGATAATAATCATTTGTGATTCGATTGGAATCGTGGCGGGGTGGTAACCGGGAGTGACGGTTATCAGTGGGCCGCTGCGCGTTTCTCTTTCAGGTAGAGCTGGTAGCTGTTGATGCTGTTTTGCCAGATGATGTACGAGGCTGGACCTATCGAGGTGATGGGCGAGAGGTAAGTCAGAGCCATCCAGATGGCCAGCACCGTATTCTTCTGACCCAGACCCTGGGCTCCCGATATTTTGTCGCCATATTTCCCGCCGATTTTACGACCCAGATAGAACTGCCCTACACAGGCCACGAGCGAAAGCAGCGCGATGGCAATTTCGAAAGGTACCGATTCCCAACCTTGTTCGATGATAAAGGTGACCGCTTTGCCCACTACGAGGAAAAGCGATACGGCCCACATGTAGAACGAGAGGGCCTGCCGGTTCTTCAACTCGTTGTGTATGCGGGGGAAGAATCGTTGCAGTACGAGGGCGATGACCAGAGGCAAGATGAGCAGCGGCAGTACCTTGCTGCAGATGATGAGGAAGGAGTCGACAAACGAGATGTCGGCATGTACACCCATGAAGGCAAAGATGAGAGGCGAGAGCAATGCCACGGCCAGGTTGCTGACCAGACTGTAGGAGACCAGCGTGGATACGCTGCCGCCCAGCATGCCGGTGATGACGGGGGCCGCCGTCGCCGTAGGGCAGAAGAGGCAGATGAAGGTACCTTCGGCAATGATGGGGTCCCAGAAGTAGAGAGCTCCGAAGACTATAAGCCCGCCGATAATCTGTATGGAGAGTAGCCCCCAGTGCAGGGGTTTGATGCTCAGCTCTTTGATGGAGATTTTGCAATAGGTGACCAGCAGCATGGCAAAGATGAGGCAGGGTGCCAGCAGGGTGGCCCAGTAGGCAATGGCCCGGGGGAACAGATAGCCGGCTACACTCCCGGCAATCATGGCCGTGGGCAGCATATAAGTCTTGGCTTTGGGTGACATGGACAATACCTCTTTTGGGAAATTTTTGCAAAGTAATGCCAAACCGGCGATAAACGCAATGTTTTTGTTTGAAAAGAGTTTAAAGCCAGATTGATAAAAAGGGGGCATGGGGTAGGTATTCTTGTGAATATGGTGTAAATTTACCCCAACGGTACATTAGACCCAATCTAAAATATAGTGTAGTTATGCGAAAAATCATGTGGTGGGCCCTCGTGTGGGGCTCGATGGGGCTGGCGCAGTCGGCCGAGTATGCCTATGTGCCCCTGGTACGCGACGGTGCCGAGTGGGGCTATTCTCAAGAACTCTTTGGCAAGAGCTATTACCGCAATCTCATTCAGGGCGACACCGTGGTGAACGGCGAGTCGTACAAGCGGTTTTATACGTTCCAGGGCTGTGAACCTACGGCCGACGAGAACCTGGCCTTTGTGCGCGAGGCCGACAAGAAGGTTTACATCACTTTTAACCAGGAGCTGATGCCGGTCGAGAATCTGTATAGCCACGAGTTTCTGATTTACGACTTCGGGGTCAAGGTGGGCGAGGCGGTGGCTCACTTCGACTGGATGACCCAAACCCAGGTAAACTCTACCATCAGCCGGATTGATACCATCGAGGTGGGCAATACCTTGCGGCAACGCTTTTGGGCCGATGGCTCGGTGCTGTGGATCGAGGGGCTGGGTGTGGAAGAGGGCGACTGGTTGCGACCGGGTTGCTCGGGCGAAACGAGTGGTTTCGACACGCACGACCGGCTGGTCTATGCCCAGGCTCCCGACGGTACGGTAGAGTATGCCACGGCCGATGCTGCCAACGACCCCTGTTACAGCGGGGTGGACGAAATCGATAACGATAGTTGGCGCATGGCCCGCCAGGGCGACCGGCTCGAGATTACCTGTGCCGAGGGCGAGTTCGAGGTGGTCGAGTTGCTCGACCTTTCGGGACGTGTGCTCTGGTGCGACTATCTCTCGGGCGAGACGCAGGTGTCGATACCGGTGAATGACTATCCCTCGGGCATCTATATCGTGGCCCTTTCGTCGCACGGCCGACGGGTAGCTCGTCGCGTGGCATTGTGACAGCAGACCCGGTATGACGGTAAAAGCACGAAGAGCCGCAGCGTCGCTGCGGCTCTTCGTGTATTCATACTACATACTATATATTATATAGGAGAGTCGGGAGAAATTATTCTACCTCTTTGGCCAGGTAGATGAGGGTGGGGAAGTGGTCGCTGTAACCGTTCAGGTAGGCACCGGCGGCGTGGGTGCGCAGAGGATACCCTTTGTATTTGCCCTCTTTCTGTTTGAGGAAGTCGCGGTTGAAGACCTCGGAGCGGATATACTTCAGGGTCGGGCGGGCTTTCACTACCAGATTGGACGAGATGATAATCTGGTCGAAGAGGTTCCAGGCACCGTTGTAGGCCAGTGTGCCGATACCGCGGTCGTACATCTCCCACATGGTGTTGAAGAATCCGCCGGGTTTCACCTCCTGTTGTTTCTTCTTGGCGCCCAGTACCACCTTGCAGCTGTTGTTGGTGGGGTCGTCGTTGAGGTCGCCCATGATGATGACCTTCGAATCGGGGTCGGCAGCCAGCAGCGAGTCGGCCAGATGTTTGGTGAGAGCGGCAGCGGCCTCGCGTTTGGGGCTCGACTGTTTTTCACCGCCGAGGCGCGAGGGCCAGTGGTTTACGATGAAGTGCACGCGCTCACCGGCCAAGCGGCCCGATACCACCAGTTGGTCGCGGGTGAGGAGGTTGGGGAACTCTTGGGAGTGGAGTCGGGCACTGCTGCTCGACTCGACCGTAAACTGGTCTTTGTCGTAGATGAGGCCCACGTCGATACCCCGGGCATCGGGCGAATCGTAGTGCACGATACCATAGTTGCGTTGAGCCAGCTTGCCGGTGTGGATGAGGTCTTCGAGCACCTGTTGATTCTCCACTTCGGAAACACCGATTACGGCCGGGCCGTTTTTCAGCTTGAAGGGGCTGGTGTTGTCGGTGGCAAAGTTGCTGATGGCAAAAGCGAGGTTGTTCAGTTTGTTGCGGTATTTCAATCCGCCCCAGCGGTAAGAGCCCGAAGGGGTAAACTCCTCGTCGTTTGTGGCGGGGTCGTTGATGGTGTCGAACAGGTTTTCGAGGTTGTAGAAGGCTACGGCGTATATGGCAAAGTGTTTCTTTGGCGTTTGAGCTTGTGAAACAGTCGAGCCCAATAACAATACGGCAAGTAGCAACAGTCCTATTTTTTTCATAGCGTGTGTGAAATTTTTTGTTTTTGAAATTTTCAATTTTGGATTAAATGGGCTGCAAGATAGTTCAATTTGGGAAATATGCGAAATTTTTGGGGATAAATCTCTGCTACAAATGAGAAGAAACCAGGATACCGGGAGGCGGAAATCTGTTGTGCGTGATTTTTAAATATTTGAAATATAAATTGTTATAGGCCCACTAAAGGTGCCGGGGCGAAACGTAACAAACTGTGAGCCGAAGAGAATGCATAAGATTCCGTTTTGTGCATAGAGTTGCAGGTTCCTGGCAGAGTGATAGATTAAGGGTTTGAAATTTAATCGATTTGGCCTTCGAACTTTCCATTTGTACACAAAACGAGGGGGCTAAGGGATTACAATTTAACACGATTGTAATAAAATATTCCTTTCGTAGATGTTTGTATAATGAAAAATAATCTTTTAATTTGCAAATTCCTTTCCTCCTCATTTTTTCAGCGGGGACGGGACGATAAATGAAGGGTGTAAACACAGATAACACAATATATAATTAAACCTTTTGATGTAATGAATCGTAAACAATGGTTATTGATGGCATTGCTTCTTCTGGTACCTGCCCTGGTGCAGGCCGCGACGGTGAGAGGCGTTGTCGTTGACTATGAAACAAACAAACCTATTGCGAATGTGAAAGTGACGATACGGAAATCGTCGGCAATTACAGATCTGGATGGTAAATATGAGTTGAAGCGAGTGCGCGAAGGAGCCGTTTCGGTTGTCTTTACAGCTGCGGACTACAAGGTTCATTCGGTCGATTATGTAGTGGAGCAGGGAGACAATACCCTGAACATGACGCTCGACGAAAAGCGTGCCGACGAGTCACTCAACCAACAGGCCCTCGAGGATAATATCTTTGAACTCGACGAGTCGATGTTCGATGAAGAGGGCAGCGCTGCTTCCCAATCGGCTTCGTATCTGTCGGGTGCAGCCGACGATGTCTATCTGCAGGCTGCCAGCTACTCCTACAGCCCCATGCGCTTCAATGTGCGCGGTTACGAGCAACGGGAGTCGTCGACCTATATCAACGGGGTTAATTTCAACGACCTGGAGCGTGGTCGTTTCAACTACTCGAGTCTGGGTGGCTTGAACAACGCCATGCGTAACAAGGATGCCGTGAACGGTCTCGAGATGCCGGGCTATGCCTTCGGTTCGCTGGGTGGAACGACCAACATCAACACCCGCGCCACCAGCTATGCCGCCGGTACCAACGTGAACGCCGCCTATACCAACCGTGCTTACAAACTGCGCGGACAGGCCATCCACTCGACCGGTATCATGGATAACGGCTGGGCCTTCACCGGGTCGGTCGTTTACCGCTGGGCCGACGAGGGTCGCACCGAGGGTACGTTCTACAACTCGTTCGGTTACTTCCTTGCTGCCGAAAAGGTGCTCGACAATCATCGGTTTGCCTTTACAACCTTCGGTGCTCCTACCAAACGGGCTCAATCGGCTGCCGTATCGCAAGAGGTCTATGACTACCGCGGTATCTATTACAACCCCTACTGGGGCTATCAGAACGGCGAGAAACGCAACTCGCGTATCGTACACAGCTACGACCCCACCGCTATCTTCAACTGGGATTGGAAAATCGACGACCGCAGCAACCTGGCTGCCGGCTTGGGTTTCCACTACAGTATGTACAGCAACTCGGCCATTTCGTTCTACAATGCGCCCGACCCCCGTCCCGACTACTACCGCAACCTGCCCAGCTGGCAATACTATCAGTTGGGTGTAAACGGTCCCGACGATGTATATAACGCCTACTACGGCGAGGTAAACAAAGACTTGGCCAACCAACTGGCCGACCTGTGGCGTGCCGGTGATCCCGACATTACGCAAATCAACTGGGATGCCATGTACAGCGCCAACTACACCAACAACGTGGTGAACCCCAACGGTAGCGCCAAGTACATTTTGGAACGTCGTCACAACGACTTGATGGAGATTCCCTTGAACTTCCTCTATACCAACCAGCTGAACAGCAAGCTGAAACTTACTGCCGGTGTCGAGGCCAAGTATGCCAAGGGCATGCACTACAAGACCATCGACGACATGCTGGGCGGTAACCAGTGGATAGACATCGACCAGTTTGCCGAGCGCGACTTTACCGACAACCTCACCATCATACAAAACGATGTGGACAACCCCAACAAGGCTGTGCGCAAGGGCGACGTATTCGGTTACAACTACAACATGCACGTCATCAAGGCTTCGGTATTTGCCCAGAACGACTGGAAGTTACCGCTCTTCGACATCTACTATGCCGCACGGTTGTCCTACACCTCGTTCCAACGCGAAGGTTTGATGCGTAACGGTCGTGCCGAGGTTATCGGTGCCCAGTCGAAAGGTTTCGGCAAACAGCTCTATTTTGTAGACCCCAGTATCAAGGCTGGTATCGTGTATAAGATCGACGGTCACAACCGCTTGTCGTTCAACGCTCTGGCCGAGTCGCGTGCCCCGCTGGCCGGCTATGCCTATGTGGCTCCCCGTGTGAAGGATACGCAGATACGGGGTCTGAAGTCGGAGAAGGTATTCTCGGGCGACCTCACCTATCAACTGAATACGTCGGTGGTAAAAGGTCGTGTAACGGCATTCTTCACCGAGTTCCGCGACGGAGTGGAGAGCTCGGGTTACTACCACGACGAGTTCCGTACCTATGTGAACCACACCCTCTCGGGCGTGAACAAACGTCACATGGGTGTCGAGGCCGGTGTGAGCGTGAAACTCAACAACAGCTTCACCGTGTCGGCTGCCGGTACCTATGCCAGCTACAAATACACCAACAACTGCTGGGGTACGATGAGCGCCGAGAACGGTATGAACCTCTTCACCGAGCAGTTGCCCGTGATTGTCGACGGCCGTGCTCCCTCGACCGACTACACCGAGCGGGTATACACCGAGGGTTTGCATGTGAGCAACGGTCCGCAACTGGCCGCCAGCATCACCATCGACTACTTCCACCCCAAGATGTGGTTTGCCGATGTGACTCTCTCGTACTTCGACAACAACTACCTCGACTTCTCGCCCTCGCGTTTCACCCACATGAACATGTATGGCGGCAAATATCCCAACGAGGTAGGTCTGGAACAATACTACAACGGCTACCGCATCATCGGTATCGACAAGAACGGTCAGACCTCGATGGTATGGGGCTTCGACCAGAACACGGGCAAACCGGTACTGTTGCAAAACGTATCGGGAGGCGACGGTTCGGACATCGTGAAGCTCTACAACCAGAAAGAGATGATCGGCTCGCAAGAGAAACTCAAAGGCGGGTTCATGCTCGACGCTTCGGTGGGTAAACTCATCTACCTCAACAACCGCAAGCAACAGCTCAACATCAACTTGAGCCTGAACAATATCCTCAACAACACCAGCATGATAACCGGTGGTTACCAACAAGGTCGTGTAAGCCGCGACAACAAGAGTGTGACCAAGGATATTCAGTCGGTCGACAAGTTCCCCAACAAATACTATTACGCCTGGGGCTTCAACATGTTCCTCAACGTAGGTTTCAAATTTTAATCAACCCATACAAGAGATATAGATATGAAACAATTGAAATATATCGGAGCCGTACTGCTCGCCCTGACGATGTTTACGGCGTGTGAAAAAGAGTTCGATGCCATACCCGAGGAGATTGCCACCGTGCCCGAGGGCAGCGCCGAGGCTTGGGCTCAGACGGTGACCATCAAAGACCTTATCGAGAACTTCGATACGAAAGAGGGGCTGTTTACAATCGACACCATCGATTCGCCCAACGACATCGTGGTGCGCGGTCGCATCATCACCGACGACCGTGCCGGCAACGTGTATAAATACTTTGTGATTCAGAGCCTCGAGGACGACCACACCTGTCTGAAGGTGTCGGTCGATGCCGGCAGCCTGTCGGGTATGCTCCCCATCGGTCAGGTGGTAGCCATCCGCTGCAATGGTCTGGTATTGGGCCGCTATGCCGGTGCTCCCCAACTGGGTGTGCGCGGATACCGCAACGACAACAAGATACGCGAAGAGCCGGGTCGTATTCCCTACACGCTGGCTATGAAACATATCCAGAAAATCGGCAACCCCGACCCCTCGAAAATCGTAATCGAGGAGATGACCCTGAAACAGATTACCGAACTGGATAAGTATGGCTACTTCAAGATTGTAAAAATCAAGAATGCCTACTTTACCGGCTACGATTCGGACGGCAAGAAACTGAACGACGTGGTATATCCCTTCCCGACCGACGGACAGGGTGTGACGACGGCTTTGGCCAAATATGGTCAGAACCCCACCTTTGCACCGGCTACCTACGACAGCAGCAAGAAGTACAACATCGGTTTCCCCCCCTCGCGCGAGATTGCCGACGATAGCGGCAACACCACGAGCGTAAGCATCTCGACCAGCGAGTATGCCCGCTTTGCCGACCGTCGACTCCCGGTATTCGGTTCGGATAACCGCGGCGACATTACGGCCATCGTAGGTTGGTTCCAAGACAATGCAGCCTATGCCGGTTCGTGGCAGTTGACCATCCGCTCGCTCGACAACCCCTTTGCCGACCTCGAGGGCTTTGAATTTCCCGAATAATCAATATGATACTATGATACAATAACCTCAAATAATTTAAATATGAAAAAAATGAGAAAATTTGCATGGATTTTTATGGCAGCCATGACGGTTGCCGGATTTTCCGCTTGTTCGAACAGCGATGACGATGTACTCCCTGGTATGGGTGGCGGTGATGGTGGTGGATCTACTACGACTCCCTCTGTCGTAATTACCGATACCATCTATCAGTTCAACAACATCGAGGCTCAATACACGCCCATCAACGAGCTCTGCCCGGGATGGACGCACGAGATTGTTTCGCCTGCCGACGACGATCGTACCTGGCAAAGCAAGACCTTTACCAACAACTCGACGGGTGTAACCGAGAAATACATCCAGGCTACGGCTCACGACAAAAGCGACAAGAATGCCGGCAAAACCTATGAGTTGTGGATGATCTCGCCTGCCTTGAATGTGAAAGATGCTGCCAACAAAGTATTCTCGTTCTATAGCGAGGGCGCTTACTGGCAAAGCACTTCGTCGCTCGAGGTATATGTACTGAACGAGCCCAAATCGACCGCTTCGAGCAAAGAGAAACTGAATGTAACTTTGGCTACTTCGACCAACCCCGGCGGTAACTTCAAAGGCTGGGTGGCTTCGGGTGATATCAGCCTCGAAGGCAAAGGCGACATCGTTTATGTGGGATTCCGTTATCAGGCACAAGGTGGTAACAGCAACTCGACCACTTATTGCATTGACGACTTTGCATTCGGCCGTGCCCAAGTAGAACATTTCTTGGGCGAGAGCGGTGGCGAAGAGCCCGAGCCTACTCCCGATGTAGACTGGTCGAAAGCCATCAGTGTAGCTGAGGCTCTCACTCAGGCCGACAACTCGACTTTTGCCGTGAAAGGCCACATCGTAGGTTGCATCAAGAACAGCCCCTCGAAGACCTTCTACGAATCGTTTGCCGAGGCTCAGGCTGCCGGTGACATCGAATGGGCCGGTGCTGCTGCCTTCACGGGTTACAGCCAGGTATTCATCGCCGACGATGCTGCCGAGACCGATGGTACGAAATGTATCTTGGTGAAACTGAACGATACCGATGCTGCCAAGGCTTTGAGAAACGAGGCTAAACTGGAAGGAAACCCCGATCGTATCGGTATGACTATCTATGTTCAAGGTTTGAAGAAAGCCAACTACGGTCTGCCCGGTGTTCGTGAAATCACGGCTTACAAAGTGGGCGAATAATCGATTGCTTATAAAACCTATTGAAGGGAGAGCTGCCGCAAGGTGGCCCTCCCTTCGTTTGTTATGCGAGTGCGGGTTGTGTTGTTTTATCTGAAAATGGAGAATAATTTTGGCCCGGGATACAGCAGTTTTGCCAAAAAATTAGCAACTTTGAGGTAGGATTCTTTAGGAAAGAGATTACAAGGATATATCATGAATAAGATTGTAGCGAAAGAACACTTTTCGGAAAAAGTGGTAAAACTGGTGGTAGAGGCTCCCCTCATTGCCCGGGCCCGCAAGGCCGGTCACTTTGTGATTGTGCGGGTAGGCGAGAAGGGCGAACGCATTCCGCTCACCATTGCCTCGGCCGATGTCAAGGCCGGCACCATCACGTTGGTGGTACAAGCCGTGGGCAAGTCGTCGGCCAAGTTGTGTGCCCTCAATCCCGGCGACTATATTACCGATGTGGTAGGCCCGTTGGGCAAGGCGACGCATATCGAGCGCTTCGGTACCGTGGTGTGCTGCGGCGGCGGTGTGGGCTGTGCCCCGCTGTTGCCTATCGTCGAGGCTATGAAGGCAGCCGGCAACCGGGTGATTACCGTGCTGGCGGCCCGTACCAAAGAGCTGATTATTCTCGAGGAGCAGATGCGCAAATACTCCGACGAGGTGATTATCATGACCGATGATGGTTCGTATGGTCAGAAGGGTTTGGTGACCCAAGGTGTCGAGGAGGTAATCAAGCGCGAGAAGGTGGACCTGTGTGTGACCATCGGGCCGGCCGTGATGATGAAGTTTGTCTCGCTGCTTACCCAGAAATACAATATTCCTACGGTGGCCTCGCTCAACACCATCATGGTCGACGGTACCGGCATGTGCGGTGCCTGCCGTATCACGGTGGGGGGAAAGACCCGTTTCGTCTGCATCGACGGGCCGGAGTTCGATGCCCATCAGGTCAATTTCGACGAGCTGCTCATGCGGTTGTCGTCGTATAAAGATGTGGAATAAAAGAGAGGAGGGATGTTAAGCGTATGAATAAAGAAGAGTTAGCGGCACAACGTGCCGAACAGTGGAGGGAGAACCTCCGCAAGAGCAAGAAAGCCAAGGAGCGTACCGATATTCCGCGGGTGAAAATGACCGAGCTCGACCCGGCCTACCGTGTAACCAACCGCGAAGAGGTGAACCGGGGCCTCACGCCCGAACAGGCCGTGCTGGAGGCTACCCGTTGCCTCGACTGTGTGGAGCCCCTCTGCATGACGGGGTGCCCGGTGGGTATCAATATCCCGAAGTTTATCAAGAATATAGAGCGGGGCGACTTCCTGTCGGCGGCCCGCACGCTGAAAGAGACGAGTGCCCTGCCGGCCGTGTGCGGCCGTGTGTGCCCTCAGGAGCGTCAGTGCGAATCGAAGTGCTTCTATCTGCAGAAGTTGAAGAAGGAGCCGATAGCCATCGGTTATCTGGAGCGCTTTGCGGCCGATTATGAGCAGGCCTCGGGCGAGGTGGCTCTGCCCGAGATGCAGCCCGACAACGGCATCAAGATTGCCGTGGTAGGTTCGGGGCCCTGCGGGTTGTCGTTTGCCGGCGATATGGCCAAGCGGGGCTATCGGGTGACAGTATTCGAGGCGTTGCACGAGATTGGCGGGGTATTGAAATACGGTATCCCCGAGTTTCGGTTGCCCAACCGCATCGTCGATGTCGAGATCGATAGTCTGCGTCGCATGGGCGTGGAGTTTGTGACCGACTGCATCGTGGGCAAGACCCTCTCGTATGACGACCTGCACGAGATGGGATTCAAGGGCATCATGGTGGCCAGTGGTGCCGGATTACCCCGGTTCATGAACATCCCCGGCGAGAACCTCAACGGGGTGATGTCGAGCAACGAATACCTCACGCGGGTGAACCTGATGGATGCCGCCAATCCCGAGAGCGATACGCCGGTATACAAGGGGCATCGGGTAGCTGTGATAGGCGGTGGCAACACGGCCATGGACTCGGTGCGTACGGCCCGCCGCCTGGGTGCCGACCGGGCGATGATTGTCTATCG
>ERZ780067.327-NODE-327-length-19578-cov-5.49967_pt1 | contig 19578 bp, 10 predicted proteins | sample MGYA00511841_ERZ780067 | MGnify/ENA primary metagenome ERZ780067 (study PRJEB29588, sample SAMEA2143295) | human gut metagenome | biome: human gut; feature: human-associated habitat; material: faeces | place: Denmark | collected 2008/2010 ... | reverse complement strand
CTTCCGTCAGGTTGAAGTTATACTCTCCACCCAGCACGCCCTTGAATCCGGCGGTGTGGGAGAGGGTGAAGGTGGGCGCATCCAACGATACGGGCACGCGGCGCTGTTTGGTGTTGACGAAGGTCTCGCCGGGAGCGTAACGCAGGGTCACACCCAGCTCGGTGGTGGTGATGTCGTGCACCAGCGTATTCTTTTCGTCCCATTGTCCGGGTGTCCCTCCGTTGTTCTTCCAGTATTGCAGTTGCCCCGCAGGCTGGTCGTTTCGGTGGCGTGCCATGGCCTGTACGGAGAAGCCGGTATTGGTCTCCAGCTCGTAAGTCAGCGTGGCGTCGCGCATGTAGGACATCTGGTCTACCGTCGTCCATTTCCAGCCGACAAACAAGTTGTCCTTGTCCGTGGCGAGGTACTTGTCCATGGGAGACATCACGTCGTAGGTGTACTTGAAGGCGATATAGTGTTTCGGGAACTCCCACAATACGTATTCGCGCTTGTTGAAGGAGTAGGCCACCTGTCCGGAGTAGAACCATTTCTTGTCCTTGGTTCCGTAGGCGCCGTAGCCGCTCAGGCTCCAGTGCGGGTCAAGGTTACCTGTTGTCATACCGCTCAGACGGAAGCGCGTGCCGTTGACGTAGTTGCTGGTTATCATCGTGTTGATGGGACCGAAGTCGAACTTGCTGGGATGCTTCTTGCCACCCGTCTCCACGAAGTTCTCAATCAAGGCTTTCGCCCCGAAGATAACGTACTTGAAGCCGGGAATCTGCTCGATGCGGTTCATGAATACGTCCATCGTGCTCTCTTTCTTGGTGAGGGGCACTTGGCGGACTTTCGCCCAGTATTCGTCGCTCTTGGCAAGCATGTTCGCTTCCTTGATGACGTTTCCTTTCAGACGGAAGAGGCGGGGCTCTATTTCCGTGAATTGATAGTCGCTGTATTTGGTGGTCCGTTGCACTTCCAGGCCTTGGATACCTTTCACGAAGTGTAGTTCCACGGTCATGTCGTCGTCGGTCAACACCCAGTTGCTGTCGGGCAGTTGTTCGAACTGCTGCACGATGTCGAGGTTTTCCACGAAGTTGACACCCGTCTTCTTGGGTAGGTTCATGGTACATTTCTTCACGGCATAGGTGGAGTCCTTCACCACGTAAAGGTGCCCCGTGAAACCGAAGTCCTGCGGGTTCTGCGGAACGAAAGTCAGATGGACGCACTCCTGCTTGTCCACCATGAGTGTGTCCATCAGATAGTACTTATAGAAGCTGATGGCTCCGCGACCGATGGGGCTGACGAAGCGGCGTTGCAGCAGCCGGATGTCGTCGTCGTAGATGTTGATGTCGGAGAATACGTCCGTAAGGATGGTCCCCAGCATGTCTCCGGTGTTGAAGAACTCTTCGATACCAGTGGAGTTCATGCCTTCGATGATGGTCTTTTCGCTCTTGGGGCTTTTACGGAAAATGGTCTTGCTCGCCGTCTCCTTGATGGAGATGGGTAGAATCATCTTGTTGGTCTTGGGCGATACCTCCACCTGGTCTTTGAAGAAGGAGAATTTCTTGTAAATACCTTTCTCCATTTTGTCGGGGGTAACGTCGTTGAGCGACATCTTCATCTTTTCATATTTCTGATACTGATAGTAGTCGTTCTCTTCCAGTTTCAAGGCCTTCTTGTTCTCGATGACCTTCTTCATAAACTCCACGGCGGGGTTGTTCTTGCGGGAATATTTCTCCTTCTTGGGTTTCACGACGACCTCGGAGAGCATGATGTCGTCCGGTTGCAACTTGACGTTCAGCACCCGGGTACCGGGATTCAGTTTCACTTTCTTGGTGATATAACCTACAGCGGAGAATGTCAGCTCATCCCAGCCTTTGTGGGTTTCAACCTGGTATTCACCGTTTGCGTTGGAGATGCCGCCTACACCTTTCCCTTCATACTGTACGGTGATATACATCAGCGGTTCGTTCGTGAGAGAGTCTGTGATGACACCCTTAATTTGGGCGGATGCGCTGATGGAGACAAACAGTGACAGCAGGAAAAGGGCATAAATTATATATCTTTGCTTCATAAGTTACAGATAATTCGGGCACAAAGTTAACAAATTAAGGTTAATCAAGAAGCAAATATAGACTAAAGAAACGGGAGATATGGTTAAATGAACGTGAAAGTCGTATGTCTTGTTTGCTGGATACAGATAAAAAATGTACGGAATCCTTGTAGAGAAGTTGCCGGATATAAAGGATAAAGTTGCGCAATGTATGGAGAAAGCTCTATCCCAAGCCTTGGGATAGAAAGACCCAAGCTTGGGATAAGCGTCCGTAGGTTTGGGATAGACGTTTGCAAGCTTGGGATAGAATTTATGGAGGATTATGAATTGTTGCCGTTCAGTAGTGTCTGTACGATGCGTTCCGCCGTCCGTCCGTCCCAGCGGTCGGGTAGGATGGCGTGCTTCCATTCTCCGTGCAGCAGCTTGTCGAGCGAGGCGGAGAGGGCGAAGGAGTTTTCGCCGACCAGCTCGTTGGTACCGATACGCCAGGTTTCGGGATGCTCGGCGTAGGTGTTGAGGGTGATGCAGGGGACGTCAAGGAAGGTGGCTTCTTCGGCAATGTTGCCCGAGTCGGTGACGATGCCCCGTGCCTGATTGATGAGGAACCCGAAGTGCAGGTAGCTCTGTGGAGGCAGGATGTGCAGGTTAGGGGCATCCAGTCCCAGTGACTTCACTGCCTTTTGTACGTAGGGGTGCAGAGGGGCGACGATAGGCATGCCGTCGGCTTTTTCGATGACGGTTTGGAGCAGGGAGTGCAGCACGGCCTTCTTTGCCAGCAGGTCACGGCGGTTGAGGGTTAGTAGCAAGTAGTTTCCTTTCCGCAGGCCGAGGCTGGAGAACCACATGGGCTGCACCAGGCGGTGGCGGTTGAAGCGGATGGTGTCAATCAGTATGTTGCCCACGTAGTGGATATAGTCGGGTATCATACCCTCTTGGTTGAGATTGCGGTTGGCCACCATGCCGGCAGTGAAGAGATAGTCGGAGATGGCGTCCACGATGGTTCGGTTCACTTCGCGGGGCATGTTCATGTCGAAGGAGCGCGTGCCTGCTATGACGTGCGCCACCTTCAGCCCGCGCTTCTTGGCGACGATGGAGCAACTCATGGTGGCGGTCATCTACCACCAGTACGACTTGTGCTGGGTGCCCGTCCAACTCGCGCTCGAAGGCAAGCATGATGGAGGCTGCCACCTGCGAGTGGTCATGTCCGGTGACGCCGAGGCAGGCATCCGGTTTCCTCATAGAGAGGTCGGAGAAGAGCGAGGCATCCAGGCTGGTGTCATCCTGCGGACCGGTGTAGACGATGCGGTAGGAGATGTTCTTTCCTGCCTCTCTGGCGGCGTCGATGGCGCGGCAGATGGGGGCTATTTTCATGAAGTTGGGGCGTGCGCCCGATACGATTGTTATTTTCATTGGCGTAATTGGTAAAAAAATGTCGATACAAAAATACGCTTTCTTAGGGAAATTATTTGTTACTTTGCCTATTATTTTCAGAGTGTCTGTTGAAATATGTATTATCTTTTTCGGTTTTGGATACTCGGATTTAATTTTGGATACTCGAAGCACTTGTTTAATTTTTAATTTTTAATTCTCAAAGTGATAATGCCAACATTTGTTCAGATACTCGATTTCATTGGCACATTTGCCTTTGCCATTAGTGGCATACGTCTGGCCTCGGCCAAGCGGTTCGACTGGTTTGGAGCGTATGTGGTGGGTTTTGTGACGGCCATCGGAGGCGGTACGATACGCGACCTGCTGCTGGACGTCACCCCGGGTTGGATGACGGACCCTATTTATTTGATTTGTACCGGACTGGCCTTGTTGTGGGTCATCCTCTTCGGTAAGCATCTCATCCATCTGCACAATACATTCTTCATATTCGACAGTATCGGCCTGGCACTGTTCACGGTCGTTGGTGTGGGCAAGAGCATCGCGCTGGGCTATCCCTTCTGGGTGGCCATCATCATGGGCAGCATTACCGGGGCTGCGGGAGGTGTGATACGTGACGTATTCATCAACGAAATTCCGCTGATATTCCGGAAGGAGATTTATGCGATGGCTTGTGTGGTGGGAGGAACCTTCTACTGGATGTGCCACCTTTTGGGGATGGAGTCTTTCGTGTGCCAGATTGTGGGTGGTGTGACGGTGTTCGTTACCCGTATACTGGCAGTAAAGTATAGGATTTGCCTTCCTATCCTTTCGGGTAATGAAGAGGAGCAGGAAATGTAGTCCGTTGTTTGCAGTCTGAAAACCTCAGGGATTTTCCGGTGAAACTCGGACATTCCGGAGAAGCACTTCCCAGATGTTTTAAAATAAGATTCCCCGGCATTTTCAAACCGAAATGTCGGGGAATTTTTCATATGTCTCGTTCCCCTTATTAAAGGGAGCGAGGATAGGATTGCTAAAGAGATAAGACTAGGTTAGAACAATGCATCCTTCGTGTTGAAGAGCTTGCGTTCGTTCAGTTTCACTACCTTGCCGAATTTCTCCAGCCGCTTCAGGTCGATGTCCTTCGGGTTGCCCATGATGGAGATGCAGTAAGGTTTGCCTTTGATGTTCTCTTCGTAGAACTTCACGATGTCGTCAAAGGTCAGTGCATCTACTTTCGGCAGGTTTTCTTTGGCTGGGTCGTCCGTGTAGCCTCTGTAGCCCAAGTCTACCAGTTCCATAGCTTTGTTGCGGAAGCTGGGGTGGCTGGTCAGCATGGCTTGGCGGAGGTAGCTCTTGATGTTGCCGATACGTTCCGGATTCTTCGGCATGTCATTGACGAGACTCATCAGTACGTCCAATGCATCGTTTGCCTTGTCGTTCTGGGTACCGATGTAGCCGCGCAGGTAGCTTGCTTTTCCAGCTATGCCTTGCGTGCCGACGAATGCGTAGGCTGTATAGGCCATGGAGCGTTTTTCGCGTATTTCGTTCAGAACGATGCCGGTGAAGTCGAGACCGAAGTACTGGTTGAATGCGCTACGCAGCACGTCGTCCTTCTTGTCAGCCTTCTGCATCGGGATGTAGAGGTGGATTTGGGCTTGTTCTGCATCGTTGTTAGGCAGGAAGTAGACGGTGTTTTCGGTTACCGGCATCATCTCCTTTGCCTGCGGGGAGTTGGACGGGCGTTCGTTGGCTACCAACGGGAGGTTCTTGCTCAGGATGTCGTATACTTGGTCGAAGGGGAGTGTTCCGGTAAAGAATACCTTTGCCTCGTAGTTGGAGGCACGGTTGATGTCGCCCGTCAGTTCTGAAATCTGCAATTCGTAAATCTCCTTGTCTGTCAGCTCCTTGATGTAGTCTGATTTCTCTCCGTAGAGCATGTACTGGCGCAGCGCTTCGTTCAGGATGCTGACGTTGTCTTTACGCTGCTGGCGCATACCCATTGCCGAACCTTTCAGACGTGCTAGTTGCTTTTCGTCCAATTTCGGCATCAGAATCTGGCGTGAAAGTAGCTGGCAGGCTTGCGGCAGGGTGGCTTCGTAGCCCTCCATGATGATGTAGAGGTTGTCTTCATCGGCTGTCACGTGGCAGGTTGCGTTCAGCTTGCTGAGTTCTTCTTTCAGCTCTTGCGGTTCGTAGGCTCCCATGATACCTGCGTTGTTCATCAGTTGGGCGGCATAGCCCAGTTTCGGGAATTCGCGTTCACCGGCTCCGTATTGTACAATCAGCTGGAATATGTTGTTCTCCTTGTTGGGCGTGTAGTACATCTTGGAACGGTCGTTCAGCTGCTTGATTTGCACTTCGCCGTAGTCTGCGAATTTCTCTTCCATCTGTCCGATGGGCAGGTTCTTGAATTGCGTTGCATAAAGCGATTCCTTGCCTACCGGAGGTTCTACGGGTTTGTACCCCGGCTTCTCAATCTTGGCGTTTTTGTCAGGTTTCCCTTTTTCGATATATAGGGCCAGGTAGTTGTCCGACAGGTATTTCTTGGCTACCCGCTTGATGTCGTCAGTAGTGATGGCCATAATCTTGTCCTTGTAGTTGAGTATGTCGCCCAAATCCTGCTCGTTGTAGAAGGCGTTCATCAGTATCATGGCCTTGTCCTCGTTCGACTCCATTTCCAGGTCGAACTGGCGGCATTTCTCGGCTTTGATGGCATCAATTTTCCAGTCCTCGAATTCTCCGTTGGCGATTTGCTGGATGGCTTTCAAGGCTTTCTTTTCGGCGCTTTTGGTAGACTCGAAACGGCGCTGGTTTTCGTCGTAGAGGGGAATGGCCGCTACGATGGCGCGCCCTTGTTCACGGAAAGTACGGGTGTAGGCTCCGGCGCTGGTCAGCTCACCGTCCAGTACCAGCTTGTCCATGGTTCCGGTCTGGCTGTTGTTGTTCAGCAGTGCCAGGGCGATGTCCAGAGCATCTTCGTCGGGATGTCCGGCAGGCACTCCGTTGAATACCATTGCCACTTGCGGGTAGAATCCCACTTTGGCCGAATATTGTTTGCGGCCTTTTATTTCGAGGTTCTGGTAGACCTTGCGCTCGGGTGCGGGCTTTGCAGCCAGACGCCCGAAGGCGGCATTGATGCGTCCGCTGATTTGTTGGGCTTTGATGTTTCCTACGAGTACCAGTACCATGTTTTCGGGTACATACCATTGTTCGTAGAATTCAATCAGCTTGCTCAGGCGGGGATTCTTCAGATGTTCGGGCAGGCCGATGATGGAACGGGAGTAAGGATGTCCCTCAAAAGCTTTCTCCATCACGAACTGGTTCTGTGCACGTCCCTGGTCATCTTGTGAACGGTTATATTCTTCGTACACGTTTTCCAGCTCCGACTGGAAGGAACGGAATACGGGATGCAGGAAACGTTGTGAGGAAATCTCCAGCCATTTGTTTATCTGATAGGCAGGGAAGGAGCTGTGATAGAAGGTCCAGTCATAGTAGGTTCCTGCATTTACCCCTTTGGCGCCCATGCTTTCCATCAGGTTGGAGTATTCATTGGGAAGCCCCAGCTTTCCGGCCTTGACGGTCAGCTCATTGATTTCCTTGCTGATGGCTTCTTTTTTTACCGGGTCGGCTTCTTCGGCCATCTGGTCGTACTTGGCGATGATTTCCTTGTAGATCGGTTCTTCTTCCGTCCAGTTCAGCGCGCCTATCTTGTCTGTTCCTTTAAACATGACGTGCTCCAGGTAGTGTGCAAGTCCCGTGTACTCTTCGGGGTCGTTGATGGAACCGGCACGTACGCCTACCAGTCCGAATACGTCCGATTTGGATTCGTCTTCCCATATATATACGGAAAGACCGTTCTTCAGCTTGAACGCTTTCAGTCCTTGTCCAAAGGAGGGCAGGGAGATGATGACGGCAGCCAGCAGAAGAAGTGACTTTAATTGAAATGATTTCATAAAATAAAGTGTTTTTATATAATAAAAGTGTTTCCCTATATGTAGGCAAAGCTATAAAAAAATCACGTAACATTTACGAAATCTTCGGAAAAATGATGATTTTCAGTACATGATATCACCCGTAAACTATCATAGAGGGGGTGGAAACTGTCAAATGATAGTTTTTACCCCTAATAAAAACCGTATTCCGTCCCCCGGAGCTTCAAATCTTCCTTATACTTGCAACCGTAAAACCTAAACCATTATTAACTATTTAAAAATTGAGCAAAGTATGAATACTTACAGTTTTAGAAAAGATTTACTTGCAGTGCAAGAAGAACTGCTTCGCTTTGCATACAAGTTGACAGCCGACCGGGAAGAAGCGAATGATTTGTTGCAAGAGACGTCTCTCAAGGCTTTGGATAACGAAGACAAATTTGAACCCGACACCAATTTCAAAGGTTGGATGTATACCATTATGCGCAACATCTTTATCAATAATTACCGGAAAATAGTTCGCGAACAGACTTTTGTAGACCAGACGGACAATCAGTATCACCTCAGTATGCCCCAGGACTCTGGTTTTGCCAGTACCGAAGGTGCCTACGACCTGAAAGAAATGCACCGCATCGTCAATGCCCTTCCACGCGACTATAAAGTCCCTTTCTCCATGCACGTGTCCGGTTTCAAGTACCGTGAGATTGCCGAACGTCTCGGTCTTCCACTCGGAACAGTGAAAAGCCGCATCTTCTTTACACGTCAGAAGTTGCAGGATGAACTGAAAGATTTCATCTGATAATAGTTTGGTAGTAGCAATATGATATATAACATATTGATTGCGATGAATTTTTAAGGATTATTCTTGACTATATGTCAGAATAATCCTTTATATTTGTATATGTTAAGTTAACCGAAGAAAAAAATCTCTTATTACTGACTATGATGAAAAAGGAAATTAAATTCAGTCTTGTTTACCGGGACATGTGGCAGTCGTCCGGTAAGTATCAACCCCGGGTAGACCAGTTGGTACGCATTGCTCCGTTGATAGTAGAAATGGGCTGTTTTGCACGCGTCGAAACGAACGGAGGAGCTTTTGAGCAGGTAAACCTTCTGTACGGCGAAAATCCCAATAAGGCTGTACGCGCCTTTACCGCGCCTTTCAGGGAAGCAGGTATACAGACGCATATGCTTGATCGCGGGCTGAATGCACTGCGCATGTATCCCGTTCCGGCAGATGTGCGCCGGCTGATGTACAAGGTGAAGCATGCCCAGGGTGTGGACATTACCCGTATCTTCTGCGGACTGAACGAGACGCGGAACATAATTCCTTCCATCAAATATGCCCTGGAAGCGGGCATGATACCGCAGGCTACGCTCTGCATCACGTATTCTCCTGTCCATACGGTGGAATACTATGCCGGTATTGCCGACCGGTTGATTGAAGCCGGGGCACCCGAAATCTGCTTGAAGGATATGGCTGGCATCGGACGTCCGGGTATGCTGGGACAGCTTGTCAGAACCATTAAGGAGAAGCATCCCGATGTGCTGATACAATACCACGGGCATAGCGGTCCCGGACTTTCTATGGCTTCCATTCTCGAAGTCTGCGAGAACGGTGCCGACATCATCGATGTGGCGATGGAACCCATGTCGTGGGGCAAGGTTCATCCGGACATCATCTCCGTGCAGGCCATGCTGAAAGATCTGGGTTTCCAGGTGCCCGACATAAACATGAAAGCCTACATGAAAGCCCGTGCCATGACGCAGGAGTTCATTGACGATTTCTTGGGCTATTTCATGGATCCCACCAATAAACATATGTCCTCACTCTTGCTGAAGTGCGGTTTGCCGGGTGGCATGATGGGCTCCATGATGGCCGACTTGAAGGGAGTGCATTCCGGCATCAACATGATACTGCGCGGCAAGAATGAGCCGGAACTCAGTCTGGACGACTTACTCGTCATGCTGTTCGACGAAGTGGAATATGTATGGCCCAAACTGGGCTATCCTCCTTTGGTGACTCCTTTCAGCCAGTATGTGAAGAATGTGGCTCTGATGAACCTCATGCAGCAAGTAAAGGGAGAGGAGCGCTGGACGATGATAGACAACCATACGTGGGACATGATTTTGGGCAAGAGCGGACGCCTGCCCGGTACTTTGGCGCCCGAGATAGTGGAACTGGCCAAGTCCAAGGGTTTTGAGTTCGTGGATACGGACCCGCAGCTGAACTACCCGGATGCTCTGGATACATACCGGAAAGAGATGGACGAAAACGGTTGGGAATATGGCGATGATGACGAGGAACTCTTCGAGCTTGCCATGCACGACCGGCAGTATCGCGACTATAAATCCGGCGTTGCCAAGAAACGTTTTGAGGATGACCTGCAGCGTGCCAAGGATGCGGCGATGGCCAAAAACGGATACTCGGAAGAGGAAATCAAGAAGCTGAAGCGTGCAAAGGCAGACCCGATAATCGCGCCTTCCAAAGGGCAAGTGCTTTGGGAGGTTTCCGTCGAAGGTCCTTCTTCTGCTCCTTTCATTGGACGCAAGTACCAGCATGATGAGGTGTTCTGCTACATCTCTACGCCGTGGGGTGAATACGAGAAGATATGGACCGGATTTACCGGACGTGTGGTGGAAGTCTGCGCCAAGCAAGGGGATGTGGTCAATAAAGGCGATGTGATAGCCTATATCCAGCGGAGTGATATCTTTGCATAAATGAGAACTTGAAAAAGTGGAATTTCACTGAAAGTTGATAACGTAGTAGGGTGATAATGCGATAGTTTATCACCCTACAGTCCTTTCAGTCATCCTTTATTGTCCAACCATTTCTTGATGGTTTCCTTCAGTACTTCTTGGGTGAAGGGTTTGGTAAGGAAGTCGTTGCAACCTGCTTCCAGGGCAGCCTGCTTGTCGTGTTCGTAGGCATAGGCTGTAAGGGCGATGATGGGGATGTCCGGCGCCAGTTCACGGATGATGCGTGTGGCGTCGATTCCGTCAAGGTTGGGCATTTTCATGTCCATCAGGATGAGGTCGGGATGGACTTCCTCGAACATAGTTACGGCTTCCATGCCGTCTTTGGCATGTTTCAACCGATAGAGCCGGCCTAAAATGGCGTTAATTAGGATGAAATTGCTTTCTGTATCTTCGGCAATCAGGATGGTTTTGGAAGGAGGGGTAGGGAGTGTTCCGGCTTCTTCATTCTTCGGGGAAGTTCCGGGGGCTGTATTTCTGCTCCTCTGCTCTGTGGAATGTGCCTTTGCTGTCGTTTCCCGGTTGTTCTCTTCCTTCTTTTCCATCTCTGTTTTGCTGGAGGATTCCAGTGGGAGGACAAAAATAAATGTGGTGCCTTTATCCACTTCCGAAGTGACGGATATGTTGCCGCCCAGGCGTTCGATGATAGTCTTGCAGATGGAAAGTCCCAATCCGGTGCCTTGGGCAAAGTTGTTCACTTTGACAAAACGTTCGAATATCCGGTCCACTTTGTCCGGTGCAATTCCCATACCCGTATCGGTGACGTGGAATGCTACATACTTGCCTTCCCGGTGATACCCGTAACTGATGTACCCGGCGGGGGTGAACTTGAAGGCATTGCCTATCAGATTGGAAATGACCTGGAAAATCCGGTTCTTGTCTCCGTCAATCACGATATTCTCGTCAGAGGGTTCGTATATCAGCTCCACTCCTTTGGGACAGCGGAAAATATGTGCGTCGTGTATCTCCTTGCAGAGCGGATGGAGGCGTACGGGCGTGATGGTGAACTCCACGATACCCGATTCGATTTTTGATAAGTCGAGAATTTCGTTAATGAGCTGGAGCAGGCGTTCGTTGTTCGATTCTACTATTTCGTAATAGCCTAGCCGTTCCTTCTCGTCGGTGCTTTCGGCAATGATGCGCGAGAAGCCTACAATGGCATTGAGCGGTGTGCGTATCTCATGGCTCATGTTGGCGAGGAAAGCGGATTTGAGCTGGTCGGAAGTCTCGGCTTTCTCCTTGGCTACGAGCAATTCCCGTTTCATCTGTTCCATTTCCGTGATGTCCCATTCGATGTTCAGCAGGATGGGGGAGAAGTCGTTGCTTTCAATCTTCATCTTTCGCTTGTCCAGATAGATGGGGGTTCCGTTTCCGTCGCGTTCTTCCGCAATCCAGTGCATCTCTTTGCCGGTCCTGGCTATTTCAATGTCTTGTGCTCTTTTTTCCTGGGCAGTCTCCAGGGGATAAAAGTCGAAGTCGTCTTTCCCCAATGCCTCTTGTATGGGGATTTCGCGGTTGTACGATTCGCGGTTGCGGTAGAGGTACTTGAAGTTGTTGTTGATGTCCTTCACGACAATGCCTGCCGGGAGGTTTTCGATGATTTTGTCCAGAATCAGGTTGAACTGTTTGATTTGTTGCTCATGCCGGATGCGTGTGGATACATCCCTTCCGAAAGTCCAGACCGTCCCTTCGCCTTTGTCACTCGTCACCCAATAGGCGTTTCCTTCTATGGCGAGTACTTCCGGACGCAGTGGCAACGGATTGTGAACAATATAGCCTTGGGAGGTTTCTCCGCGTTTGACACATTCTGCAAATTCTTTCCACGATTTTTTGTCTCTTCCATACGAAGGCAAGTCGTATATTTTCAGTTTCGTGATGTCTTGGGTATTGCCGATGCCATGTCGCTCCTTGAAGCAGCGGTTGCCGAATATCAGTGTACCGTCTTCGTGTGCCGAGTAAATATCTTCGGTGGAGTTGTTGATGGCATGTGTCAGCAAGTTGATATCGTTGCGCCGTTGCTGAATGTCGGTGATATTCTGTATATATCCTTCCAGAATGGTATTTTTGTCTTTATGATATTCGCGTGCAAAGGCCTTGAGCCGTATATAGAAAATCTTTTCCTGAAGCAAGATGCGGTAGTCCACACTGTTTTCCATTTTCCCTTTTAGGTTTTCTTTCAGCCAGTTGGTGAAAGATTTCCGGTCTTCGGGAAGTATCAGTTTCAGATAGTCGTTCAGATTGATTTCTTGTGTCTCCTCTGTGCATAGGATATCGGTGTGTCCGGCATATTTGAAGCTTTGGGTGTCTGAATCGTATTGCCAGTTTCCGATAAGCGCAGCTTTTTGGATTTCATTCAACTCTTGGTTTTTTCTTTCGAGTTCCAGCTTGCGCTGGCTACGTTCCGTGATGTCGCGGTATTGGCAGAGCACCATTCCGTCAAAGGGGGACATGATACACTTGAAGAAATAAGTGGTGCCGTTCAAGGCCATTTCGTAGTTATGGGTAGAGCGTATTTTGTGCGTCAGTACTCTTTTAAAGTCCGGATAGATTTGGTTATAAGTGGATAAGGGAATTAGTTGGAACAGATTCTTGCCCAGTAACCGGTCTTCCTTCAAGAACCAGAGATTGATGTTGTAAACTGCAATGTCCACACAAATACCGTCTTTGTCCAGAAGAATCATGGTGTCGGATGTCAGCTTTAACAGTCTTTCGGCGTTTTCAGCTTGTTTTAAAATGTTTTTCATTCTTATAGTATTAGTTTCATGCCCTTCTGGCCTTCTCCCATGCGCCGCTTGCATTGTCTTTACGTTTGCGCAGGTAGTTGAATCCTCGTATGACGTTGACGTTCATAAAAAGGAAATAGTAGGGGATGAAAAGTATCTTGTTCTTTATATGCTTCGTTGAAAGGTAGTACCCCCAACTTCCCATGAGGTAGAAAAAAGCTTGTAACAGCCAGATGATGGCATACAGTAATGGCGTGCTTGTCGTAAAGATGAGAATTGTGTTGAGGGGAAGCAATAGAAACAATAGGATAGGAGTGAGCGACCAGCGCAGCACCCGGTGGGAAATATATTGGAAACAGAATGTGCCGTAACGGAACGGGTTGAGCAGCGGACGTAGCCGCCAGATAGACTGCAAGCCACCGGCAGCGATGCGCACCTTGCGCTTTTCTTCCTCGCGCATATCTGCCGAGCCGCTTTCTACGGCATAGGCATTGGCGCAATAGGCAATGGTGTGTCCCTGCATGACGATGTGCAGGGAGAGTGTGAAGTCGTCGAGCAACGTGTCTGTTTGCATTTCTTCGAACAGATTGCGGCGCACGGCAAACAACTCACCCGCTGCTCCTACTGCTGAATAGAGGCGTGCGTCGAGCGCTTTGAGGGTGGATTCGTATTTCCAGTACAACCCTTCTCCCCCAGAGGCAGCATTGTCCTTACTTTGCACAGCAATACGTTTTTCGCCTGCCACGCATCCCACTTTAGGGTCGGTGAAGGCGTGCACTATCTCCCGTAGGGCTTTTCGGTTGAGGTGCGTATTGGCATCGGTGAATACGACAAGGGGCGTTCCTACGAAATGTATACCGCGGTTTAGGGCGGCTGTCTTGCCTTGGCGTTGGGGTTGGTGGAGGACGGTGGCTTGCGGCCAGCGGGAGAGGCGTTCGTTGGTACGGTCGTTGCTGCCGTCGGTCACCCAAAGAATGCGTAGCTTGTCGGCAGGATAGTCCAGCTCCAGACAGTTGCGCATTTTTTCGTCCACTACATCTTCTTCATTATAGGCGGCGATAAACAGAGTCAATGGGGGCAATGCGTTGTCGGTGGGCATAGGCCAGAGGGTAGGTGTGTGGAAGCACTCTTTTATCTTGACCAGAATATATAATAATATACCATAGCCTATATAGGTATAGAACACTATGAATAAACTTATCCAGAAGAGTATCTCAAGAACTTTCATGCTTCTGTTTTGTTTGCTATCTTTTTGAGGAAAAAGAAATGTGATTGCCAAAAGTATGGATAATCTTTTACTGATGCAAGAAAAAGAAAAGAAAAATGAAATGTTTGTGTCTCAAGAGGTAAAGTTTGGTTTTCAAGGCATTTTGATGTTATAATCATTCTCCATAGGAGGGAGACGGGCAGATACGGCAAGGTAAGGCGTTACTCAAAACGCTTCTGTCATATTGAAGTAAAACAACATCTGGTTGTTTACCGTGTTTTTGCCTAAATCCAGGCGGACGTTCATGCGTGGCTGTACCTCAATGCGTAGACCTACACCATAGTTGGGCAGTACGCCCTCTATCTTGCCAGGAGTGGGGCCCATGAAGCCGCACCCGGTCCAGGCTACAAAACCTATGTGGTTGAGCATCCGCTTCAGCCAGGTGCTGCGGTCGGTATTGAGCATCTGCCGGTATTCTGCCATGACCACGTGCGAGGACTTGTCGCGATACTGCCCCATGTAGTAGCCGCGCAGGTCGAAAGGCGTTCCGGTGAGGGCGTATTGCGTCAGTGGGACGTCGCCGAACACGTTCTTGGTCTGTGCCGTCCACGCAAGCACCCTGCGCTTGCCCAGTGACTTGTATTGGCGGTAGTCTATCTCCAGGCGGTAGAAGGTCTGGTCGCTTCCGATGAATTTGGTGTACATCATGCCGCGGAAATCCAGATACATGCCGCGGTAGGCGTTGGCGGGAACGTCACGGCTGTCGTATGTCAGCAGGAAGCCGAGGCCGGAGTTGAAGTTGTTGTAGCCGTTGGCCGTACCGCCTGCCTCTTTGTACGAAGGTTCGTTCACCAAGAACTTGCCGGGCTCCGTCAGGTGGTCATAATTGATGTCTATTTGAGGTCCGGCAAAGATATTGCTGTTGCCCAGCCGGAAGAGGAACCAGGGGTTGATTTGCACGCCGCTGTATCGGTATTTGCTGGTACTGTCGCTTCGTACGTAATCTTTATTGGTATTATAGCCGATGCCGTAAAAGTTTTCTTCCGTATTTTTATAGCTAAACTTTCCGAAGATACGGAAACGGTCACCCTTGAAGAAGAGTTGAGGCTTGGAGAAAAGATTGATGCCACCGTTGAACATGAAGGCGATGGCCATGGGCACTACGGAGCGCAACTGCGTGGTGTCGCTGGGGTTTATGCGGAAGGTCATCAGGGCGCTTCCTCCCAGCACGGCACCGAAGTCGGGAGTGTAGCTGGGTCCACCCAGAATATTGTAATGCAGATTCCGGCGCGCTACCTTTTGCTTGCGTAGTTCTTTTTTTGTCAGTGCGGGAACGCTGTCGTTTGTGGCGGCCGCAGTCTGTTCCTGGGCATAAAGGGTGGTGGCGAACAGCACCAGTGCGATAATGCTTAGTATATATCTTTTCATGTCGTACGAAATGTGGGTGCAAAGGAAACTATTTTATTCCGAATAGTTTTCACTGTAATAGATAATAAATCTAAAGATGTCACTAAAATTATCAAAAAAGACATTACTTTTGTCTGCTTCACGAAGCAAGACATCAATAACTAAAAACACATAATCTGAATGAAGAAACGATTTTTATCTGTAATTGTTCTGAGTGCCGCACTGCTTTCTGTGCAGGCACAAGAAGGAAAAGGCGGCATCAGCCCCGAAATGCTTGGGCAAATCAAGCAAAGTTATCAAGGCACGGCTGCCGACAAGGCTCTCCGCAATGCCATAGGCAATAATGACATCCGTAAACTGGCACTCAACCAGGAGAATATGCAGGGCATGGATACCCACTTCTCCGTCAAGGTAGAGTCCAGAGGCATCACCGACCAGAAGTCGTCCGGCCGTTGCTGGTTGTTCACCGGGCTCAACGTGATGCGGGCCAAGACCCTTGCCGAATACGGTTTCCAGTCTTTTGAGTTCTCCGAAGTCTATCCTTTCTTCTGGGACCAGTTGGAGAAGGCAAACCTCTTCTTGCAAGGCATCATCGACACCTCCAAGAGTCCCCTGACTGATAAAACCGTAGAATGGCTCTTCCAGCATCCGCTGAGCGATGGGGGTACCTTTACCGGTGTGGCCGACATTGTTTCCAAATACGGCCTTGTTCCTAAAGATGCCATGCCTGAAACAAACAGCAGTGAAAATACCTCCCGCATGGCCAACCTCATCTCTCTGAAGCTGAAAGAGTATGGTCTGCAACTACGTGATATGGCTGCCGCCGGTGCCAAGCCCGCAGCTCTGGAGAAGGAGAAAACCACAATGCTCGGAACCATCTACCGCATGTTGGTGCTGAACCTTGGTGTACCTCCCACGGAGTTCGACTATGTCTGCCACGATGCTAAGGGTAATCCCGTGGAGATAGAGCATCACACTCCCATGTCTTTCCTTGAGAAGTATGGAGACAAACAACTGCTGACCAACTACGTAATGCTGATGAACGATCCCAGTCGTGAGTATTATAAGTGCTATGAAATAGACTACGACCGTCACCGTTACGACGGTAAAAACTGGACTTATGTCAACCTGCCCGTAGAGGATATTAAGGAGATGGCCATCGCCTCCTTGAAGGACAGCACCATGATGTACTTCTCTTGCGATGTGGGCAAGTTCCTGAACTCTGAACGCGGTCTGCTTGATGTGAAAAATTATGACTACGAGTCACTGATGGGTACTACCTTCGGAATGGATAAAAAACAACGCATTCAGACCTTCTCCAGCGGCTCGTCCCACGCCATGACCTTGATGGCTGTTGACTTGAACAAAGACGGAAAGCCCGTAAAATGGATGGTAGAGAATAGCTGGGGAGCTGCTTCCGGTTACCAGGGACATCTCATCATGACCGACGAGTGGTTCAATGAATACATGTTCCGCTTGGTGGTGGAGACAAAGTATGTTCCTGCCAAAGTGATGGAATTGTTCAAACAAAAACCTATCCGCCTGCCGGCATGGGACCCGATGTTTGCTGAAGAAAAGTGATGATAGGGATTAGAGGTTAAGGATTAGTGATTAGTGGGGCTGCGCTATGATTCCGCAGGGTATTAATCCCTAATCCTTAACCCCTAATCCTTGTTCTCGTGTTCGTTAACGAAAGGGATTACGGAAATTTCTCCGTAATTCCTTTCTTTTTTGCTCTTTATTCACGTTCTTTTTTGCTACTTTTGCGGCAAATTAATGAAACCATTATTTTAAATAAACGCATGGCAAATGTAATTAAGTTACGTAGAGGCCTTGACATCAACCTGAAAGGCGCTGCTGCCCAGGAACTTGTGTCTGTTAAGGAACCAGGATTTTATTCGCTGATTCCCGATGACTATACAGGCATCACTCCGAAAGTGGTGGTCAAAGAGCAGGAATATGTGATGGCCGGGGGACCCTTGTTTATCGACAAGAATCATCCTGAATTGAAATTTGTTTCGCCCGTCAGTGGCGTAGTGACAAGCGTGGAGCGTGGTGCGCGCCGTAAGGTGCTGAACATCGTTGTAGAGGCTGCCACTGAACAAGACTATGAGGAATTTGGCAAGATGGACCCGTCCAAGATGAGCGGCCAGCAGGTAAAAGAAGCTCTTTTGCAGGCAGGTATGTTCGCTTTCATCCGCCAACGTCCGTACGACGTTATCGCTGACCCGACGGTGACTCCGAAAGCTATTTTCATTTCGGCTTTCGACAGTAATCCTCTGGCTCCCGATTTCGAATTCGCTCTGAAAGGAGAAGAAGCAAACTTCCAGACGGGACTCGACGCTTTGTCAAAGATGGCAAAGACGTATCTGGGTATTAGTGTAAAACAAAAGGCTGCTGCCCTTGTGCAGGCAAAGAACGTTACCGTAACAGCTTTCGACGGACCGCATCCGGCAGGCAACGTGGGTGTACAGATTAACCACATCTCTCCGGTAGTGAAAGGTGAAACGGTCTGGACTATCAGTGCCGAAGCCGTACTTTTCATCGGACGTCTGATGAATACCGGTCATGTAGACTTGACCCGTACGGTAGCTGTAACGGGTTCCGAAGTGTTGAAACCCGCTTATTGCAAGCTGAAAGTCGGCGCTCTGCTGACGAACGTTTTCAAAGGTAACGTGACTACCGACAAGGACCTCCGCTACATCAGCGGTAACGTGCTGACCGGTAAGAAAATTTCTCCGAACGGCTTCCTCGGCTCTTTCGACAGCCAGCTGACCGTTATTCCCGAAGGAGATGAAATCCATGAAATGTTGGGTTGGATTATGCCGCGCTTTAATCAGTTCAGCGTCAACCGCTCTTACTTCAGCTGGCTGATGGGCAAGAAGGAATATGTGATAGATGCCCGTATCAAGGGTGGCGAACGTCACATGATTATGTCCAACGAATACGACCGCGTATTTCCAATGGACATCTTCCCCGAATATCTGGTGAAAGCAATCATTGCAGGTGATATTGACCGTATGGAGGCTCTGGGTATCTACGAAGTAGCTCCTGAAGATTTCGCTCTCTGCGAATTCGTATGTTCTTCCAAAGTGGAAGTGCAGCGCATCGTACGTGCAGGACTCGATATGCTTCGTGCCGAAATGGCATAATCGGGGCGTATGGCAAATCGTAAATTGTAAATCGTAAAATCGTAAATATATTAATGAAAGCGTTAAGAAATTATCTCGACAAGATAAAGCCGAACTTTGAAGAAGGCGGCAAATTCCACGCATTTCGTTCGGTGTTCGACGGCTTCGAAACATTCTTGTTCGTGCCTAATGCCACTTCGAAATCGGGAACGCATATTCACGACTCCATTGACAGCAAACGCATCATGTCGATGGTGGTTATTGCGTTAGTACCGGCACTGCTGTTCGGTATGTATAACGTAGGTTACCAGCATTTCCATGCTACCGGTGCCACCGGCGGCTTCTGGGAAATGTTCATCTACGGTTTCTTGGCTGTATTGCCAAAAATCATTGTATCTTATGTAGTAGGTCTCGGCATTGAGTTCGTAGTGGCTCAGTGGAAGAAGGAGGAGATTCAGGAAGGCTTCCTGGTTTCCGGTATCTTGATTCCGATGATTGTTCCGGTAGACTGTCCGTTGTGGATTCTAGCGGTGGCTACTGCATTCTCTGTAATTTTTGCTAAGGAAGTATTCGGTGGTACGGGTATGAACGTGTTCAACGTAGCTTTGATTACCCGTGCATTCTTGTTCTTTGCTTATCCTACGAAGATGTCGGGTGATGCCGTTTGGGTATCGGGCGACAGCATCTTTGGTCTGGGGCAGTCGGTAGACGGACTGACGGTAGCTACTCCGCTGGGTGCAGCCGCTACCTCGGGCGCCGTTCCGGAATTCTCTTGGGACATGGTGACCGGCCTTATTCCGGGTTCTATCGGTGAGACAAGCGTAATTGCCATCGCTCTGGGTGCCATTTTGCTGTTGTGGACGGGCATTGCAAGCTGGAAGACGATGTTTTCCGTATTCGTAGGTGGCGCCTTCATGGCATGGGTATTCAATACAATCGGTCCCGACACCCCGATGGCACAGATGCCTTGGTACGAACACCTCGTGCTGGGTGGTTTCTGCTTCGGTGCCGTGTTCATGGCTAACGA
>ERZ780067.325-NODE-325-length-19666-cov-2.54658_pt1 | contig 19666 bp, 10 predicted proteins | sample MGYA00511841_ERZ780067 | MGnify/ENA primary metagenome ERZ780067 (study PRJEB29588, sample SAMEA2143295) | human gut metagenome | biome: human gut; feature: human-associated habitat; material: faeces | place: Denmark | collected 2008/2010 ... | reverse complement strand
AATATGCCATTGTTGCCCATGTATGCCTAATAGTATAGGAACTTAGATGAGCAGCAGTTTTCATATATTTTTTTAATCGGGATAATCGATAATTAAACATCCTTAAGGATGATTGATACTCATGATAAGCAGCTTCTGTACCTTCTGGGCTTGATAAAAAGGGAAAAAGATAAGGAGATTCCGGCTTTGTTTTAGCTACTATACGTATAAGTTTTATAGCATCAGGTGTCAACATTACAGTCAATAAACGTCCAGTCTTTCGCCTACGGTATTTTAGAGTATTACCTTGAATATCTGCTTTACGCAAATATGCCAAATCTACAAACGGAATACCGCGTAGTAAGAACATGAGTGCGAATATGTTCTTCGTAGTTTGCAACTCTATAGGTAAAGAGCCACACGAGGATGCTTTTTCTGTCTCACAAAGCAGATTCCCTATATCAGAAACCTCTAAAGCCCTTCTTTGATCCGCACACACACTTGTATGCACATGCTTGAAAAGTCGCGGAACATATAAAGCATATCCATTGTCTACTGCTCGGTTATAAATAGCTCTTAATACTTTCATATAAGTAGAAACCGTATTCCAACTACATTTGCGTTGACGAAGATATATCTCAAAGCTTTTTAATAAGTTAGGATCCAATTTGTAAAATGGTATATCCTTATTATTATTAAATGTAGAAAAAGAATTGCGGGCACTTCGATAAACGTGAGCGGTGCCCCATTGACCATTAGCACGAAGCTCCTGAATGGTGGTGGATAGCATTTCCAATAATAACTTTTGTTTCATAATCGAATGTTTTTTGAATACTATTACTCTTTTTTTAATGAATATCACAAAAAAAACAGCTTTATTTGCACAATTATATAAAATCAATTATATTTGCACGGTATTTTATGCCGTTACCTATAAAGTAACGGACGAGGAAAAGCCTCTTCGTAAAAGAAATATAATTTGTGTTTATGTATAAGGACATAGAATTGTCTTATTGAAACTGAGTGTTTAATAATATATTATTAATGTAAATTAAAAGCGATTATGAGAAAAAGATTTGTTAAAGTGGTGCTTTTTGGAGCATTGACATTCGCTGCCACGACGTCTTTCATCAGTTGTAAGGATTACGATGATGACATCAAACGTATTGACAACGAAATCGGTCAAATCAACCAAAGCCTTACTGACTTGAAAACTGCTATTGGAAACAATGGGGTAAAAAGTGTATCTTACGATGCAGCAACTGGAACATTGACTATCGTTGATAGTAACGATAAGAGTGTTTCTTGCAAAATAGCCCAAAACCTTCCAAACTACACTATCGAGATAAAGGATGGCAAAGTTATTTTGAAGAAAGATGGTACTGAGGTTTCATCTGCTACTCTTCCTACTGCTGAAGTTGGAGAAAGCTTTGATCCTACGAAGCTGACGATTAACGCTGCAGGAGAAATTTTGTATAATGGCGTTAAAACAAACGTTACTATTCCGAAAGCAACAAGCAGTATTGCTGCAATTAAGAAAGATGGTGTAATCATTGGTTATACTGTAACAGATAATGGTGAAAGCTCTAATTTCTATATTCAGGATGCACTGCCTTTGACAAGCTTGGTTTTTGTTCCCGAAGCATATCTGAGCGGTGTAGAAGCTATGAGAGCTACTAACCTGACTTATGACAAATGGACTGTTAAGAGCCAGACTGTAACAGAAAAGGGTGAAATCTGGAATGCTCCTCTTTCTCCTGCTTCTAATAGTCATATCACTCCGGATATGGTTGCTTACTATCACGTAAACCCGGTTGGTGTTACTATGAAACAAATCTCTAAATTAGTATTGTCTGCAGATGATAAAGAATTCGTTGGCACACGTGCTACTGGATTTAACATTGCTAATATCGATTTGGAAAAATGTTCTATTACTAATGGTATTTTGAAAGTTGTATTCAATGGTAATAGTGAAGCTATCCAGAAGATTGATGCTTCTAAGATTACTGTGATGAATCTGCAAGCTACTGTAGAAGTAAACGGTGGCACTAAAGTCGTTAATTCTGACTATGCTGCTATTTACAAATCAGTTTTGAAAGAATTTGTTCTAGCTAATGCTAAAGATGCTGGTGTACACAAAGCTCACTTGTATGGTGCTGATAATGCACGTAGCTTAGTTGGTAAGGCTGAAGACGCAATCAATGCAGAACCACTTTGTGAAGTTGCTTACAATAACAAGGAGGGTATTGATTTGTCTAAGTATGTGGAAACTCATTATACAGAATGGACTGACACTGATCCGATGAAGCAGATTGGCACAGGTGATAAGACTATTGCTAATGACAAGTTGGCTGACTATGGTTTGAAGTTGGTTTATAGTTTGTCAGACTATTATGTTGGTGATAACAAGACTCTTCAGAGTAGCTTCTTTGCAAACTTGAAGGGTAGTGTTTTGACAGCTAAGGTTGGTGATATCACTGAAGATCCTATTGCTGCTGTTGGTCGTATGCCTTTGGTACGTGTAGAGCTTCAGAATGCTGCTAACGGTGAAGTTGTTAATGTTGGCTGGATTAAAGTCAAGATTACAAGAGGTGATGTTGCTGGTACTGACTATCCGAAGGCATGTGGTGATCTTAAGTTGAAATGTACTCCTGAGACTTACAACTTGTTATTCGATGAAATGAATGTTAATATCTATCAGAAGTTAGGTTTGACTAAAGAAGATTTCCACGCAATCTATGAATTGAAGTCAAGTTCTACTAATGCTTCTGGTCAGAAGATTGCTACTTTGAAAACTGGTGAATATGGTGAAGTTGTTGAATTGAACGATGCTGATCCTAATGTTGAAACTGTTTGCTTGGCTTGGACAGTAACTTCTGCTGATCAGGTGAATGCTGTTAATAATAATAATGGTAAACTGATTGCAACTGCTACTTATGTTCCTAAGAATGATAAGTCACGTGCTGATGTAACTATTACATTTACTGCTACTGTTAAGACTCCGTCTGCAAGCTTCGATACTGGTAGCAAGAACTCTGAATACTGGTACAATAACATGAATAATATCAGAATGAATACAGTAGTTCCTGGTGTTACTCCGAACGATTGCTCATTCTCTGTAAATGTTGATAATGTATTCGAAGGAAACAAACCTTCATTCAAATTGAATAATGAGGTAAGTGATGACTTCAAGTTGGATAAGATTTCTTATCAATACATCTTCTCTGATAAAAACAATAATGTTAAGGTTCAGGGTAATGATGGTGCAACTTATACATTGACTGTAGCTGCTAACGGTAAAGAACTGTATGCTAATGGAACTTCTTTAGTTGCTAAGATCGTTGGTAACAATGTTGAATATCAACAAACAGCTGCTGCTAAGGCTATCCTGAATATCTCTGCTCATGATGTTGCTCCGTTCACTGCTATACTTGATATGGTATTGACTAATGAGTGTAGCATGCGTTTACCGATGACTGATGGTCAATTCAATGCTGAATTCTTGCGTCCGGTTAATGTATTTGCTAACACTGGTAAATACTTTGTAGATGCTACAGATGAAGGTTATACAGTGAAGATGCTTGATCTTGTTTACTTGACTGACTGGAGAGATTACAAGTTTGCTAAGGGAACAAGTGCAAGTGGTGTTGAATATGATGGTACTGGTTACTATACTTATTATGGAGTTGAGTCTATTGTAGCTGATATCGCTAACATTACAACTAACATGAATGGTAATAACATCGAAACGAAGAAGCTGTCTGAAGTTACTAACAAGATTGTTATTTCTCAGGCTAATTCTACTGTTGTTGGTGACTATGGTACAATTACTTACAAGAATAACGGAAATAACGTACAAGCATTTAAGGTTAAGATTCCTGTAATCGTAACTTATAAGTGGGGTACTGTGAAGACTCTGATCAATGTTTATGAAGTGACTGTAGCTCCTAACTCAGGAACTCCTGGTAACTAAATAAAGATTAGATACTAAATAAAAAGAGTATGTCCTTCGGGGCATACTTTTTTTAAATGAAACAACTACTCTGTGAAGAATAGTCCTTTTTTTCACCATCGTGAAAAGTAAAATGTTGTTGTGTGAGGCTGTACCCAGTGGGAGACAGCCTCACTCTTTTTCTGTCATATTGTCCCATGCCTTGTTACTCTTTCCTTTTTCTGCCATTTTTTCCACTTCCCTCCTTGTTTGATCTTCTTATTTTTGATTTAGATCAAGAAATATGTTATAAAACATACTTTTCTGCCGAATATTGCTGTTTGTTCTAAACAAAGGTATTATTTTTGTGTTATAAAACATGTATTTAATAGGATAACAAGATTTTTTAAGGAGGATAACAAAATGAAAACGTTAAAGAAAATTTTTAAGCACATCAGCGAGGCTGATAAGCATGTTTGGGGTTATTCAACAATTTACTAAACCCCTCTTTTAGATTGTGTGTATTTGATTTTTAGGTATTAGTTTAATTTTTAAGGTTATGAAAAAAAAGATTTTTAAAACATGGAGAAACATTCTCGCCGAAGTAGGTCGGAATGAGATGTTGATGATGGGGTATACCCTGAAGAAATAAGAAAGCATTTTAACTAAACTTGATGAAGCGAGGAGTACGTCCGGAAAACGTATTCCTCGCTTCTTTTATATTCCCCTGAAAGCTTTTTTATATAAAAATCAGCTTTTGTTTAAACTTTATTCCCTTACTTTGTTGTTAGTACAAAGACTAATAGAATAATATCTATGAAAAGGATTCAAAGAATTTGTAGTTTAATACTGCTGGCAACCTTTTTTGGGGGGATACCTATGCTGCATGCGCAGTCGTTTGACAAGTTGTGGAAACAAGTGGAGCAGGCACAAAAGAAGAGCTTGCCGCAAACTGTGATAAAACTGACGGATGAGATATTCCGGAAAGGGGAACAGGAAAAGAATACCCCGCAGATGTTAAAAGCCTATATGTGTCGGAATACATTTCAGAATGTACTGACACCTGATAGCTTCTATGTCAACCTGAAAGGATTGGAACAATGGGCGGAGCGTGAACAAAATCCGGTCAGTCGTGCCGTGCTGAATTCGTTGGTGGCAAGTATCTATGCCAATTATGCAGATAATAACCGATGGGAGTTGCGGCAACGCACTTCGCTCGATCTGGAAGATGAAGCCTTGCCGGCAGATATTCGTGAATGGAGCGGCAACCTCTTCATGAAGCAGGTGATGAAGTATACAGGAGAAGCATTGAAGGATTCTGCTGAATTGCTGAAAACATCTTCGCGTACTTATATTCCTTTTGTAATTTTAGGGGATGCAAGTGAGTACTATCATCATGAAATGTATCATTTGTTGGCATCACGTGCCATTGATGCTTTACAGAAAGTTTCATGGTTCGAGATGGACTCATTGGTAAAGAAAGACATCATGGGCATTTATGGCCAGATGATAAACACCTATCGGAAGATGCCCGGCATGGAAGATGCTACCGTACTGACTATGCTGGATTATATGGAATGGCGTAATAGAGAAGGGAATGTTTTGCTTCGTCTGCGAGCTGTAAAAGAAGGCGGAAGTGAAGCTCCGAACCAATACTTACATGCTTTGGATCGCATTATTAAAGATTATGCCAAGCGTGATGTGTGTGCAGAGGCTTATTTAGCCAAAGCACGTTATTATCGCAATATACGTGAATATGAAAAGGCTTTGCAAACTTGTGATGAAGCCATCAACCTTTATCCCGACTATAAACGGATATCTGCATTGCGTGAGCTGAAAGAAAGCCTTTTGCAGCCGCAACTGAACTTTAGTGCAGACAAGGTTACCTATCCCGGTGATTCTCTGAAATTGAGGGTTACTCATTGTAACTTGGATGGATTTACGGTGAATGTCTTCCGTACTACTCTGTCGAAGGCTACAACGGATATGCCGGTGATTAATCCTGCTTTCTATAAGAAGTATGCCCGTAAAGTAAAAACGGAACACTTTTCTTTGTTGCGTCCGGCTAATTACCTTCCGGCAGATAGTACATATCGTATGTTGTTGCCGGACGAACCGGGTATTTATGTAGTACAGGTAGTGCCTGATGATAAGAAAGGACGAACTGCCGAGAACTACCTTTATCTCACTCGTTTCAAAGTATTGACTATACCTCTCTCAACTAAAGATTATGAGGTTGTGACCTTGGATGCTGAAACCGGAAAACCTGTAGCGGATGTTCAGATTACTTTCTATTCAAGTTATGGAACCAGGGAAAACAAGGTATTGGAGCAGAAAACTACGGATGCATCGGGTAAGGTGATACTACCGTGGAATAAGCAGTTCCGTTCGTTGGTTGCCACGAAAGGCACTGATACGGCAATGCCATTGCAGCGTATCTATAATAACTCTAATGGAACCTGGAATCATACAGACAGAGAATCCGAAGCAGTGAAGATATTGACGGATCGCTCTTTGTATCGTCCCGGACAAACTATTTATATAAAAGGTATCGCTTATTCCCAAAGTGGTGATACGGCTATGGTGCTTTCCAATAAGACTTATACTGTGGAGCTTACCGATGTGAATGATACTAATATTGGAAAGAAAGAAGTCCGTACCAATGAGTTCGGTTCGTTTACCACTGAGTTTGTGCTTCCTACTGCTTGCCTGAACGGGTCTTATTCTATTAGAACAGGAAAAGCAAACGGTTGGACATCTGTACAAGTGGAAGAATATAAGCGTCCTACATTCGACATCGTCTTCGATTCTCAGAAAGAGTCTTACCAGATAGGAGATAGCGTACAGGTGAAAGGTACGGTAAGTTCTTTCAGTGGTGTGCCCTTGCAGGGGTTGGAATTGAATTATACTGTTACCCGCAGCCAGTTCTCGTGGTGGAGAGCTTATGGAAATACTACTTCTCTGGTTTCAGGTAGCGTAATGATAGGTGATGACGGAATGTTCTCCATTCCTGTCTGGTTGCAAGGTGTAGAAGGTGTTACTTCCGGTTACTATACTTATCGGATAGAAGCCTCTGTAACCAATCAGGCCGGTGAAACACAGACTTCCGTAACGACCTTGTCTGCCGGAGACCGTTCATTGATTCTGTCTGTTGATACACAAGATCGTATCTGTAAGGATGACAGTATCCGACTGACTTTTGTAGCCCGGAACCTGAATATGGAGTCTGTATCGGTGAAAGGGGATTACCGTTTGGTGCAAACTGTGAATGGAAAGCCTGAAGTCCGTTTCAGCGGGCAGTTTACTTCCAATGTGGAAGTAGTATTGCCGGAATGGAAAAATCTGCCTTCCGGCGCTTATGAACTGCAACTGACAGCAAAGGACGATCAGGGTAGGGATGTTGACTACAAACAAAATATTGTGCTTTTCTCCTATAATGATAATCGTCCTCCTGTGACATCGCCCGTCTGGTTCTATTCACGTAATACGCAGTTTGATGCCGGACACCCTGCACAGTTCAGTCTGGGAACTTCCTTTAAAGATACCTACGTGATGCTGGATATATTCAGTGGTAAGCAGCACCTGAGCAGTATAACACTTCAGTTATCCGATTCCATTGTCCGTTTTGATGTGCCTTATAAAGAAGAGTATGGAGACGGAATAGAATATCTGTTTGCTTTTGTCAAGGATGGAGAACTCTATTTCGAAAAAGTGGATTTACAGAAGCGTAGACCGGATAAAGAATTGATAATGAAATGGGATGTGTTCCGTGACAAGTTACGTCCCGGGCAAGAAGAAGAGTGGCGCTTGACTATCAAGACACCACAAGGTACACCTGCCGATGCTGAAATGCTCGCCACTATGTATGATGCCTCTTTAGATAAGATATATCCCAATCGTCAGAGTTTTTATGTGAACTATTCTCGGTTTGTGCCTCAGATTTATTGGTCGTATGGGTATACAGGCTCTGTTTATTACTCTTGTTATTTCCCAATGCGAGACTGGAAGGTGCCTCCATTTGTCTATGATACTTTCTATTCGGAAGAAGGTGTACAGGAAGCATTGGTAGTAGGTTATGGTGCTATGAAAAACTCCACCATGACCGGAAGCGTGCAGGTAAGGGGATTGGCGAGTCCACGGATGAAAGAGATGGTTGCTGAAGATTCTTCTGCCGATGCTGCAGATATGATATTTGAAGAAGAAATGGTGTCAACCGAAGAAACCGGTGCTGCCGTAGAACTTGGTGATGCTCCCGAACTGCGTACGAACTTTGCAGAAACAGCCTTCTTCTATCCGCAACTTCGCACAAATGAGCAAGGGGAGATTTCTTTCTCCTTCACCATGCCGCAAAGCCTGACACGTTGGAACTTCCGCGGGTATTCTCATACGAAAGGAATGATGATCGGGAAATTGGATGCTTCAACCGTCACGGTGAAAGAATTCATGTTGTCTCCTAATATGCCGCGTTTCGTACGGGTAGGGGATAAGACCAGTATTGCCGCAACGATTACCAACCTGACAGGAAAAGCCCTGAAAGGAATCACGAAGTTTGTACTCTTTGATCCGATGACGGATAAAGTGATTTCTACACAACGCCAATCTTTCACAGTAGAAGCCGGAAAAACAGTTCCTGTAAGCTTCCGTTTCACAGTAACGGATAAACAGGATATGCTGGGCGTACGCATGATTGCCGATGGTGGTACATTCAGCGATGGCGAGCAACACCTGTTGCCTGTATTGAGTGATAAGGAATATATCACTGAAACTCTTGCTATGCCGATACGAGGTGAAGAAACCCGCACTTTCTCTCTGGACAGCCTGTTCAATAATAACAGCCGTACGGCTACCGACCGTCGTCTGACAGTGGAGTTTACCGGAAATCCGGCCTGGTATGCCGTACAAGCATTGCCGGTATTGAGCCAACCTCGTACAGATAATGCTACTGCCTGGGCTGCCGCATATTATGCCAATTCCCTTGCTTCTTACATTGCCAATAGCCAGCCACGCATTAAAGCTGTATTCGATAGTTGGCGTATGCAAGGTGGTAAGAAAGAAACTTTCCTCAGCCAGCTGCAGAAGAATCAGGATGTGAAGAATATCCTTCTTGAAGAAAGTCCTTGGTTACTGGAGGCCACTACAGAAGCTGAGCAGCAAGCTCGTATTGCTACACTGTTCGATCTCAATAACCTGGCAAATAATAATATAACCACTCTTACCCGATTGAAAGAACTGCAAGATGCCGATGGCGCATGGAGCTGGTATAAAGGGATGCCGGGGAGTCGTAACATGACGGGATATATCACCGAACTTCTCGTTCGTCTGCCTTTACTTACCGGACAAAAGAATTCCGGTGATGTCCTTTCTATGCAGCAGGCAGCTTTTAAATATCTGCATCAACAAGCATTGGAGGAATACAAGAGTATTCGTAAAGCGGAGAGAGACGGAGCTAAAATAACTACCCTCTCACATTCGGCAATGACCTATCTCTATCTGATAGCTATTTCCGGTGAGAAAGTGCCTGCTGCCAATGAGGCTGCTTATAGTTACTTCCTTTCCAAAGTTGGCACGAACCTGAACACGGCTGAAATGGGAATGAAAGCGCAGTCGGCTATTATTCTACTAAAAGCCGGCCGTATGGCTGAAGCTAATGAGTTTATTGCTTCCATTAAGGAACATCTGGTGCAAACCAATGAACAAGGAGCTTATTTTGCTTTCAATGAAAAGCCCTTCCGTTGGGGAATGCAGCCTATTCCTGTTCATGTGGAAGTAATGGAAGCTTTACGTCTGGCAGGTGGCAATGACGCCTTGGTAGAAGAAATGAAGCTTTGGTTACTGAAACAAAAGCAGACTACAAGTTGGAACTCACCGGTTGCAACGGCGGATGCCGTTTATGCATTGCTTTGCCAAGGGACTGATTTGTTGGCTACCCGTGGTGATGTACGCATTGTTCTTGGTAATAAAGTATTGGAAACATATAGTCCTGCTAAGACTACCGTTCCCGGACTGGGATATATTAAAGAAAGCTTTGCACAAGGCAGTCCCGAATTGCGTGCCAAATCTATCACTGTAGAAAAACGGGATGCAGGTATTGCCTGGGGTGCAGTGTATGCTCAATACCTCTCACCGATTTCCGATGTGAAACAGCAGGGTGGTGAATTGGCAGTGGAAAAGAAACTTTATGTAGAACGCACTTTGGCTACCGGAAAGAAGGAACTGCAACCAGCCACTGCTGCTACACAGTTGGCTGTGGGTGATAAAGTGGTTTCCCGTCTGACGATACGTCTTGGCCGTGCAATGGATTTCGTTCAGTTGAAAGACCAGCGTGGGGTTTGCTTCGAACCGGTGAATTCACTTTCCGGTTATCGCTGGAACGGCGGAATAGGATATTATGTAGAAATAGAGGATGCTTCTACTAATTTCTTCTTCGACAGCCTGAGTAAAGGTGTGTATGTGCTGGAATACAGCTATCGTGTGGCTCGTAGCGGGCAATATGAGGCTGGATTAGCTACTATACAGTGTGCCTATGCACCCGAGTATGCTGCCCATTCGGCATCCATGAAAGTAGAGGTAGAGTAGTAATTTTAAAACACCCTTTTAGGAACTCTCATTTAAAACACCTACTTTTGTGCATCCTAAAATGAAAACGAATGAAACGAATCTTGATATGTATGTATGCGTTTGCTGCCGTAGCACTTACTGCTGCGGCGCAACCGCGTTTTTCATCTAATAAAGAAACCCACAACTTCGGACAGATTGAGTGGAAACATCCTGCCAGTGCACAATACGTTATTACCAATACCGGTGACCAGCCTTTAGTGCTTACTGAGGTGGATCCTTCCTGTGCCTGTTCCGTAGTTCAGTGGACACAAACGCCTATTGCCCCCGGTGATAAAGGCATCATTACCGTGGAGTTTGATGCAAAAGCATTAGGGCACTTTGATAAATCAATAGCTGTCTACTCTAATGCACAACCCGATTTGGCTTATTTGCACTTCACAGGCGAAGTAGTGCGCGAGATTAAAGACTTTACGAAAACTTATCCTTATCTGATTGGTCAGATACGGATAGATAAGAATGAAATTGATTTCCCTGATACCCATCGTGGCGCAAAGCCCGTTATACGGATTGGAGTAGTGAATCTGTCGGATCGTTCGTATGAACCGGTATTGATGCACCTGCCTTCCTACCTGGACATGAAAGTGGAGCCCAGTGTACTTCAGAAAGGTGAGAGAGGGCTGATTACATTAACCCTCAATACAGAGAAACTGACTGATTTGGGACTGACGCAAGCATCTGTTTACCTGTCCCGTTTCACTGGAGACAAAGTGAGTGATGAAAACGAAATACCGCTTTCAGCTATTCTCTTACCCGACTTTTCCGGTATGACAGATACGGATAGGGCAAATGCCCCGGTAATTCGTCTTTCGGAAACCGATATAGACCTGAGTGCTTTATTGGCAAAGAAGAATAAAGTGAAACATGATATACAGCTTACCAATACCGGACGCTCTCCGTTGCAGATTAGTAAACTGCAGGTATTCAATCCTGCCTTGGGAGTAAGTCTTAAAAAAAGTGTGTTGCAGCCGGGGGAAACCACCCGTTTGCGCGTGACGGTAGATAAGAAGAATATCGCAAAGAAGAAACGTCATTTGCGTATTTTGATGATAACCAATGACCCGATGCAACCTAAGGTTGAGATCAATATTAAGGCAAAGTAATAGGATTTATGATTTTAAACCATAAATCCTATCGCAAATTTTCTCATAAATCATAAATTATAAATCTTATCATGGAACATCCTGAAAACAATGAAGCCTATAAAGGTCTGGTTGTCAATGCAGGCATTGAACAACCTTCATCTGTTAATCCCTATCGTCGTCCTAAACCCAGAAAGCGTCAGCTCTCCGTGGCGGAGTTTGTAGAAGGCATTGTAAAAGGGGATGTAACCATTCTAAGCCAGGCAGTGACTTTGGTGGAAAGCGTGAAAGTTGAACACCAGGCAGTGGCACAAGAAGTCATTGAGAAATGCCTGCCTTATTCCGGAAATTCTATCCGTGTAGGTATCAGTGGTGTACCGGGAGCGGGTAAAAGTACTTCCATTGATGTTTTCGGTCTGCATGTATTGGAGAAATATGCAGGTAAACTGGCGGTGCTTGCCATCGATCCCAGTAGTGAGCGTAGTAAAGGCAGCATTTTGGGTGATAAGACACGTATGGAGCAACTTTCAGTTCATCCTGCATCCTTTATTCGTCCCAGTCCATCAGCAGGGTCTCTGGGGGGAGTAGCCCGTAAGACGCGTGAGACGATTATTCTTTGTGAGGCTGCCGGTTTCGATAAGATATTTGTAGAGACAGTAGGTGTAGGACAGAGTGAAACAGCTGTACATTCTATGGTCGATTTCTTCCTGCTTATTCAGTTAGCCGGTACGGGCGATGAATTGCAAGGCATCAAACGGGGTATTATGGAAATGGCCGACGGTATTGTTATCAACAAAGCCGATGGTGATAATCTGGAGCGTGCTAAGCTGGCTGCAACTCAGTTCCGTAATGCTCTGCATTTGTTCCCTGCTCCTGAATCAGGATGGACGCCACAGGTAATGACCTATTCCGGCTTCTATAACTTGGGAGTGAAAGAAATCTGGGATATGATTTACGATTACGTTGCTTTTGTGAAGGACAACGGCTACTTTGATTACCGCCGTAATGAACAAAGTAAATACTGGATGTACGAAAGTATTAACGAGCGCCTGCGTGATAGTTTCTATCATAATCCGGTTATAGAAGCTATGCTGGGTGATAAGGAACAGCAAGTATTGCAAGGTAAGCTCACTTCGTTTGTTGCTGCAAAAACTTTACTTGATACATACTTTAGTGAGATGAGAAAGGGGTAGAATAGCTACAAGTTACGAGCTATCTCACACTTCTTTCCCCTCCTTCTCAAAGTCTGCCTTCGATTTACTCTTCGTCACAATATATACGCCGAGGAATACTAAGGCAATGGCTATTCCCTTTTCCCAGCCGAATACTCCCAAGCCCATGATAATGGCAGCGATAGAAGCTACGATGGGTTGCATGTAGTTGTACATACTCACCACTGTGGGGCGCAATAGTCTTTGCGCAGTCATGATGAAGATATAAGCAAGAAAACTACCGCCTATTACCACATAACCTATTTGTACGTATGCTGGAGTGGATACCTCTGCCCACTGGATACCTGCCACATCCTGATAAGAGAATGGGATATAACACATGGATGCATATATAAACATCCACTTATTCAGCGTGATGGGAGAATATTTCTGCGATAACCCCTTGAATACAGTCAGATAAATAGAGAAACTGATTTGTGCTACCAGACAAAGTAAATCTCCGATGATGCTGCCGTTGCCACTGCCTGCAGTCTGACTACTTAAAATAAGTGTCAGTGCTCCCATAGCTCCCACGAAGATACCCAGTACTTTCAGATTCGTGATAGGCTCTTTCAGATAGATAGCCGCAATAATCATAGTCACAATGGGAAGTGTGGTTGTCACAATAGAGGCATCGATGGGTGAAGTCATTGAAAGACCGAAAATATATACCCCTTGATTGAATACCAGTGCAAAGAGCGAAGCAAAGAATATCTTCAGCATATCGCGGTGGTCCACATGCTCATATTTACAAAATGCGGACAACAGCCAGAAACAAGCTGCCGCACCCACCATTCGGAATGTGGTCACCGATAAAGCTGAGAACTCCATAAGTGCGGATTTGCCGATAGGAGCCATAAGACCCCATAAAATGTTGGCAGTCAGGGCGAATATATGCCCTTGTACATTCTTGTTCATACTCTTTTTGTTTTTGAGGCTGCAAAAGAACAACTATTTTGGGAAACTAAAAAATAATCCTGTATATTTGCTTTGATTAAAAGCAAAAACTATGGAAGAACAAGCCAATTATATCCAACGTATCGAGATACACAGGTTGTGGGATCGCTTTAACATAGCCTGGGATTTGCGTCCCGATGTGAATATCCTTTCCGGTATCAATGGAGTAGGGAAGACTACGATCCTTAACCGTTCTGTTCACTATCTGGAAGAGCTTTCGGGTGAGATAAAGAATGGTGAGATAGAAGGAGTACGTATTACGTTCGATCGTCCGGATGCCACGTATATCCCATACGACGTAATCCGCAGCTATGACCGTCCTTTGATAATGGGCGACTTTACCGCCCGCATGGCTGATCCGAACGTCAAATCCGAACTAGACTGGCAACTCTATCTTTTGCAACGCCGTTATCTTGACTATCAGGTTAACATTGGTAACAAGATGATCGAACTTCTTTCAGGCGATGAGGAACAGCGTTCGCAAGCTGCTTCCCTCTCTTTGCCCAAGCGAAAGTTTCAGGACCTGATGGACCAGTTGTTCAGTTATACCCGCAAAAGCATAGATCGCCGCAGCAATGAAATCATCTTCTATCAGGACGGTGAACGTCTGCTGCCCTATAAACTTTCTTCCGGTGAAAAGCAGATGCTGATTATCCTGCTTACCGTGCTGGTGCGTGACAACGCCCATTGTGTCCTCTTTATGGACGAGCCCGAGGCCTCCCTTCACATCGAGTGGCAGCAGAAACTTATCAGCATGATACGTGAACTGAATCCCAATGTGCAACTGATACTTACCACCCATTCTCCCGCCGTCATCATGGAAGGCTGGCTGGATGCAGTGACGGAAGTGAGCGATATTTCGAGAATAATAGGGGTAGAGTGATAGAGTGATAAAGTGATAATATACCCATGGCTACTTCTTTAAAACATAATCTCACCTCCGCCTATTTCAATGCCGCTAACAAACTCTATCCCAAGAAGGCGCGTCGTCGTATTGTGGCATACGTGGAAAGTTACGATGATGTAGCTTTCTGGCGCACATTGTTGGCAGAGTTCGAGACAGATGATTACTATTTCCAGGTGATGCTGCCTTCAGCCACTTCTCTTGCCAAAGGTAAGAAGATGGTGTTGATGAATACGCTGAACACTACTGAATTGGGCAAGAGCCTGATAGCCTGTGTGGACAGTGACTACGACTTTCTGCTACAAGGCAAAACGAACGTTTCACATAAGATAAACAGTAGTCCCTACATATTCCAGACGTATGCCTATGCCATCGAGAATTTCCATTGCTATGCTGAAAGCTTGCATGAAGTTTGTGTACAGGCTACGTTGAACGACCGTATGTTGATAGACTTTCCTGCTTTCCTGAAACGCTATTCGCAGATTATTTATCCGCTCTTTTTGTGGAACATCTGGTTCTACTGCCAACGGGATACATATACTTTCCCGATGTACGATTTCAATGCCTGCACCCGCTTGCAGGAAGTCAATGTGCATCATCCCGAACGGACGTTAGAGCCTGTGCAGCGTGCCGTTGATAAGAAACTTTCTGAGATGCGCAGGCGATTTTCGCGAAATATAAAAGCGGTGGAGGCTTTAGGCGTGGAGTTGGAGAGACTGGGATTGAATCCGGATACGACTTACCTATATATACAGGGGCATCACCTCATGGACGGTGTTGTGATGAAACTTCTTATCCCCGTATGTACCGTATTGCGTCGTGAGCGCGAACAGGAAATCAAACGTCTGGCTGCTCACAACGAGCAGTTCCATAACGAACTGACCAGTTATGAGAATAGCCAGACCAACGTCAGCCTGATGTTGAAAAAGAACAGCGGATATAAGAACCTTTACTTGTATCAGTGGTTAAAAGAAGATATAGGAGACTTCCTGAACAGGGAGCGATAATTACTAACCATTAACCCCCAAAATTAATTCTTAGTATCATGAGCATTGTACAACAAATTAACGAAGGACTTCAGACTTTAGGTTTCAGCCAGTCATTGGCCGACCAGTTAGATCAATTTATTGCATTTCTGGGAGTTCTCCTGGTGGCTTATCTGGCAGATTCCATTTGCCGGAAAGTCTTGCTGAAAGTCGTTTCGCGTTTGATAAAACAAACAAAAGCTACCTGGGATGACATTGTCTTCGACCGGAAGGTGATGGTGCACCTTAGCCGCATGGTGGCACCTATTCTTATTTATATCCTGCTACCCCTGGCTTTTTCCGATGCGGGATCGGTAACGTTGGCGCTTATTATGCGTTTCTGCCTCATCTTTATTATTATAATGTTTCTTAGCTTTATCAGCGCTTTGCTTACTGCGGTTTATACCGTATATAGCGAGAAGGAACAGTTTCGCGACCGCCCTCTGAAGGGACTTTTGCAGACTGTGCAGGTAATTCTTTATTTTGTCGGGGGCATCATCGTCGTCAGCATACTGATTGACCGCTCACCCGGTGTATTGCTCACCGGTCTGGGAGCTTCGGCTGCCGTGTTGATGTTAGTGTTCAAAGACAGTATCATGGGCTTTGTTTCCGGTGTGCAACTTTCTGCCAACAATATGCTGAAAGTGGGAGACTGGATCACCATGCCTAAGTATGGAGCGGATGGTGACGTAATAGAAGTATCATTGAACACGGTGAAGGTGCGCAATTTTGACAAGACCATCACTACCATTCCTCCTTACCTGCTCGTAAGCGACTCTTTCCAGAACTGGCGTGGTATGCAGGAGAGTGGCGGACGCCGCATCAAGCGTTCTATCAATATCGATATGAACAGTGTTCGGTTCTGTACTCCCGAAATGTTGGCAAAGTATCGCAAGATACAGCTTTTGGCAAACTACGTTGAACAGACGGAACAAGTGATAAAGGAGTATAATGAAGAACATCATATCGATAACTCCATCCTTGTGAACGGGCGTCGCCAGACGAATCTCGGTGTCTTCCGTGCTTACCTGAATTGCTACTTGAAGAGCCATCCGGGTGTAAATCATGATATGACCTGTATGGTGCGTCAGCTTCAACCTACCGACCACGGTATACCGTTGGAACTGTATTTCTTTTCTGCAACCACATCCTGGATACCATACGAGGACTTGCAGTCCGACGTTTTCGACCATCTGCTGGCTATCATTTCAGAGTTTGATCTGCACGTATTCCAGTCACCGTCCGGTGAAGATTTCCGTGAAAGGCTTGGTTGAGATGAAAGGCTCTTGAACTCTCAGGTTATTCTCAATGCGATGGGAAGACCCCTTCAATGCGATGAGGAAGCCCCTCAATACAATGGGAAGAAACCCTCAATACGATGAGGCGGGCGTTAAATTAACGCCGGACAAGTTCAAAAAGAACTGTCCGGCGTTGCTTTTGTAGAAGCTTAGCTTCGGCGTGTGTATTTCAATGAGTGATTAATATACTGTGTTTTGTGGGTCGAAGTTCGTCCAGCCTTCCAGCCAATTATCATTCGTGTCGCGGAAAGCACCGATATAGTTTCCGTCAGTTCCCATGATAGCCGTGGCGGGGCAGTAATTCTGACCGGTATTCATCGGGTCAGCCAATCCCAGTTCAGCCTCAGTCATTACTTTGTTCGAAGCCTCACTCTTGAAGAAAGTGTGTGAATAAGAAACCTGGCTTTCATCATACGTTCCGGTTTCTCTGTTGTAGAGATAATCTTCGTATTTCTTATTATTGTCCGAGCCAACTACACCCATACCGGCAAAGATGATATTCTTCAGATGGAAATCACCGTTTTTGGAATATTGAACCGTGTTTCCTTTTTCGCCATCCACAATCAGGCCGATAGGATAACCTACTGCCAATGTATTTTCGCAGCTCAGCTTACTGCTGCGGCGTATCTGCATGGCGGACTAGAACAGACCCAGCTTGGACTTATTATCCGGGTACATGTCGCCGGCGGTGATGTATTCGGAAGTGTTCCGGAAATCAGTGTTCTTGGCAGCCATCGGGCCGATGAAGGTTACATTCTTGAATGTTGCGGTTGTGAATGGGGCAACGTCTGCACCTGTTCCGTTGTTATCGCTTTCGAAACCATTGGACTGCGAGGTGTCGGCAATGCGCGGGTCACGGATAGACAGGCAGTATTGTACAGTTCCGCTGAAGCCGTTGTCCGTATCGAATTCATCGTCCCAGCCTTTATAAGCTACCAGATATTTGCAGTTCACTGCACCGCCGAACCATTCGAAAGCGGAGTGGTTAGAGTCAGACCACTACCCACGGAGCCGAATGTAATGCCGTTGATCTCTTTGTCTGTTTCAAAGGGATAACCTGCAAACTCCACGCGGATATACTGGAAGATACCGGAATTGTCGGCATCATTGCTGCCTCCGTGTATGGTGCGCGGTCCGCCTTCTATTTGCTGTGTACCCTGGTTGTTTTTGGCTTTACCGCAAATGATTAAACCACCCCAGTCACCCGGTCTGCGCTGTCCGGGAGCTTCCTCGGAAGTCATGACAATAGGGGCTTCCTTGGTTCCTTTCATTTCTACATATCCACCCGGTTCTATAATAAGACTCGCCATTGTCTGTTTGTCACCCTTGATAATAGTGCCTGCGGGAATCCTCAGTTTAGCGCCATCGGCTACGTATACCCAGCCTTTCAGCAGATAGGTTCCTTTTTCCAGAGTTACATCGCCGGTGAATACGAAGTGTTGATCGCCATTGCCCAGTTCTGTTCCATTATTGAACAGTACACCTTTGCTGTAGGCTGTTGTGCCATCATAAGTCACTTCGGGGTCTGTACTTCCATTTCCTCCGTTCCCACCATTCTCTCCATTGGTGTCGTCAGAACAGGAAGACATCACATTTCCAATTGCAATGGCTGTACACATCATAATGATCCAGCCAAACTTCTTAATTTTCATTTTCATACTTTTCTTAATTTGGGAATTAAACTTCTTTATGTTCAGGTTTTGTTAGTACTTTATAAACTGAAAGGGTGGGATATCAGAAGCTATAGGCTATGGCCAGGTTGTAGCTTCTTCCCGGTTTGTAACTGCGGGTCACCTCTTCAATGGTGCGGGCTTGTCCGTTTACGGTGACGTCTTCAAACTGTTTGAAGTAGTAGCGTTCGGCCAGCAAGTCACGTACGGTAGCTTTAATTTCCAGTTTGCCAAACTTTTTGCTTGCCGAAAGGTCGATGCTGTTGCGCGGCATTTCGTAAGAGTTTGGTATGTTGCGTGCATCACCTTCGGAAGAACTGCCGTAGCGGTTGCCTACACCGATGATACGTTTTCCGATACGGTTGTAGAGTACGGCGGCGTTCCATCCCTTATCCGGATTGTTATAGAAGAGACCCGTGTTGATGAGGTAAGGCGATTGCCCCTGCATGGGACGGTCTATATTATTGCCACCTTCTTTAAACTGTACTTTGCTCTTGATCCATGCGCCATTGAATGAGAAACTGAAATTACGCATACCGATGAAGTTGAGATTCTTGCGGATATCTACTTCTATACCGTAGTTGTTGGCACCTTTGGCGTTGACGTAAGAGTAGACCGGATCAGTTCCTCCCGACATGGTGTAGGTCCATTCAATAGGATTTTCGAAGTGTTTGTAGAACAGGGCAATGGAAACTTGCTCACCATTGCTGGGATACCATTCGTAGCGCAAGTCTACGTTCTGTATGTAAGCTGCCTGCAGGGATGAATTACCCATGACACTGCTTCCCAGGTCGAAATCATAATAGACGGAAGTGGACAGTTCACGAAATTCAGGACGGTTTACCGATTTACCGTAAGCCAGGCGGAACTGATGCTTTTCACTCAGTTTGTAAGTGGCATTGACGGAAGGGAACAGGTCTTTATAGTCATAGAAAGTACTTTGCAGGCTTTCTTCATACGAGCGGGTATTCATGATCAGTTCCTGAACCACTTC
>ERZ780067.320-NODE-320-length-19926-cov-9.35096_pt1 | contig 19926 bp, 14 predicted proteins | sample MGYA00511841_ERZ780067 | MGnify/ENA primary metagenome ERZ780067 (study PRJEB29588, sample SAMEA2143295) | human gut metagenome | biome: human gut; feature: human-associated habitat; material: faeces | place: Denmark | collected 2008/2010 ... | reverse complement strand
CGTGAGTGGCGACTTGGGTGCCGCCTACATGGGGTTGCAACTGCTCGAGCGCGAGAAGCGCGTCTTTGCCGGCGAGACCGATTTCAAACCCGCTTTCGAGGGTCACGAATACCTGCTCGAACGCCAGTTGAAACCCGAGGCCCGCAAAGACATTGTCGAAGAGCTCAACAAGGCCGGAATTGTGCCCACCGCCATGATGGACGTCTCCGACGGCCTCTCCTCCGAGCTGCTCCACATCTGTTCGCAGAGCCATGTCGGGTGCCGCATCTACGAAGACCGCATCCCCATCGACTACCAGACGGCCACCATGGCCACCGAGTTCAACATCAACCTGCTCACCGCCGCCCTCAACGGAGGTGAAGACTACGAACTGCTCTTCACCGTACCCCTCGAGAAGCACGATACCGTGGCCGCCATCCCCGGCATTCGGGTGATAGGCCACATCACCAAACCCGACTTGGGCTGTTGCATGATTACCCGCGACGATGTCGAGATAACCCTGCGGGCTCAAGGTTGGAATTCGCTCGCCGAAGAGGAAGAGTAAGCCATACCAGCCGCTGTAAAATATACCCGGGAGAAGAGGCGAGATTAAAAACTTGCACTCTTCTCCCGATATATTTATGAGTCTGATAAACAAGGAGTCGGCTCGTTTGTGACTCCCTGTCACCACTTCATGGTTTCGCTTTTCGATAGAAAAGTAAACGATAAATTTGGTAGATTCAAACAAATCCATTACCTTTGCACACGCAAAAATAAAGGTGCCATAGCTCAGATGGTAGAGCAAAGGACTGAAAATCCTTGTGTCCCCGGTTCGATTCCTGGTGGCACCACTTTGAAGAAAAGCAAAAGACAGTAAAATCCTGATTTCCAAGCGAAATCGGGATTTTTTGTTTTCCCCAAGCACGCAAAAAACGGCAAAATATTACCGTTCGAGGTGGAGCAAAAGGTGGAGATAAAAGGTGGAGCAGAAATCTCCACCGAATTAGGCTCTTTTTCACTGATTGTCAATATTTTGCATAGCAAGAAAACGGGTTCGGTTTCCTACTTTTGTACAAACTAAAAACTGTAGGAAAATGAAAAGAAGTTCATTCAATGTGCTTTTCTTCTTGAAGAAGACCAAGCTGCTGAAAAACGGAGAAGCATCCGTGTGTATGCGTATCACAGTAGATGGTACGCGAGTTGAAAACAACATCCGTAAAAGCATTGACCCGTCTCTCTGGAGTCAGGCAAAGGAATCCGCCAGAGGCAAAAGCCGCAAATCATGCGACCTGAATACCTACATCGAAAATGCGAGAATCAAGTTACATCAGATTTTTTGTGAGCTGGAAGAACAGAACCAGCCTATAACAGCGCGTCTGTTACAGGAAATATTTTTCGGACAGGACAAAGAACCGGAAGCGGTCCGCACCCTCATTGGCACCATGCAGGAACACAATGACCAATGCCGTGCCCTGGTCGGTAAAGACTACGCCTTGATTACTGTTCGCCGTTATGAAAGCTGCAAGCGCTATCTTGCCGAACTTATCAGACAGAAATACGGAAAGGACGATCTGCCGCTGGCGGAAATCAACGGTGAACTGGTACGTGCCTTTGAATTTTATCTGAAGACGGAAAAGGAATGTCAGCAGAATACCGTCATCCGTTATATGAAATGTCTGAAGAAAATTACCAATCTGGCACTGGCCAATGAATGGATAGCCAAAGACCCGTTTATCGGTATCAAGTTCCACGAAAAAGAAGTAATTCGTGAGTTTCTTACCATGGACGAACTGCTGACCATCTACCACAAGGAGTTTCCTCTGGAGCGAATCACCGTAGTCCGTGATGTTTTTATTTTCGCCGCCTTTACCGGTTTGGCTTTTATCGACGTGCAACAACTTTCCTCTGAGCATATCGTAAAAGACAACAACGGAAACCTGTGGATCAGGAAGCCACGTCAGAAAACAAAGAACATGTGTAATATCCCGCTGTTGGATATTCCTTTGGAAATCCTGAGAAAATATGCAGATTATCCTGCCTGCAAAAAGAAAGGAGTATTACTGCCTGTCCCCTGCAATCAGAAGATGAACAGCTACCTGAAAGAGATTGCCGACCTGTGTTTGATAAAGAAGAACCTGACTACACACACTGCCCGTCACTCGTACGCCACATCTGTCTGTTTGGCCAATGGAGTAAGCATAGAGAATGTAGCCAAAATGCTCGGTCACTCCAATATAAAGATGACGCAACACTATGCAAGGGTACTCGACAGTTCCATTCTGAAAGATATGAATAATGTAAGGGATGTACTTTCAGGCAATCTTTCTCGTTAATAGCAGTTCATTCAAACAATTCATAAATTATGAATCATTCTATCATACGGATAATAAGCCGCAAATTCTGCGGTTAATTATCCGTATGAATATCTTAACAGCTTTAGCCTCAATCTCCAAATCATAAGAAACACCCATCAGTCGCCTATTTCCTCGCCGTCCTTGGAAGTTAGTACAGACTCTATTGAAAGTGAAAAGGTCGAGCGGCTATGCCGTTTCGGGCAGAATCTTCCTCTTTCAGAGCGTATTCAGCCCGAAAACCTTTTCCCTTTCACGTCTGTACAATGGAAGCCGACGGCAGTGGAAACAAGCGACTGACGGAAAAGTCAGAATAAAAAGACAAAACAGCATATAGATTGGTTCAAATAGGGCCTAATACTATATGCTGTTTTTTTAATCATTTTGGAAAGGCTGTTTTTTAGAAATACAAAAAAATGGGCAGGCGGTAAACTGCGCTCCCTCCAGAAAAATCAATCCGTTTTTTCTACGACCTGCCAGTGTCCGCCTTTATCCGGTCCGACACGCTTGAGTATTCCTTCTGCCTTCATCTTGGCAATATGCTTTTCCACAGCTTTAGGGGTTATGCCTATCCGCTCGGCAAGGGCAGCTGCACTTAGTGAATTGTCTTGAGATAGCAGAGCAATAATTTTCTCCCTACTTTTCACCTTTTTCTTCCTACTTTCTGTCAGTTTCTCCCCACTCTCCGGAACATCTTCAATGGATTTACGATAAGTTTCAATGTCATAAGCAAGATTCTTCACCATAGTGGCAGTCATAAAATTCCGGAATATACTTAAATCTTCATTTTCCCGGGTTTCCACCAATGCTTTGATGTATTCCTCCTTATCATCCTTAAGGATTTTGGTCGGAATCAATCCAAACTCAAATTGAAGCATGTTCATTACAAGACGTGCCATTCTGCCGTTACCATCAGCCCACGGATGTATAGTCACCAAATGATAATGGGTATCAAAACTGAGCTCGTATAATTGTGCAACACTTTTGCTTGCATAATTTTTCCGTTCTTGATTCAGCCAATTGCAAAATTCCGCGAGTTTTACCGGGACTTTACTGTAATTCATATACGATTTGCCTCCAACTCCTGCCGTAACATTCAACAGGCGTAAGTCTCCCTGTGCAGATGAGAAATCCCCCAATGCAGTCTTATACTCCTGTCCGGTATTTTTCATGACAAGAGCAGAGAGACTTTTCAATAAATCAATAGTGATATCAGTATGTGCATGAGCTAGTTTTATGGCAGTCTCATAAGCGTTTTTAAGATCAAGGTTCATGTTCTGCTCCGTGATACTTTTCCCTTTCAGGCTGATTCCCTGGTCGAACATGATTTGATTTTCAAGCTCTGTTATAGTCGATCCCTCGATAGCCGTGGAATGAGTAATGAGTGAATACAAATAGAACTTGTCATAATCTATCTGCTTGTCTATTTCCAATCCCCGATAAAGGGAAAGCAATTTTTCAAGTTCGGTTTGCATATTATCTTCTATTTTTCACAAATATATATTTTTCTCCCTACTTTTCATTATTTTCTTCCCACTTTATTTGCTTTTCTCCCTACCTTTTGCAATAAAACAAATAGAATCTGCATCACCCACATGTTTGATAAGTGATACAGATTCCAATAGAGTGATACCGATTTTATTCATTAAGTCGGTACGCCTCCTTGTACCCTTTCATCAGTGTCTTTCCTATGTCGGAAGCCCGGTAGAGAATCTTGCCGCCTACCTGTGTGTAAGGCAGAATACCGTTGTTTCGGTAGTCCTGCAAAGTCCTCCGACTCACTTTCAGCAGGTACGCCACTTCCTTGTCCGTCAGCAGTTCATCGCCATAGGCAGACGGTTGCCGTTTCTCCAACAACTTTTCGAGCAGGGCCAACAGCCTGTCGAAATTCGAGTGGAACGTCTTTACCCACTCGTGGTCCTTTTCTCTGATTTCATTACTCATACGCGTTTGGTATTGGGTTATACATTATTCTTGAAACTAACTCAAATGGTTTTTTCTTTCCAGCGGGCTTCCTTACGTTTCTCCTCCACATTTCCGACCACACGCTCCACATCGTCAGGACGGTAATAAGTCCGGTTTCCGATTTTGGTAAAGGCAAGCGTCCCGTTATCCCTCAAGGTCTGCAAGGTTCTCGGACTGATACGTAACCTGCGGCAGACCTCGTGGTTGTCCATCCATTCACCTGTTTCCTTCCCGCCGTGTTCACTGCACAGACTTTCCACCCGCTGCACAAAGCGATCCAGCTTGGCGGCAATCTCCTCGAAAGTTCTCTTTTCAAAGCTGATGATTTCCATTGTCTTTATTATTTTCAGTTAAACATATATTCAAAACTCCGGAACAGAACAGTTCTTTTACAACCGATATTCCATCATGTCTCATCGTCCTATTCTCGGCTGGAAATGTGACTGTTTTATCCTGTTCCCACTGCAAATAAAAGCAGTAGAAATCACACTGCAATGGATTTTCAAGCCGGTGACGATGCGTTGCCCGGAATGACATCATGTTACATATCAACTGCATACAATGAGCTTTCTTTATAAACAGAATTTGCTTGAACAATCCGGTATGTAGAAATCACTCCGGCAAATCACGGCAGGCAGCACCGACCACCCAATCGGTATAGTGCACGAGGTTACATAATTGCCACGGTATCTCCATTTGCTTGATTCTGTTCACTATACACATTTCCTTTGCTCACGACAATGAGTCAAGGTGCGCACCGAGACCAGTGAGTAAACCGATTAAAATCAAAAAATGTATGGTAACAAAAAAGAAATTGACCAAAGAAGAATGGGAGGCTATGACAGGTACGGATATGTCGTTCATACTCCCGTCAGATGGCAGCATTGAAACTGCCCGTGAATCATCTTTGAATGATACCGGAAATAGTGAACGGGCAAAGTCTGTAGAACAAGTAGACGTTCCATTCGAGCCCCAGCAATCGCCAACAGGAAGAGAGGAAGGCATTCCTCCTTCTCAGCGTCGTATAAGCAGCAGGCAGAGGAAACTTTCTCTGGACGAATACCGGAAGACCTTTCTTCAGGTTCCGAGAATCGAAGACCGCAAGCCCGTGTTCGTAAGCGGCGAGGTACGTGACAGGCTGGACGAGTTTGTCCGCAGGTTGGGAGGACGCAAAATGAGCGTTTCCGGACTGCTTGAGAACATCGCCCGGCAGCATCTTGAAATCTACTCGGAGGACTTCGAGCAGTGGCGAAAGCTGTAACATTTTCCTGAATGACAGACTTATTTACTGACTTCAGTCATTACAGTATTCAAACTGACAACAACCGCCCAGACGGGGCAACGGACAAAACTTCAGTTTTGGGAGTTAGCGAGGTTATCTTTCGGGCATCCCGAAAACTTCGCTCCACTCCCGAAGAGTGGAGGCAATCCGCTCCCGGTGGTCGCAGATTGTGAGAAAAAGAATAATCAGAAATCAAACGAAGAAAATATGAATGACAGAAAGAAAAACAGACCGAGGGGACGCCCCAGAGTAAGCGGAGTGTGCAAACTCAGCAAAGCCGTTACAGTGAAATTCTCCAAGATAGACTATGAACGGTTGTGCCGACGCAGCAGGCAGGCTAACCTTACATTGGCGGAATTTCTCCGCGTATCAGCCTTTGAGACGACGATAACGGCCAGGCACTCTGCCGAGGAGACTGCCGTCATACGAAGCCTTACTGGTATGGCAAACAACCTAAACCAGCTGACCCGGTTGTCCCATCAGGCCGGATTTCACCGAACCCAAAGAACGGTGACAGAACTCCTGCAGAAGCTCAAGGAGATTATTGTCCGGTACAGGAACGGAGAAAGGAGGCAATCATGATTGGCAAGATCAAGAAAGGGAAATCCTTCGGCGGTTGTATCCGCTATGTGATGGGCAAGGACAACGCGGAAATCATTGACTCAGATGGCGTATTGCTGGGAAATATCCGGGAAATAACGGACAGTTTCAACTACCAGCGGGAGCTTAATCCAAAGATCAAACAGCCTGTCGGGCATATCGCATTGAGCTTCAAGCCTGAGGATAAGGCATTGCTGACAGATGAATTTATGGCTAAAATAGCCCGGGAATACATGGAGCTGATGGGCATAAGGAACACCCAGTTCATCCTGGTAAGACACCATAACACGGACAATCCGCACTGCCATCTGGTCTACAACCGCATCGGGTATGACGGCAAGGTAATCTCTTCCCAAAGCGATTACAAGCGTAATGAAATCGCCACAAAATTGCTTAAGGACAAGTACGGGCTGACATATGCGGAGGGCAAGGGCAAGACTAATGTGGAGAAGCTCCATGCTTCGGAGCGTGTGAAATACGAGATCTTCAATGCCGTCAAGGCAGCTTTGAAGCACTCCGGAACATGGAAAGAGTTCAACAATTATCTGCTTCGCCGGGGCATCAGGCTGGAATTTGTAAAGCGTACCCGGGAGATAAAAAGGCCGGAGGACATACAGGGAATCCGGTTCACTAAGGACGGGCAGACCTTCAAGGCTTCACAGATCAGCCGGGAGTTCAGCTTTGCCAGACTGAATGCTCGGCTGGGTTGGAAGACTTCGGAATCCCAACAGGAATCCGAACGTAAGGTGCAGCAAAGGATACCGGACGGAGGCCATCTTCTCGAAAGTACGGGACCGGGACTGTTCAGCCCGACAAGCGGCACCGCTCCCGAAGAGCCGTTATCTCAGGAAGAACTCTTGCGCAGACGCAGGAAGAAGAGACAAAAAAGTAAAGGTTTCGGATTGTAGTCCGTCCTTTCCCATTCAAATTATTCATGAACATTAAAATTGCAGGAATATGAAAATGGAAGAATGTATCGAGAGCATCTTCGGATGCCTGGAAAGAATCGAGGACAAAATCAACGGGTTGTCCGTCCCCTTGCCGGAAGGCAACAGCCCGACAGTTAATAATACACAGGATGAGTCCGTGCTGAATGAAGTCCGGAATGGTCATGAGACATTCCGCAAATTGTTGGCTCGCGTGTACGAAGGCCTAGCCGCCATCAAGAACGATATGGTTTCCATGGACAGGAAAAACTCGTCACAGGAAAGACTTGGACAGGTCTTGTCGGAAATGCGTAATGAACAGCGGCAGAACCAGGAGAAAATGGAAACCCTGTTTTGTGAGACCAATGACACAATCAGAAAAAATGCCGTCAAGACAAGCAACATCAACCATCATTTCAGCCTGAGCATAAAATCCCCGTACATTCTTGGAAGTTTTTCCGTGATGTTCGCGGCAATCGTGGCCCTGTCCGTAGCGTTCTATTTTTCGGCGAGAACAGATAACGCACAGTCCGATAATGATCTGAAGTACCGTTATGTCAAGATGAAAGGAGAGGCTACCTCCGAGCGACTCGTGGAACTTGAGAACCTTTTTGGACCGAACCGGGATAACGAACGGATAGAACAGATGCGTGAGGACGTGGAAGCCTACGAGGAAGCGGTACGGAGAAAGGCCACCCTGACCGAGCAGGCACGGCTGAAAGAACAGGCCGCGAGAGAACTGGACACCAAGGCGAAGTCCATCAAGGACAAGTCTATTACGGACGAATCTAAAAAGTAAGCCTATGGCCAGTGTGAAAGTGAAATTCAGACCTTCCACCATAGAGGGAAAGGAAGGTACCGTCTATTATCAGATTATCCAGAACCGTGTAATCCGTCAGTTAAAGACGGATTACCGGATATTTCAAAGAAATAAATACATCATAATATTCTTATGAATATAAAATAAAATGTACTGGTATTCATAAATATCATAGAAATAAATAGTTCTGTATGCAAAAATAATAGTAGATTTGTATTGGCCAATACAAAATATATAGCATGCAAGAATTTACAGACCTTATAAATTATTGTTATCAACAATATACAACAATTCCTCTTTGCTCTGATTGTGCAATGGGCAATTGTAGAAAAAACGAAAGTAATGATTGCTACAATTGTTTAAGACATATACATTGTTATTCAAATCATACAGATCATTACTCGTGCAAAAAGATTACCTATAACTATATTTTAAAACACGGTCATCGTTACGCTTCCGAAATAGAAAAAGCCATAACTGATATAAAGCCTTATTTGAATAGGAAAAGACCCGTATACATTTTGTCCGTTGGGTGTGGTCCAAGTACGGAATTATATGGTGCTGTCCAAGCACTAAACGATATGACTATAAGTTATATGGGAATTGATAAAAATCCTATATGGAACGATATACAACAATTTAATATAAATCGATTCAAACCAACTCATCATTATGTACAATATACTTCTGAGGACTTTTTTACCTTTATGGATTCTGATAAATGGGCTGATATTTTAATCCTCAATTATTTCTTTTCAGATTTAATTAAATTTAATTTTGATATTACTGATGATTTTATTAATAGATTGGCAAATCTTATAAATAATAGTAAATTTAAATGGGTGGTAATAAATGATATTCCATTGTTTTATAAAGATGGAACTGGGTATATTTGTATGGAGCATTTAGCCCAGAAACTTTCACCAGCAATAAAAGTAGCCCGTCGCCATTTTGCAATACCCAATGATTATCAACCTCCTTATGGAAAAAAACTATGCAGTAGTTTAAGCATACCAATAGTGGAACAAAATATTCAAACTTTCAAACCATTTGAAAGTAAAGGAAGTATCCAATTAATTATAAAAGTTAATACTTTGCAAATATGATATTATCAGTTTCACGAAGAACAGATATTCCAGCATTTTATGCAGATTGGTTTTTTAATCGTATACAGGACGGCTTTGTATATGTTCGAAATCCGATGAATAGACATCAAATAAGTAAAATCAACTTATCTCCTAGTTTGATTGACTGTATTGTGTTTTGGAGCAAGAATCCAAGACCAATGCTTAATAGATTGAATCTGCTTGATAAATATATGTATTATTTCCAATTCACAATTAATCCATATAATACAGAATTTGAATTAACGGTTCCAAAGAAGAATTATATTATTGAAACATTTAAGCAACTGTCTGATAAGATAGGTTCAAAACGTGTAATATGGAGGTACGACCCGATTTTATTAACCGATAAGATAGATATAAATTACCATTTAAAATATTTTGAAGAAATAGCCAAACGATTGTACACATACACTGATATATGTGTAATAAGTTTTATCGATTTATATAAGAAAGTACAGCGAAATATTATCAATACCTCTGTAAGAGAACCTCGCATAAATGAAATGATTTCTCTCGCTATGGGAATAGTTAAAATAGCTAATTATTATGGAATCACAATTCAATCCTGTGCAGAAAAAATAGAATTAGAGCAATTGGGTATTAAACATGGTAAATGCATTGATAACATTCTTATAGAAGATCTTTTAGGTATAAAATTGATTGTTGCGAAGGATAAAAACCAACGCCCAGAATGTGGATGTGTACAGAGTATTGATATAGGTGAGTATAATACCTGCCCACATAATTGTATATATTGTTATGCAAATTTTAATAAATCTTTAGTGCTTCAAAATAAAATACGGCACAATCCTAAGTCTCCTTTATTAGTAGGAGACTTAGAACCTGATGACATTATAAAGGACCGCAAATTTCAATCTTTTAAAATGAATTTGCTATTTTAACATCAAGAAGCCGATGTGAGCAAAAGTCTGGAGCAGTTATATGTTCAGACATTTTAGAGATGGATATCCTGATTGATCTAAAAACAGATCTATATAGAGATCTGCTGTTTCCATTCATGCCATATTCCTTCTATCATCTACTCGGGTCTGTATGTAAAAAAAATATCTTTATTTTTTTTGTAAAATAAAGATATTTTTTATTTCTTTACACTTGGTTTAGTTTGATGACTTTAATTGGATTATTATTCAATTTTAAGTTATTTACAATTTTGGATTTATTTAATTAGTTATCATAACCTTAAACGAACTGTACGATGAAAAGATTATCACTACTCCTTTGGTTTATTTTTTCGCTGGTATTGGGATATTCTCAAACTAATATTAAGTTCTCTGCCGATAGAAATTATATAGCCTCTATACAACCCTTAGATGAGATAGATAGTCTCTCAATCGACAGTAATAAAGTAGAATTACCACAAAATGTCCGAGCCTTAGTTACTTGTCGATATTTCGATGGTCTGGGCCGAGAAGAGCAAATACGTCAGGTAGGAATCACCCCTGATAAGAAATCATTGGTATCTTCTACGACCTATAATAACCGAGGACTAAAATCTGCTACGACGTTACCTGTTCCGTATTCAAAGTTCGACTTGATATTACCTAAGGTTATTATACATCCAGTTCAGCTAGTTGATGGAGGAGAATATGTTACTTCGGACAAGTTATCTGATGCTCGTCAAAAGTATTATCCGAGTGGATATGATTATCAGGAGTATACATACGAATCTACACCGGAAGCCCGGACTTTAACCACAACTAAACCAGGGGAAACTTGGCACCAACATCCCCAACGCACAACATATACCATTAATAATTCATCAGAGGTTATACGTTTCCGCATTGTAACAAGTACGGAGATAAATAATACAGGATACTATCAAGCCGGCTCATTAAGTGTAGTCCAAGAAACTGATGAAGATGGCAAAATAACACGTAGCTATGTTGATGCATTTGGGCGAACTATCATGACCCGACAAGGGGTGGATTGTGATACCTACTATCTATACGACGAGTATGATCGATTGTGCTATGTACTTCCTCCGAAAGCTGTTGACGAACTGAAAAATGTAGGTTCGTATTCCGACAGTTCTTCTGCTATACAACAATATGCTTATGTATATAAGTATGATACGCGAGGAAACTGCTCTCGAAAGAAACTACCCGGCTGTAAAGCTGTCACTATGGCATACGATGCAGCAAATCGTTTGGTCTTAAGTCAAAATGGGAATCAGGAAAGTGGTAATCTTTGGACTGTTACCAAGTATGATGCTCTCTCTCGAGTTGCATATACTTATGAATTTGATCCGTTGCAAAGTCCTGCATCGCTGATACAGTACTGCAGTACAAGACGATTTATAGAGGAACGAGCAGACAAGACAATGGAATGGCCGGGTCTTGGGTACACCCTACAAATTTTGCCTCCACCGACTACTGTACAGTTCCTTACCGTCAATTATTATGATGATTATACCTTCTTAAATAATGATAACAATCATGCGACTGCATTAGCTTATCATGCTAAAGATGGATATGGAGAAGCTTATACATCAGCAAAAGGTTTACTTACAGGGAAGAAGAGCTATTCGTTAGAAACAAGTTCATATGTTCTCACGGTCTATTATTATGATGAATGGGGGAGAGTTGTACAGACTCGCTCAAACGATCCTATCGGAGGATATAATAACGAATACACTTTATACGACGTTGCTGGGAATATTATTCAGTCTTATGCTGAATATGTACCATCCAGTACCTTATTGAGTGAACCGATATCCGAACTTACACAAAATACTTATGATCATTCGGGACGGATTATAAGTTCTAAACTTACAATAAACGGGGAACATGAAACCTCTGTTGAATACGAATATGATAAGTTTGGAAGAGTTTCAAGGAAAAGTAGAGATGGAGGCGTTAACTATACGACTTATTCTTATAATATCCAAGATTGGATCACTCTTATAGAGGATTTTGATTTTAGCCAACATATCTACTATGATAGCATTCCGGGCAATACAGGGTCCCCATATTTCAATGGGAATATTTCTGCATTGAAATGGCAGCCTAATCCTTTGCATTATGACACGATTAGCTCTGCATTCTCGAATAGCATCGGTTATATTTTTACATACGATGCTCTCAATCGTCTCACTGCAGCAGATTCGAAGCAAGGAGATCAATTAAATCTTCCTGGCAATTACTCGGTTCAATATTCATATGACAAGCAAGGGAACATTACAGAATTGTCCCGGTATCGAGGTACTAATGTACTATGTGATGAGCTGTCATTTGACTATAGAGGAAATCAATTGATAAGAGTCAGTGACGAAGCCGGTAGTCAAGATTCTTATGAGTTGAAAGAGTATCAGGATCAATACTCAGGCGATAACGAAGAGTTTACATACGATCAGAATGGCAATATGATTTCCGATCTCGATCGAAACATCGTCCGGATATCGTATAACACGCTCAACCTGCCCGAGACCATCGAATTCTCTAACGGGAATAAGATTTCACACGAATACCTTTCCGATGGCACCAAATTATCAACCACATATTCAACCAAGCTATCATCCATTGTAGCTCCCAAAGGGACGATATCGCCATCAGATATTGTACTCAATTCCATAAATAAAATATATTACTCTAAAAATAGAGAGTATAAAAAATTGTTTAGAAGTTATGACCTTACTCGTATTCGTAACAGTGAAGGTTATTACAATCCCAATCAAGGATTTCGCTATTATACTCGCGACTATCAGGGCAATGTGCGAACGGTTTACGGAATAGACAGTACTGAAACCGGATTACAGACCGTCACACTACAAAGAATGCAGTATTACCCTTATGGGTTACCCACCGATAACTGCTACAATTCCGATTTTCAGCCCTATAAATATGGAGAGAAAGAATTCATAGAGACTCATGGATATGACGTCTACGACTATGAAACGCGCATGTACTATCCTGCTATCGGGCGGTTTATGACGATGGACCCCATGGCAGAGTCATATTATTCCATCTCTCCATATGCCTATTGTGCCAATAACCCGATACTGTACGTCGATCCTTCGGGTAAAGTGTTTGAAACCGCTTGGGATGTTGCCAGTTTTATAATTGGAGCCGTAAGTTTAGACGAGAATCTCAGGAACGGGAACTATTGGGATGCTGCACTTGATGGAGTGGGTATGCTCATGGATGCTGCGGCGATACTGCTGCCTGGAGTACCAGGAGGAGCAAGTGCTTCTATACAAGCTTTGAGAGGCACTGAAACACAACTGGCAAAAAATGGAGATAAGGTTCAGAAGGTTACCTCTTTTTTGAGGGATACTAAGCGCGGCCGTGATAATGAAGCTCTTGTGTTGAAGAAGTTTGGTCTCACAAAGAACACTAAAAAGTTCACCGTGACAATAGATGAAGAGAAAAAGATAACGAAAACGGTTATCCCCGATGCCGTTACCGACGATTGCATTTTTGAAATTAAAGACAGAAAAGAGGTATACAATACCGGCCAAATAGAAGCAATGCGAAGATTAGCGCAACAACATGGTAAAAAATTTGTGCTTATTGTGGGAGATAAAACATATATATCCACAAGAATAACAGATAACAAAGATGAGATCTTAAGAATTTCTGAAATAGGGCCACAATAAAAAAGAATAAACTTATGGAAGCGACAAATTGTGAAAACATCGGTATAAAAATAAAGATAAAAGATAACCTGACCGATCCGAGAATTTTGGAGTTCATCAAGGAGAAAAATTGGACGTTCTCGTTAAAAGACTTTTATACATTCCTGGATTCCTTGGAACGACCGCTCTACAATGAACGGGCTCGACAAATTGTAGAATTTTTTGTCAACTATCGCGACGGGATTATATGTCCCGATCGGTACAACATTTGTGACCCGATAAAATATCCTTTTGACAAGGACGATATATCAAAACCGATTTCCAAGTTAAGTTTTATTTCGGGAGGCCTTTATCTAAAGAAACTGCGCAAGTATATTGCTCTCATAAGGAATGAAGAGTTTGCAATAGTTGCCGGTCCTGACGATGATATAGTTCGTCCCCCTCGGGGAAAATATCCCGAATATATGGGTGTCATCACCTTTGTTTTCTACAAACAATGGAAGATTGACAGGAGTTTTGTGGAACAACTTCTGCGGGACTTTTGCGAGTACCTGAAAGCCGACTACGGTATTATGTATGACGATAAAACGGGCGAAGTCCTGCTCGATCTCTTCGGCAATGCCGAGAAAAACATCTACGAAGAGAAGTGGAAATCACAAAAAGAGACCGAAGAATACTTCAACAACCTCATGCAAAAGGCATTGGCCAATCAGCAGAGCCAGGAACAGGAAATCGCCGACCCACAAAACCAGGAGCAGAAACCCGCGATACGGCAACAGGAACCCGGCAAACAGCCTCCGATTTTATGCTTATGTGTACAGGTCAAGCCCAACCTGACCGACCCGCGATTTGTAGAGTTCATGCAGAACTGGGACTTTGATAGGGCCAAATTAAATACCTTTTTACACGACCTGTGGGAGAAAAGTCATAACGAGTATGCCGAGAAGATAATCCGTTTCTTCTGCACCTATAAAGATGGATTTATTTGCCCCGACAAATATGGCTACTACGCCACCATGGGAAAAGAGTTTGATGCCGACCATATAGAGATACCCGTGGCCTGGTTGAGTTATCCCGGCGTGCGCCTGCACCTGTCGAAGAAGCGCATGTATCATGGCTCTATCATCAGCGATTACTGGTACACCATTACCAATGGCTGCGACATAAAAAATCCTAAGAAGGTAACTCCCCAATATGTAGGGATATTGACCAACGAACTGGTAAAGTCGAGAGCGCAGATTTTTGGCCAGTTTCCCGACTACATGGGCACCATATTGATTTGGACCATGAAGAGGAGCAAGCTGGATATGGAACGATGCAAAGAGCTGCTGGTCGATTTGTGTACCTATATGGATACCGACAGCGGGGCGATAATCGACGAAGAGACCGACCAAATCATCTTCAATGTCGAAGAGGTTCTGGAGAAAAAGCCAAAGCCTCGCAACAATTGGCTGTCGTGGCTTCTGAATCCCTTTAAGAAAGGAGACGAGCAGGATTCATAAGTTCGCGAAAACACAAATAAAAAATCAATTAGTTGCATTAGTAGCTATGAACAACCTTAATTTAAAAGAATAAATCTATGAAATGGCTTTTCTCTTGCTGACGAAATAGTGGGAAAAACTACTCTCAGCAAGAGTTGGCTATCTTGGTTTCTAAATTGGTAAATTGAAATTTTAAAGATATGAAGTACAAAATCATGACATCTATGCTGGTTGCAACAATGGTGCAATCGTCGTCGGCAATAGAATTGAGAGCTTATCCTAATCGATTGGAAGCCGGGCTCTCTTATGTTAAAGAGCAAGTTGAGTATAAAGATCCCGGGGCGAGCGGAACAGAATGCCAATGGGATTTCCGGCAACTGAAGAGCCTTTCAAATGATTATCCGGTAGAGTATTTTGTTCCTGATAGCTCTCGCATGAATGTCATTTGTGGTCATGAAGGGCGTAACAGAAACTATTATAAACAAGAAAACGATAGTATCTGGTGTATAAGATACGAAAATTCAACATTCTATATAGACTATTCTTGTCCAGAACTGTTACTTCGTTTTCCTTTTGTCTATGGCGATACGTTAAGTAGTAGTTTTGAAGGTAATGGGCGATATAGAAATCAAGCTTCTCTCTTTGTCAAAGGTTCAACTCGCGTTTCGGCCGATGCGTCTGGAGTATTAAAACTCCCGGGGGAAACATTTGAAGATGTCCTTAGGACTCATACAGAGCGCCAATATACTCAAATAAACAACGATAGCGTTTCGATAAAATCTGATATCTATGCGTGGTATGTTTCTCAAATAGGTCGTCCTATATTTGAGAGTAAAATCGTTACCTTGCAAGGAGCAGGGGCTGATACAACACTTTCTGCTGTTTCATATTACTATCCCCCTGAATATTTAATTGCACAAGAAAATCTAACTGAAAAAGACAGTACGGAGACGGAAGTACTTGAAATAGAGCAAATCTTTACCGAAGCTGAATATTTGCCCAATCCGGTAGAAAATGACTTGACAATAAGATATAGACTCACGCGAGCATCTACGATCTGGTTTACCCTACACAGTAGCGGCGGAGTATGTGTAAGGCAAACTACCAACCATGAAGAAGATGAGGGATTGCACACACAAATAATTCCCATGTCGGGTTTGATGCAAGGCGTATACACTCTTTATGTTCATGTCGATGATTTAGTCCTTTCGGTGAATATAATTAAAAGGTAACATTCATTAATGCAGATAAAAAAGAATACCATGAGAAAATCAATGATTATTTTGGCCTGTATTTGCACTCAGCTGGCATTCGCTCAGATACCAGAAATGCCAAAATCGGTATTAAGTCCTAATGCAGCTTCATTCGCAACTTATGGAGAAGTTCCAGTTTCAACCTTCACAGGTATACCACAAGTGGAAATTCCATTATATACAGTTCAAGTTGGGAACTATTCTTTTCCTATAACCTTGTCTTATCACGCGTCGGGAGTTCGTCCCGATCAACGTCCGGGGTGGGTTGGAGTAGGTTGGAATTTAAATACCGGAGGAATTATTTCTCGTGTCGTTAATGATATACCTGATGATTTTTGTCCCAGAATCTATGGGGAGCGTAAACCGTATGGATTTTATCACAATCTCAATACTGGTGCCTTTAATCAGAATTCAGATTTTGGTAGCATCATAAATGCCTCTTTTGAAAATGGAGTAAAAACAAAAGATACACAATCAGATGAGTACTCTTTTAGTTTCTATGGGTATACAGGGAAGTTTTTCTTGACTTCTGACAAAAAATGGCAAGTAAAGTGCGATCGCCCGGTTACAATAGAATTGTTAGGCAGTGATTTGATGCCTCCATTTGAGACCCGAGGATATTATTTTGGGAATGCTTATGATGCAGCACACACTCTTGACTATTCAACTTCGTTTAATGGTTTCGCTTTAACTACAGAAGATGGAACCCAGTATATATTTGGAGGGAATGATGAATCAATGGATTTCAACATGGATTTTATGAATCAAAATTCTGCTCATTGGTTTGTTTCAGCTTGGTATCTGACTAAAATTATATTGCCTAACCATGATGAAATTACATTTAGATATAGACGGAAAGAATTTATATGTCAGTTGTATTATAACTATACTTCAACTAGTGTAGAGTATAGTAATGATTGGACTCATGTGGTATGTGGCAGCAAAAATTTTAACAATGAAAGCAGCCGATATCAAGGGCAACTCATTTCACCTGTTTATTTAGAAAATATGGCAACGCCCTATGAAAGTGTATATTTTAATTCTCAAGTGAGTTATCAGCTAAATTATTCTGACGAAATATTTAGCAAAATGGGCTCTCAACAATTTTCATCTTATTTTGATAATCATAAAAAATTCCCGTTTTTGGAAGAGACAAACGCGACATCCTTTAATCCTTCTTGCTTTGATAAGATGAAATGGTATCAACTATATGGCATAACTTCATCAAATTTTGATGCAAATAATGCAATGAGTATTACAATAGAATACTCAAGAGACACTACATTGCGCTTACACTTGAAAAAGCTAAAATTTATGGACCATACTTACCAATTTGAGTATGATAATATAGAAAATTTACCGCCCTATTTGTCTCAGAAGACGGACCATTGGGGCTTTTTCAACAATAGGGTACAATCAGGATCTACATATGCACAAAGTAAAGAGCCACAAGCACCATATATGTTATATGGGCTATTATCCAAAATAATATGGCCAACAAAAGGGTATACAAGATTTGTGTATGAACCGCATACTTATCGAAAAGAATTACAAAGGACCCGTTGGCAAATACCTTTGGAGTCATATTCGACAAACAAGATGGCTGGTGGAGCCCGAATTAAACAAATTATAAACAGTGCTGATTCTATTGATGAAGTTATAGCTAAAGAATATTATTATACGACAGATTTTTTAACTGGGGGGAATAATACATCAAGTGGTATCTTAGGCGGAAAAAGCGAATATGATTTAAACCTTGAAATGAGAGATGGCAATAGTGTGATGTACATAGGAAAATTCAGTTCTCAGACTGTATTGCCTGGTAGTAATAATTCTTGTGGATGCCATATAGGATATAGTGATGTCATAGAAAAGAACTCAGATAATTCATTTATACATTATCATTACTCAAATTTTGATAATGGATATATGGATGAGGCCCCTATATCATCTCTACAAGAAAGTGCAACTCCTTATCAACCATATACTTCAAGAAGTGATACTCGTGGAAAGTTACTCCTACAAGAAGAGTATAGCTCCACCCATCAGTTGAAAAAGAAAACAACTTTTACTTATAATACCAGTGATGATGGTTATGTAGATATGGTGGATATTAAGTTCTTGTCTGTATCTTGCAACATAGATTATATCTATCCCATGGGGACTATTTATAAACAATATACCCATACCAATAGATTAGTACAAAAGATTGAATCTATTTATGATGGCTCATATTTGCCTATGGTACGTACTACCTCTTACTCTTATGGAGCAGATAGTTTACTTTTTCAGGTCAGCCATAGCAGTGGAGATGAAGAACGAATAACTCAATATCTTCGTGTCTCTTCTTCTGAGGATGCTATTTACGAAGAAATGAAAAATAAACATATTCTATCTCCAATCACTAGTCAAATAGAAAAAATTAAAATAGGGGCTACAACTAAAAATCTTCAAGAATTAAACTGTACATATCAAAAAAAAGGAACAGATAAAGTTATGTACCTTCCTTATATGGTATCTTCATATATGTATGCAAACGGGAATAAAGTATTAACAAAAAACTCTATATATGAACAATATGATGCAACTGGAAATTTAACAAGCTTTATAGATAATTATCAAACAACAATTTTTATATGGGATCCAACAGAAAGATATATTGTTGCTAAAATAGAAAATGCTACTTATGAAGAAGTTCTTTCTGTTATTGGAAGTTTTGATACATTCGGTATAAAAAAGGAACAAAGTGATTTACAAGTTCTCAGGGAAAGGCTTCCAAATGCACATGTTACAACATATACCTATACCATTTGGGGGGATATAGAAAGTATTACAGACGAAATGGGAAATACTAGTACTTATACATATAACAATCATAAATTAGTTCAAGTTAAGAGAAAGTATGGTGAAAAAGAACAAGTCGTAGAAGCATTTGATTATAATTATATACCAGAACCCCAAAAACCAATAATTCCAATTTTCCCTATAGAATAATTGAATCTAATGGCATTATTATAGTAATAAATATACATGTAGATTTATAAAACAGCAAACTCTTCTTATTAACAAGTATAATGTTGACAGGAAGAGTTTGCTATTCTATTATATTTCTATCATAACGGATATACATAAAAGAGAGCTGCTCTATCCCGTCATGAACCATTCCATACAAAGAATTTCCTTGAGCAAGTCATCTTTTCAGGACATAGAAAAGAGCATGGTATCATTCAGACAGGATATAGCCACATAGTTTGTAAATCAATCCAAATGACAGTTCAGGGTTTCCCCGACTTTTAAGATACTGGCAGAAAACTCTATTGTCTTGTTGTCACTCTTGTCTGAAGGGAGATTTTATTGATAAAGTAACAGAAGAAAAATAGCTCTACAATGTGTACTTTATCGGATGCTAACAAAGAATATTGTATTTTAATTAACTACTCTCATATTAAATTTTATATTAGGGACTGTCGTAAAAAGAATAAAACTTTATAACGAATTGATTGCCAATGTAATATAAAATTTGTATCTTAGCTAAAGATAAAAAGAAT
>ERZ780067.308-NODE-308-length-20351-cov-5.40363_pt1 | contig 20351 bp, 18 predicted proteins | sample MGYA00511841_ERZ780067 | MGnify/ENA primary metagenome ERZ780067 (study PRJEB29588, sample SAMEA2143295) | human gut metagenome | biome: human gut; feature: human-associated habitat; material: faeces | place: Denmark | collected 2008/2010 ... | reverse complement strand
TCTTTGGTAATGTGCAGGCCGCGGATATCGCTGAGGCGGGCGTCGTTGCACTCCATGACCAGGGAGTTCACAGTGCCGGCGTCCAGGCCGATGTCATCATTCCGCTCCAGCATATACTCCACCAGAGCCGTGGAGACCGTGCCCACAGACAGAGTATTGGTCAGCAGGATGGGGGTTTCCAGCGTACCCAGCTCCTGCACCTGGACCAGGCCGATGCTCTTTCCGAAGCCGTTGATTACATGGGCTCCGGCCAGGCACTTTTCGTGAAATACATCACCCGTGTGGGGGATGATGGCGGTGACGCCAGTGTGTACCTCGCCGTCGTGGAGCGTCACATGGCCCACACGCACACCCGGCACATCCGTAATCAGGTTGCGGGGACCATGATCCATGTAGCCAAACTTCAGACCGTATCTGCTCTCTACACCCATAATTAAATTCCTCCCTATTCGTCCGGAGCAGCTGCACTCCGGTCAGTATTTTTGTGAAAAAAGGCCGCCCGCTCAGCTCGTCTAATCAGACGTGCTGAAACGAGCAGCCTATATGTTATGCTTCGCGCTTTAACGCTGATAGACTACCTTGCCGCCCACAACGGTCATTACCGGCAAGATATCCTTGATCTCCATGGGATCCACGGTGAAGATATCCCGATCCAGCAGGACCATATCTGCATAATAGCCGGGCTTCAGGCGGCCCTTGACGTCCTCCTGGAACTCCGCGTAGGCGCTCTCCTTGGTGTAGGCGTCAATAGCCGTTTCCACATCCACGCACTCGCCGGGATAGAAGCCGCCGGCGGGACGGCCCTGTCTATCCTTGCGGGTAACAGCCATGTAGATATTGGGGAAGGGGTTGCAATCCTCCACAGGGCAATCGGTGCCGTAGGACAGATGCACGCCCATGCGCAGAAGGGTGCCGAAGGCGTAGGAGGTGGAAGCCAGCTCCTTGCCGCACAGCTTTTCCACGATATTCATATCGTAATCCAGGAAAATGGGCTGGGCAAACACCAGAATATCGTCCTTGGCGATGCGCTCCAGCAGGGCACGGTCGGTAATCTGGCAGTGAACAACTGCGTGGCGGAGCTTGTTCTTGCCATCCACGAAGGCCCGCTCATAGCACTCCACAGTGCGGCGCACGGCCTCGTCACCGATGCAGTGGGTAATCACCTGCAGATTATGCTCCTTTGCCAGCTGGCAGTAGCGGTCCATATCCTCCACGGTGATCCACTCCAGGCCGTGGTTTTCCGGATCGCCCACGTAGCCGTGGGACATAAGACCCGTGCGGGCGCCCAGGCTGCCGTCCTTAAACAGCTTCAGGGGGCCCAGGGTAAGCCAGGAACCCTTCTTATACTCGCCCACGGCGTACTCGCCCCGGGTCAGGTACTCCTCGAAATCCTTCAGGTTGTTGAAGCAGACCTGGTGGCGATAGCGGACCTTGCCCTCGCCGTTATCATACATCTCATGCAGCAGGCGGAAGGCAGCAGGGGTATCCAGGAAGGTGGTGCCCACATCGTTGCTCTGGACGCTGGTGAGACCGTGGGAAACCGCATAGTCCATGGCATCCTTCATGAATTCATGGCGCTCCTCCAGGGTAAACTCCGGGATAAGACGCTTGGCGATGTTGCAGCCGTTGCCGGTGAAGATGCCGTTGGGCACGCCGTTTTCATCGGTGAGGCAGTCCTCGCCCTTGCACTTGTCTATCTCGCCGGTGCTTTGCAGGATCTCCAGGAGCTTGCTGTTGACGGAGACGATGTGTCCGCAGACGCGCTCCAGCACGATGGGATAGTCGGTGCTGATCTTGTCCAGGTCGTGCCGGTCAGGCAGGCGGTCGCCGTCGGTGAAATAGTCCTGGTTCCAGCCGATGGCATGGAGACCGTTTTTCACACGCTGGGGGTGCTCCTGGGCAAACTTGCGGCACACCTCGATCAGCTCCCCGATGGACTTTACATCGGCGATATGGGCCTGGTTCAGCGTCTCGCTGAACTGGGCAAAGTGCATATGAGAATCATTGAGACCGGGGATCAGGGTCCGGCCGCCGCAGTCCACCCGGACGGCGTCGGCAGGGGCTTCGGAGAGCAGGGCATCGCTGCTGCCTATGCGGCGGATGATGCCATCCTCAACCAAAACTGCCTGCTCATAATGACCCTTTTCCACATAGACCTTGGCATTATAATACAGCTCAGCCATTATTAGCCTCTCCATTCTCCTTATTCTCCCCCGCTTCCTTCTTCAGCTTACGGTCAAAGATCAGGTAAACAACGGCACCGAGGGCGGGCACGGTGAAGCCGATGGAGCCCAGGATGGGATTCTCAATGGCGGAGTTGACGAACAGGGCCAGGAACACGATGGCGGTGAAGATGATGGACACGGGATAGAGCCACACCTTGTAGGGACGCTCGATATTGGGGAACTTCTTGCGCAGGATGGGCACAGCCAGAACGATCAAGACATTGAAGAGCATGTTGCTCAGCACCACCATGTCGGTCAGCTCGCTCAGGTTACGCAGCAGCACCAGGGCGCTGGAGATGACAGCCTGGACAAGGACGGGCACATAGGGGATCTTCTGCTTATTCAGCTTGGTGAAGCTCTTGAAGAAGTGGCCCTCCTTGGCCATGGCATAGTACATTCTGGGCTGGGCCAGGATGAGGCCGTTCATGCTGCCGAACATGGCCAGAACCATGCCCACGGTAACCACCACGGCACCTGCGCTGCCCAGCAGCTTCTTGGCAGCCGCCGTACCCAGATACAGGTCGCCGGCGTCGATCATGGAGGCGATCTCCTCGTGGGGCAGAACCTTCATGATGGCAAAGTTGAAGAGGGCGTAGAGAATCGTAACGCCGCCGATGCCGATGATAAGGGCCAGGGGCAGATTCTTGCGGGGGTTCTTCATTTCCTCGGCCACGGTGTTCAGGTTGGTCCAGCCCTCATAGGCCCAGAGGGAGGCCACCACGGCCAGAGCGATCATGCTGAAAACGCTGGTGTTGTTCTCGGCAGCATAGACGCTGGCAGAGCCAAAGGACAGGTCGGGGGTAACATGGCCGACAAACAGGGCTGCCAGCAGAATGATGGCAACGGGCACCATCTTGGCGACCATGGAGACATTCTGCACCACGGAGGCCAGCTTAACGCCCACCATGTTATAGGCAGTGATACCGAAGATGAGTACAACGGCGGCAATCTTGCAGCCAAAGTCGCTGAGGTGGAAAATGGGCTGGAACACGCCCATCAGAGCCAGGGCCAGAGCAGCCACGGAGCCGGGGCCGCCGATGAGCCAATCCACAAAGCCGTTCATGAAGCCCACGATGGGATGATAGGCCTCATTCAGGTAGACCACACGGCCACCGGATTGGGGCATGGCCGCGCCCATTTCCGCATAGGCCAGACCGCCAAACAGGGAAATGACACCGCCGATGATCCAGCACAGCAGAGCCAGACCGCTGTTCATACCTACACGCTGCAGCACATAGGCGCCCAGGTAGAAGATACCGGAGCCAATCATGATACCAGCAATAATGCTAACACCACCAAAGGCACCTATTTCTCGCTTGAGTTCTGTTTTTTCTGTTGTCAAATCGTTGATAGTTTCTTTTTTCATGGGATGCGCCTCCTTTTCCAGCTATAAAAATAGCCTGAATGTAAATTTATTGTAAAGTATTTCCGTTCCCAAAGGTGTTTATAAAAAAACTTTTCTTCATTTTTGATCTAAACGGTTTATTAAACTCAAATAAAACATCTCGGATTCTTTATATGCCTCCAAGCAAAAAGCTTGCCCGGGGGCGGAAGGGTCTATCTCACCCGCTCGGAACATATCGGTGTATTTCCTGGTGTTGGCGGCGGCGTACCCCATCTCTGAGAACGGTGAGATAGCATCCGCACCCCGTGGTGCAGGAGGATATCACGGTTTGGATGTGCTGGAATTCCCCTCCGCACCGGCTGAAGACAGAAGCGGAGTGAGGAGCTATTTGAATTATCTTGAAACCGACGAAGCGGTGTTTTTGCCCGTATTCGGCATAGATACAGACACAAAGGCCATAGCTGCCGCCGAAAAGCTCTTTTCAAAACCGGTCGAAGCGGTAATGATCCCGCACCTTGCCGCTGACGGTAGCGGTCTGCACAGCATCAGTTAGGGCATGTCCTACTGAGTTTGTATTTGGGCAGATTAGCAAGGAAAATGTATTATGGCGAAAAAACGAGGATAGAAACACAAAATGGCAAGATTCTTTGCTAAATAAGTATCCGGGGGGTGCGGTTCAGCGGAACCGCACCCTCCGTATACTTACGACTCCTTCAGCCACCGCTGGAATTCCTCTGCGGTGATGCTACCTTCGTCACATCTCTTTTTCTGCTCTCTGGCCTGCTCGCTCCAAGCATAGAACTCACTATCGCTGATGCGTCCGGCCTTGATCCACGCGAAGCGTCGCTTGTACTCCCTGCGGTAGACCTTGAACACCGGGTCGTCCGCCTGCTTCAGCGTCCACTGCTGGAATGCCCCCATCGCACGGCAGCTGGACTGACCGTCAAGAGGCGTGCGGTCGCAGTACTCCGCGCTGACGCGGCCTGTCTGGGCGAAGTACCGCCCGCAGTTTTTGCAGCGACGTACGGTGATGCTGCGCTCCACGCAAGTCTGCAAAGAAAAGCTGATCATATCCGCCACGGTGTTCGCGTACAGCACCGGCGCGCAAGTATCGCCATCCACCGGCTCAAAGCACGTGGTCAGCAGACGGAACGGAAACAACTCCGGGTCGCTGGGTTGGTCGGGCTGGTCAAAATGATAGTACCGCATGATTTGCCGGCTGGGCTCGCGCCCGGCCTTGTCTATATCCAGTATCAGCGCGAAGAAACGCTGGATCTGCTTCTGGTACAGCGGCAGCTCCTCTGGCAGTGCCCGCAGCTCGTCCAATGCGCCTGATACCGCAGCCTCAGTGTTCCCGAAGCCTACGGAATGAAGATAGAACCACTTGGCATACAGCACGCGAAAGAAGCTGTGCATCTCCGCCAGCGCTCCCAGCCTGACCATGGCGCTGGTCACACGCTCACGGTCGAGGCTCTCCAAGTCATCGGAGATGCACCGCAGCGCGACGGCAGCTTTCCCGATGTCCAGTTCGGTGAAGGACAGCAGCGACTCCAAAAAGGGAAAGACCTTTCGCTGCGACGGCGCTCCCTGTGTACCGAAAGCGTCGCTCTCGATGACCTCATGCCTTCCGGGGAAATAGATTTTACAGTACCACATAGCATCCTCCGATTATGGACTAATTGTAAATAATAATCGACAGCGTTGACGGGATATGCCGCCTCTGTTATGATAGACTCAAGCTAAATGTCTAATCAATATTGCAATTAGTCTACAACATTCGCGCAGCCATGTCAACAGGAATCGGAGGTATGTATTGAACTTGCAAAACAACAAACTGAAAAACTTCACACCGCTGTCCAATGAGATATTCTCTCTGCATTTAAGCACCGGCGAGCTGGCTACCTATATAGCTTCGTCATGCTGAGCTCGGGCGGCAGGACGGTGAAGCTGTCCACGCCGGGAATGAGCGCCAGCGTCCGTCCGTTGTCCCATTTCATATGAAACTGCTCGGCGTCGTCGACATAGTCCAGTTTCCCCGTCGTGCCAGCCTCCACCGGCGCGTACGGATCCTGCATGGAGTCCAGCCGGATGCGTGTACCCACAGGGTACTGCTTCCGCAGGAACGCCAGCAGCTCCCGATTTACGTTCATACTAAAGTCCTCCCATCGTCTGTGTGTAGTCTTCCATCTCACAGGGGTTTTCCTCACCAAGAAAGTCAAACAGGATGTCATCTGCTGCCTTGCGGATAGCGGGATCGTCTGTCAGGACTTCATAGCGAAACCCTGTGGTATCCCGATAGGGCAGCTCCTCCCGGATGCAGTCCAGGAAGGCGTCTGCATCGTCATAGAGGATGTCATCGTCTCCCACGAAGGTCACTTTGCCTACAAGAACCACCGCTATCTCACCTCCGTTCTCTCGCAGTACACCACATATCGCTGCCGCCCGCCGCTGGCATAGGGGTGACAGGCCAGCAGCGTCAGCAGGTCGCGTCCTTGCTGGATTTTGATCTTGTCCACCTCGTGCGGCTGGATGATCCGAATGTCGGCCACGGTATAGGTCAGCGTTTCCCATAGGTTGGTGAGCTTCACGGTATCACTCACCTGCAAGCGGTCTATACGCCGGAAGTAATCCGCGCCGCGCCAGCCCCGGTGGCCTGCGATGACCTGGATCGCACCCTTGTCTGCGGCGTTGCGGTACCTCTCCTTGCCTGTCGGACGGAAAGGCGCTAAAATATGACGATGACACCGTTTATCCTCGGGCGTTTTGCGCTGCCACATTCACCGTTGAAAAAACTGTAACCTGTCCACCGCTTTTTGCAACTTACGGGGTGAGAGCTCTTAAAGGAGGTCGTCATGGAAGACGAAAGAATCATTGATCTATACTGGCAGCGAAGTCAGGAGGCCATCTCCCGTACCGATGAAAAGTACGGCAGGCTTTGCACGAAAATTTCTCTCAATATCCTATCCAACGCGCAGGACGCGGAAGAATGCGTGTCTGATACATACATGGCCCTACACCGGCACGGTGTAAGGGTGCTTTCGGCGTTCACAGGAATGAGGGTGCGAATGGTTTTTTGTGTGCGTGAGATCGAGGCGCTGCGGCTGCTGGGATGGTGCCAATATATCCGACCCGCACAGCTGCTGCGGGTTGTCAGCGAGACAGAGCTATCGAATCTGCTGGCGATGAAGCTCATCAAATACCACGGCAAAAGCGAGGCTCTGATCCTTACCGCAGAGGGGCGTCGGCTGCTGGCGGGAACCATATGGCTGCCGGATACGCCGAGAACGTACCATGCGGATGCCGTTGTGCGGCGGCTGCGGCTTGTTTCTCTGCTGCTGACAGCCTACCAGTCCGGTATCAACGTCTATGCTACACAGCCGGATGAGCTGGCGGAGGGAAATGCCTTATTTCTCACCTCTGCCGGTCGCGGGCGTGGCCGTAACCCATGGGGCAGCACCCGCACGGCGGCTCTGCTCCACGTTGGGAATCTGCTCTGTGCTGCGCACTATGTCTGTCCGGACATCGGCTGCCTTTGCCCGATGGATGAGCTGTCCGCCTTTCAGAACAATACCGCAAGGCTAGCGGGAGTGCGCAGCTTCCTTTTTTGTGGCGAAAGCTATTCAGATATGCTTACCGAACTGGACAAGCCTATGGCAGAGGACGAGAGCAAGCTCATGACCTACGGCGCCGCTGCCCACTGGTTCCAGCAGCCGGTCTATCTTCTGCCCTGCGATGATACCGGCGTGACACAGCTTCAGATCATGGCCCAGCCAGATTACCGGCAGCGTTTAACGCGCTTGGCCCTGAAAGGCCATTATCGCCCTCCACCGCCTGAGTATCCTTGTTGGGACGCGCTGTTTCAGGGGCAGCCCTTCGTACTGGCGGGTGGCATGGCGGCTGACAGGGAGCTGCGCCGTGTGGACGCCGCCTATACGCTGGCACGGGAGCAGGGCTATTCGCAGCTCGTATTGGCCGCTCTGCCGCAGCAGGTAGCAGAAGTATGGGGCCCGCACTACAGGGATACCGGAAAAGCGCGGGTCTTTACCATGACCGAGGACGCCATCACGCAGCTGCTGGGTAAAACGCCGAAGCCCTACCGTCCACCGGACACCCCCTATGTCACAGAAAAAGGAGAGATGATCCATGCCCCGCTTATCAAAGCTGCTGGAAAAGCTGGAGGATACCGTTGAAGCCCGCTGGGGCGTATGGTTCCAGCGGCATAAGAAAATGCTGCCCCTCTACATCCCCGTCGGGCTGGTGTGCTGGTATTTTTACGGAATGCTCCTGAACTCCATGCGTCTCGGCATTGACGCCGTCTTTCATAACACGGGGCAGGATGTGACCGCCATCTGGATATTCGATCCGATCCGCAACTGGCTGGCGATATTCTCCGGCTTTGGGCTGAAAGCCACTGCGTTCTTCGTGCTGATGTTCTGCCTTGTGACCAAACGCGGCTACCTTTGGTTTTCCGGCTATAAGTATACACGGGACCCACGGGGCTTTGATATTCTTCCGGACGGAACACACGGTTCCTCCGGCTTTCTCACCAAGCGGGAGATGGAATCCTTTCTGGAAATCGGCCCCATACGCAGTGTCTCCGGGATGCTGCTGGGCAAGATCAAGGAGCGGACGGAAGACCCGGACAAATACGCCGCCTATGTGGCGCACCGTATGGTACCCGGCGAAAACAACAATCTTCTCTGCATCGGCGCACCGGGCAGCTGGAAGACCCGCGGCCTGATTCTGCCCTTTCTGATGGGCTGCGCTCAGCGAAAGGAGTCCGTATTCTGCGTCGATCCAAAAGGCGAACTGTTCGAGCAGCTTTCCCCTTACTTCCGGGAAAACGGCCACTACGTCAAAGCAGTCAACTTTCTGGACATGGCGCACTCAGATGGCTGGAACTGTCTCTATGGACTGGACACAGAAACAGATCTGGTACAGACGGTGGCCAACACCATCATCCAGAATACCTCCAGTCCCAAGGAAGCCGATGATTTCTGGAGCCGTGCGGAGCTGAATCTCCTGATGGCCCTGATCCACTACGTCTGCAATCTGCGGGATGAAAAGGGTGATCTGCTGCCCATCGAGCAGCGGGGTCTGGGCGACGTGTATCAGATCCTTGCCACCATGAGCGTCAATGAGCTGAACCGTACGCTGGCGTCGCTGCCGCCCGAGCACCCCGCCAAGGGCCATCATGGATTGTTCCTGAAAGCCCGCGAAAATCTATGGGGCAATATCATCACCGGCCTTGGTAATCGACTTGCCATCTTTCAGAATAAGCTGGTGGACACCATCACCCGCAACCACGATGTTGACCTCGTACTGCCGGGGCAGCGACCCTGCGCGTATTTCATCATCATTTCCGCGCAGGACAGTGCCTACCGTTTTCTCAGTTCACTATTCTTTTCCTTGGCTATGCCGCAGCTCTCCAATTACGCACGGCTCCACTGCAAGGGCGGTCGGCTGCCGGTGCTGGTAAACTTCTGCCTGGACGAATACTGCAACATCGGCTACATGGAAGGCATTGCCGATGCGCTGAACAGTGTACGCGGCTTCAACATTGTGTGTCAGGTGGTGGTGCAGAGCCTCAGCCAGTGGCAGCAGCGGTATCCCGGCAAGGAATGGGAAAATCAGCTCAACACCTTTAACCAGACCATCTATATGGGATGCAACGACCTGACCTCCGCCAAGTACATCTCGGAAAAGTGCGGCAAGGTCACTATTGCTGTTACCAATAACCAGATGCCCATGCAGCCGCTGTTCTCACCCATCTACAACAGCACCCGGCCCTATTCCAAAACCCGCAGTAATATCCAGCGGGACTTGATGCAGCCGGATGAGGTGCTGCGTCTGGATCAACAAAAGTGTCTGGCGCTGTTCCAAGGCCACCGGCCCGCGCTGCTTTATAAGCTGACGCCGGAAGAACTGCCGGACTTCGCCGGACTTACGACCTGCCGCGTGGTGGACTATATCCCCGCATGGAAGCTAAAAGCGCAGGAGACACCGACCGCCGCGCCTCGGAAGGAAGAAAAGTCTCCTGTCGAAGAACGGACGCCTGCCCCACAGGCAGAGCCGCCGATCTCTACGGAAGGGGACGATGATTTTACCTATGAGGTAGATGGCAACGATCTCGGCATGGTGGAGCTGAAGCCCGCGCCACGAAAACAGGCAGAATAACAAAACGATATGAGGAGGGGCCGGTATGAAAGCCGCAAAATTGAACCAGCGCCCTGCGTTTGCGCTCATGAAGCAAACGGATATACAAAGCGTCCACCATCTGCAAATGCCGCGGTGGTTATTTTCCGACCAACGGTACGCGGAAATGAGCCTGGACGCCAAGGTGGCCTACACCTTCCTGTTGAACCGATTTCAGCTCTCCCGCAGGAACGGCTGGGTCAATGACAATGGCGAGGTCTTTGTGATTTTTCCCCGCAAAGCGTTGGCACAGGAGCTGCGCATCTGTGAGCAGCGAGTGTCTGCCGCGTTCCGTAAGCTGGCGGAGCTTCACCTGATTTGGGAAAAACGCTGCGGACGGGGCGACGCCAACCAGATCTATCTCGCCTGCGTACAGCCCATGGATGATCCGGATTACCAGTGCGCGCCATTTATGGAGCCGGAGGAATGCGGCACAAGAACCTCCGATATTGCGGCTCTTGATTCCCCAGAACCCGCAGGATAGGCGGTTCAAGAACGGCGAAAACAGCAGCTCAAGAACCGCAGATGCTGCGCCTGCAGAACCGCAAAATCTGCGGCCAAGTTATACTGATAAGAGGAAGAACGATGAGAGTTATATTGAAGTCAGTCCATCCGTCACGGAGGGACCGGACGAAGAAGAGCTTACCGGCATTCTGGATGCCTGTGAGCTCTCCTCTTTTGAGCCGGAGATGGCCCGCATTTTTGAAACGGCCATCGAGCGGCTTTTTTATTCGGACAGCTTTCGGGTAGGCAACGCCACATTGCCGCAAAGCAGGGTGCGTCACAGGCTCCACGATCTGGACAACTTAACGCTGCGCGATACGGAGCAGCGGCTACGGGCCAATCAGGAGCGCAATATCCGCAACTCGATCCAATACACCATGGCTGTCCTGTTCAACTGTATCACGGAGGGTGAAAGCGATCTGGTCGTCGATCCCTACCTCAACAGCCTTGGCGGGCCATAGGAAAAGGGAGCCCCCGCAGGGACTCCCCCGATCACAGGCCCCGCAAGCATCTGTGACCTATTCACTAACGCCATTTTACCGTTTGCCGCGCTATTTGTCAACTCCGAGGAGGTTATATCATGCTGCTGACCAACCAACAAAAGTGCATCATGGAGATTTTGAGCAAGGTCGGCTGTATCCGGCGTGACCAGCTTCTCGCGCTGCTGTATGGCAAGTACCGAGAACGGGTAATGACCATGCGTCCGGAGCATCTGACGCCCATGCTGCGGCAGCTCAGCGGGATCTCTCACGCTGTCTGTGTGGAGGACGATGTGATTCGTCTTATCACAAAAACGGCAAATCCGCTGCTTTTGGAGAGCATCGACGTGATGCTGGAGATCACAGGCGGGTGTCCGATTCAATTCACTATCCCCACCAGTCTGCCCGCTCTGCTCTGTTTTCTCTTCGGTGATGAGCTGACCGCCTACTATGTGGCGGCTTTGACCGCAGAACGCGACCCCTCTTTTCGTCGTATAGAGATTGGAGAAAAAGAGCGGCTCATCTGGCTTCCGGAACACGCCCTTGCCCTGCAAGGCAAGGAACTGCCGGATCGCCAAATCATTGCACAGAAGCAAAAAGACGGTACACACCGTTTCTTTGCGAATAAAAACACGACATTCTAAAACGAGGAGGTAACCAAATGCCAAGAAAGAAGACCGTTCCGACCGAACCACAGCCCGATCCTCCCGCAGAGATCACGGAAGCCACAGTAGAAACGACACCCGACCCCGAGGAGCAGCCACCCTCTGACATCCTGACTGGGAGTACTCCACCCGGAGAGGGCTTGGAGATTCCGCCTGTGCCGTCAGGAACTGACGCCGAAGCCGAAGGGGCTTCAACGGAAGCATCTGAAGATGCAGAAGAACCGTCCTATGATGATGCGGATATGACCGTAGGCTTTGCGGAGGAACCCGCCATACGGGAGGGCTCTCCACCCGATCCGGAAACCACCGCAGAAGTCGAAGAAGCTGTTGTGGAAGAAGATACCTCGCCGCCCATGACTGAAGCGCCTGCAGGGGAGCAGGAAACGCCTGCACCGAAGCCGGAGATGAGTGATCGCGAGAAGTTCTTCCATCTGGATTTCCATAAGCTGGATCGCAATCTGTCCGAGGAGGAACGCCGGGAATGGAACGCCATCTACGCGTCCTATCGCGGCGGCAGCCCCCTCAGCGGTACGGTGATTGGTGTGGATATGTTCTCGCTGAATGTACGCAGCCGCAGGACCGGCGAGGTGCGAAAACGGGAGCTGTCCTGCGCCATCGTCGTTCCGTACCGTGTGCGTATCCTGATTCCCGAAACGGAAATGTGGTCAGGAGAAGGGCGGCCCGGAATGTCCCTGAATCATATCATGGGCGCGACGCTGTCCTTCAACATCATCAAGGTGGACAGGGAAAACGGCTTTACGCTGGCTTCCCGTAAGTCGGCCATGAAGACGCGCCGTTCCTACTTTGCCCATCGGGCAGAACTGAATGCGCTCGGTACCCGGCTGAAATGCCGTGTCATTGATGTTGGCCCCGTCCGCTGTACAGTGGAGTGCTATGGTCATGACATTCGGTTGACGCAGAAGGATCTCTGCTATATGTCCGTGTCAGACCTGCGCGCTGTCTACCGTCCCGGGCAGGAACTGGACTGCGTTGTGACGGACTATGATGCCGATGAGGATCGGCTCCGGGTTTCCGTGAAGGCGGCACTGTCCGATCCCTTTGAAGGGGCCGAGCGGCGTCACCCTGTCAACAGCCGGCGGCAGGCTGTGATCTCCGGCAAGTATGCCGGCGGTGTCTTCTGCAACCTGCCGGATGGCACTGTCTGCATGTGCTCCTATGCTTATCAGTATGAGGACAGCGACTTTGAGATCGGTGACACCGTGATCCTGACGGTCAAGCGATTCGATAGCAACAAGCGTCAGATGTACGGAAAGATTCTTTCCAAGTGGTAGTGTCAAAAGGCTTGTCAAGACTTTATTTTAAATGCTTATGCCGCCCAAAATAAAGTCTGTGGGCCTATTGATTTCCGGGGATAAGCATGATTAAAATAAAACCAACAGGAAAAGAAGGGAGTGCAGAAAATGATAAAAAGACGATTAGCACTGCTCGCGCTGGAGGGCGTTCTGCTGCTCACGGCCTGCGGGCAGACAAAGGATATCTCCACACTGACAACACCCCCACCGCAAAGCGCGGCGCAGGTTATCGCACCGGCAGGTGACGGGGCGCAGGGGGGTGCTGAGAACTCGTCTACCGTGGAGACTGTCGAGGAGACCGAGCCCGCAGGCGGCGAGGATACTCCGAAACTTGCCGATAGTGCGAAGACACCCTCCGGTAAGATGGAGGTAACACCACCGCCCACTGCACCGGAAGAACCGGTGATGCCCGCGCCTGCACCGGAGGATAAACCTGCTCCCGCACCCACACCGGCACCTGCACAGAAGCCGGCGGAGAAGCAGGAGGAAAAACCTGCTCCTACGCCCGAACCTGCCCCTACGCCTAAGCCTGCCGCCAGCGGGAACATCTACTCTATTGCGGAGGCCATTCAAGCGGGCAACGAGTACGCAAGAGCGCAGTACGGCGTGACCATCGACACCGCAATGACCACCGCCGACTCCAGCTACTTCCCCGGCACGGCGGACAGCGTGGCATGGCTGGGGGAGGGCGAGGGACGCAGGACGGGCGCCTCTGACCGCCGCCGTAAAGGGCAACGTGGACGCCACCTTCGCCTGCCTCGCCGCCATGGACGGCGCAGAGACGGTCAGCGCGTATGCGCGGTTCAACTGTACCGTCCGCTACGATGCGGCATCGGACGAATACATCGTGGTGGTGCTGTACGGATAAACCAACTGAATACCCGACCAGAAGACCGACAGCGTGAGCTGCCGGTCTTTTGCGTTGGGAGAAAGGACGAGCATGAAGAGAACAATTCCTAAGCTGTTGACGCTGGTATGCCTTTTAGTAGCAATCATGGGTCTGTCCATCGTGACCGCCCATGCAGCCACGGTCACAGGCACGATCAGCGGCGGTAACGAATATCGCTATCACGAGGACAAGACGCCGGTGTCTCAGTGGGGGCCGTACACCAGCAACAAGCTCAAGTATTTCACCCGAAACGACACCGGGGAGACTGTCCCCGCCTACTGCATGGAGCCGGAGGTGCGCTCCGCCAGCGGCGATTTGCAGTATTCCTCCACGTCATGGAGCGACCTGACGTGGAATCAGCGGTATGCCGTGACGCTGGCACTCTCCTATCTCTGAGATATTTCCGGACTTGCAGATTATCACGCCGGAGCAATTCCAGCGTGTGCAGAAGGGCCGGAAGCAGCGGTCTGCGGACTACCTTGCAAAATGCGCTGCGGCCTATGGAACGGAAACCATCACGCTGAAGGATGGCAGCGAAGCAGAGGTTTCCCGCCCGTTTCGCAGTTATCCCCGAAAAAATACCGGCAGTGCTCTGCTGTCCGGCAATGTGTATTGCGGTCACTGTGGTGGCCGCATTTTTGCGTCAACAGCGCGAAAAACCCATCACCCCACCGATGGCAGTAATGGGCGTGTGGCCATCTACAAGTGTTATAACCGTACCCAGCACAAAGGAAACTGCGATGGCCCTACTACCTACCGTGCCGAAAAGGTGGATGCCGTGGTCAGCAAGATTATCCGGGATATTTTTCAGAAGGCCGGCACTGTCAGCGAGTACGACATCGTTCATAATCAGATCGGCGCAACGGCATCTGATCTGCAGCAGCAGATTCGGCAAGCCAAGCTGGAGCTTTCCAAGAAGCACATCGAGCAGGGCCGCTGGGAAGGCCTGATGCTGGACTCGCTGGATGGCAAGTGCCCGTTCACCCCCGAGCAGGTCAAAAGCCGACTGGACTCCGTAAAGGAGGCCATGACATCGCTATCCGCCAATATTGAATCGTTGGAAGCCCGATTGGCCGACAGCGACAGGCTCACCCAGGAGCTGAAGGAGCAGCACCAGCAGCTCCTTTCCTGGGCGGAAATGTTTGATTCCACCTCTCCCGCGGAGCGTAAGCTCATCGTCTCCCACCTCATCAAAGCTGTGACACTGACCCGCGGCTACGGCATCCAGATCGACTTCAACATCTCTGAGGCACAGTATTTGAATGGGATGGAGCTGTAAGAGATAAAATGGCGAGGCAATTTTAATGCTAAATTTCGCAAGGAAAGGCAGATGCAATAGCAGATTTTATAACATTTCCTATAAGAGCATGTTTTTAATGGCACAACGCATGGGGTTCACAAGTCACAATCCGGCTTTGCCATAATGGAGACGCCGGATTGTTCCCTCGACACAAAAAATCATGTCAGCATTATTTGTTAAACACCCACACCCCAAACTGTCCGAATAACGAATAGGATGGCGCGAGGAATACCAAGCAAAAGGCTGGCAGAAAAAAACACACGCGTGTGTTAAAAACGCACGCGTGTGTTTTTCTGCCGCTATTTCATGTGATACCTAGCTCCTGCGCCTTTTCCTTCCAGCGACAGTCTTCCTGCGTCTTTAAGCTTTTGCAGAATCCTATATGCTTGGGGAGGTGTCACATGCAGAAGTTCAACCACATCTGCACGAGTAACTTCCTCCTTAGCTTGAGCCAGCTGCATCACCAATTCCTGATGCCGGAGCGCATCTATATCTCGATTTCGCACATATCCAACGGTACTGTTTGTTTCTTTGGAGTACCTCGAGCTCATAATATAGTATCGTCCGCGGCCATTGCCCAAGCGCTCTACTAATCCTGACTCCACAAGGTTTTCAAGAACGACACGCACCCGGCTCTCATCGGTGTGGGTTCTTTCTGACACATCCTGTACCGAGGCACGATGCAATTGTTTTATCGCATCCAGTACAAGCAGTAGATGGATCGGCAGCGACCGTCCCAAGCGTTGCTGTTCTTCGGAAACCATACAAATGAATGCTTTATCGGTCGGCCCCTTTGGGATGAACAGTTTCACATTAGATTGTGTGGAATTCGAGTAGTCCGGAAGCAATCGACCATACAACAAGGAACCTTCAAAAATGCGGTCAATTCCTCTTCCTGTACGTTCGGCCAGGCCGATACGCTTCATTGCATCAGCCAAAGCCGGATTTCTTCCATGAGGTTCCGCATCCAGTAAATTATCGACTCGGATGCCTTCAATAAATCCCCCAGGGTTACTGATGGTCATCCCTTCATCATTTATTTGAACTAGAACGCGACCAAGAACAGAATAGTCTCTGTGACAGAATGCGTTAACTAGCGCTTCACGGAAGGCTCTAGGATCGTAGTCAGGAATCGTGATGCGGAACAGTCCCTGTTCCATTTCCTCGCTGTGATTCCATGCAGAAAAAGCATCCGATATCTTTTCAAAAGCCGCAAGAATGGGAAGATAGAAGGACTCGTTCGCTTTAATATCTGTGCCCACAAGAACTTGTATGGATGCTTCTGCTGTTGGCATATGGCGTTTTAGTGCTTCTTTTCTGCCAATTAGTAACATACCACAAAATGTGGGAACAATCGCCCCGTCTTGAATTGTAACCAACTGCAATGCCTTGTCCAACTCCTCATCATTCAGTTCCAGCAGCGCTACTTCTCCGCGATAGGAACGAATGATATTCCGCAACCGTTCACGTTCCACAGGATCAAGGTCCTGATAGGTAGCATCAGGAACAGGCTGTGCGGAATAATCAAGCAAACTCAAAGATGAAAGCCGGGCAGTTATTTCGTACGGATACATGGGTACATTTTCGGGTTCGCCGTTCGGCTTAAGCCTGCGGCGTTGAATCTTACCATCAGAGGTAGCTACCACACTGGGTCGCTTGGGAACAGAAATCCTCAACACTGGGAGATCGAATTCTAAAATTTCCGATCGAACAGAAACTGGAGGAACTGTTCGGTTGGCGATAAACGCCGCAAGCTGCGTGATGTCCTTATGCCTGTTGTGCAATCCGGTAATTTGTCCATCGTTTTCAACGCCTAAATACAAATCGCCGCCATCGGTGTTGGCAAAGGCAACAACCGCATCAATGATGTCACTATCCGGCAAACAAGTTCTGTCACTTTTAAACTCATTCACGAGGTTTTCTTTAAAACCAATATTGGACACAAACTCACCTCCAATGCAGCCATTATAACACGTGCGTGTGTTTAACGCAACAAAAACGCACGAATCCCTCTGTAACATCGAATCATTGGAAGCTCGGTTGGCTGACAGCGACAGGCTTATACAGGAACTGAAGGATCAGCACCAGCAGCTCCTGTCTTGGGCCGAGATGTTCGATACCGCATCTCCGCAGAGCGTAAGCTCATAGCCTCCCATCTCATCAAGACCGTTACACTGACTCGCGGCTACGGCATCTAAATCGACTTCAACATCCCCGAGGCGCAGTATTTGAATGGGGTGGAGCTGTAAAGCAAAAAGATGCCAAGGAAGTTGCAAAATTCTGCAAAAGGTAGTAAGATTAGCTTAATGCGATTCGCTGTTGTGTTTGGGAATAACGGAGGAAATTGATGGATAGTCATGTTCACATGATCGAATTGGGAATGTCCAACTTGGAACGATCTCGCTATTTGAGTGCAAGAGCTGAGATCAACAAGCAAGCAAGCCAATTACAGGAAGAAGCGCGAAAACGTGCTAAGCAGCAAATATGTCCTGTCTGCAAAAAATTATGTGCTGGTTTTTGCAAATCACACTCCGTCCCCAAAACTTTTATAAAGCGAATCGCTGTAGACGGCAAGGTCTACTTTGGAGGCCTTCAAAAAGAACTTCCATTTTTTGGCGCGGATTGTGGGGTGAACGATGCAGGCACATTTCAGATAATTTGTCGCGAATGTGATAGCCGCATTTTTCAAAAATACGAAAATCAGAACACCTACGCTACGGGAAAACTTGATGGGTCAGTCCTTGCACAAATCGCCATGAAAAACTATTTGCAAATGATTAGTAAGCGTCTTCAAGAAGGCGCAATCAACGATATTATGTTGGAAACACATCCTTTTTACAACGATGCTCAAGAGCAGATCCCGATAGATTTAGCAGAGTATTATCGCGGTTTTAATCGCGCAAAGTTGGCGTGCACTGGACACCACGAAGATTGGTATCATTTGTTTTACTATGAGCATTTGGACTATGTCGTGCCGATAGCAATGCAAAGCTTGCTTTCCTTGATTGTAGACTTCGAAGGGAATGTTATAAACGATGTGTTCAATATGAGACCGGAATATCCCATACAGCCTATTCACCTTGCAGTTTTTCCACTAAAACAGTCCAGCGTAATTATTATGTTTCGAGACAGTAGAGAAAAGCGTTGCCGAAAATTTGTGCAGCAATTGAATAAATTAGATCACGCCGATCAATTAGCCACAATAAACTATTTGATATTTGCTTATTGTGAAAATAACTTCATATCGAAGAACGTCGGTAGTGAGGTTTTCGACAATGAAAATTTCAAAAAAGTTTGCAGAAAGTATCCGCATTTTTGTGCAGACCAGCCTTTTGACCCACTGGCAGAAGCAGTGCTTGCGTATAATCTGGATGAACGACGCACGATTCCAAATCTTTTAGATCGAAGATACGCCATATAGCCGAGAATTTTTAAACTTGCTATACGCGTTCCGTAACATATCTAAGAAGGATGGTGAACATAAAGGTGGTATGTGCTTTATGTCAGAATAATCGTCAACTTGTAGGAAGCCACATCGTGCCGCTACTGGTCTATAAAAGAATCCGCAGCGTGCCTAACTCTCGCTTTCGCAGCCTCGATAACATCGCAACAGTACTACAACAAGGCGAGAAGCGCCCTATGCTATGCCATGAGTGTGAAGAACGTTTTAGCTTTTTAGAGACAAAATTTGCTCGGAATGTTTTAGATTGCTTTCTGCAAACGAAAAGCGTTCCGAAAATACAGAACGATTGGCTCGACAATTACATTCTCTCTGTTGCTTGGCGAGTATTGTATGATGATTTATATAGATTGAATTCACATACACAACATTTTTCAAGAGAAATCTTTGAGGATTTTGTGAGCAGCTAAGAATATATTTATTGAGCGTGAAAAAAGAAGACTTTTGTCCTATCCCGGAAAAATTTAAAAACCGCATCTATTCAATTGAAAGCTTTGCTCCATCAATTAGAGACAACCCCTTTGTGGAATGTGGAATTTTTGGGTATTCCGTGTACTTTAATAAGAGTAACACATTTGCCGTTATCGTTTGCTACGCAGGTTTGGCTTTCGTGACAGAATTTGTACCTGATTCAAACAGATTACTAATAATGCATATGGGCAGAAGTGCCCCTCCTCTTTGTAGACGTTTAGCTCAAAAAGCAGAGCTGAAAAATGAACTTGTGACACAATACACCGAGATGTTGACCCGATATAAAGAGGTAATGACACCCGAACTGAGAGAAAAAATTTCAGCTTTTTACAAAAAGAAGTGACAGTCCTTGCTTGCGCGAAGAAAATGTATTGGTGAAGATTTTTTAGGTTGCCATTTCATCAAACAAGTGGATCATTTCAAAGATTGGCCGGGACTACAATTGAATCTCCATTGATGTCCCTGTAGTGGCCGAATGTGGTTGCGCTACTTTTCTGGCCTTAAGCGTGTGGACACACTACAATAATTGCTACGCTCTTGACAAGGAAAATAATTGACACTTGTATTTTCTTGAACAAAGTAAGCGGTATGTGTCGAAATTGGGATGTAACATTTTCCAACTAAACTGACGCCGAATTTAATAAAATGGTGCAAAAATTCAACGAATCAAGTGCGTGTGGGTGCAATATGTCAGCCTTGGGAGAGCGTTCGGTTCGCATCCGAGAGGTCGAGGGTTCGAATCCCTTTGGGTCCACCAAGAAAGCAGACTTGTTTAGGCAGGTCTGCTTTTCTTATGCCTCGATGCAGACGTTCGTTCTCTCATTTGCGCCGCCGCTGCACGCGGCCTGTAACTGCTGGAATTGCTCAAAGGAAACGTTGAACTCGACCTCTAGCGTATAGTCGCGGTAAACGCGGACGGACTTGATAAACTGCGACACGATCATTTTCTTGGCCGCAAAGTTGCAGTTGTCATAGAGGTCTGCCCATGTTTTCAGCTTGTCGTACTCCTGCTGCTCTGTCTCCATGTCTGCGGTACGGCGCTCAAGCTCCTGCCGTGCCGCTTCTGCTGCCTGTGACAGGGCTTCCACATCGGCCTGCGCTTTGTCAATCAACTCGTTCAGCAGGTCAACATTCAATCGGCTCTCCCCGCGAATGACCTTGATGGTTTCATTTCGGTAATCCTCCAACTCGCGGCGTTTTTCGCTCAACTGCATTTCAGCCATATTACACCTTGCCCGCGCCAGCTCCACGGCGTTTTCGTGCTGCTGGGCGATCACATCATCCTGTGAGGCCATCTTGATCTGCGCGAACTGATGGCGGATGATTTTCTCCACGATACCGTCCAGCTTTGTAACACCATAGCCGGATTGTCCGTCACACTCGCCGGGGTGTCGCAGGTTGTAGTGGCACTGATAGCGGCAGCGTATCTCGCGCCGAACTGTACCATCCTTTTGAATGGCCTTGCGCCCGCTGGTGGTCAGCGTCAAGCGGTTTCTGCAGGTTCC
>ERZ780067.304-NODE-304-length-20491-cov-9.66427_pt1 | contig 20491 bp, 20 predicted proteins | sample MGYA00511841_ERZ780067 | MGnify/ENA primary metagenome ERZ780067 (study PRJEB29588, sample SAMEA2143295) | human gut metagenome | biome: human gut; feature: human-associated habitat; material: faeces | place: Denmark | collected 2008/2010 ... | reverse complement strand
TGCAGAAAGGATAAAATTTACTTTTAGACCTTTTGGGATAGCCCTTATTAATACTGTTTCAATAAAATTATCCCATTCATACAAAGAATAATATATATTGCTTTGAGCAAAATATATGCGTGCCTTTGTTAATACATCATCTGACGCATCACCTTCAGAAATTGCTTTTACAAAACTCTCCATCGCTAATGCATCATTACCTAAGTTCTGATATATGCGCCCCTGATAATAGCATGTACGCAACTTGTCTGTTGCGGAGCCATTATCCTCATAATAATCAATAGCAGGTTGCAGAAGCTCAAAGTCCGTCTTATCAATGAAGTTCTTGTCTAATGCCATAGAGTAGAGCAAAGCGTATTTTGCCTTCTCTTCCTTGCCAGATAACTCTGAAAGGTCTATTTGTTCCAGTGTAACTAAAGCACTATCCGGCTTCTCCTCTATGTATGACTCGACCTGAGAAAGTGTTTCCCAATGCTTAGAATGGCCATTGCAAGAAAATAAGAAAATCGCCAAGATGATTATTGATATATAATGCTTCATACACTTACAAATTTTAATTTTTTGCAAAGTTAAGCGATTTTTCTCAAAATCAGCCTTTCGTAGCGGTGAAAGTGCGTTTTTACCAATTACATAGATGCCTTATGCCGTTCTGTTTCTTTATATATTTTTGTTATTAGTTCTGTATATTGCTGTCGCTTCTTGCTTAATTTCTTTCTGAATTTTATCAGTTGTTCATCGGTCTGTTCATTAAAAAACAGGTTGTTTTGACGCTGATATTGCAAATACTCTTGCTCCTTGCGTTCAGCAATTGTAATCTGTGCTTTGGCAGAGGTGAGTTTGGATAGCAAGGAGTTGAAATCTGTGTTTAATCCGGTACGCTTATCATAGTAGGAGTAGTAAGTATGGATATTCTTCTTGGGGTATTGACACAGGAGCTTAGCCTCTCGCCATCGGATTACCCAGCGATAACGCTCGTGTAGTTCTCTCGGTAGGTCGTAATGATATAGCACTACACGCTCACCATTCTCTTCCTTATATTCTATGGATATATATACCCATTTCTCAATTTTGAGTTCACGCTCTGCTTTTGCCAGTTCGCGAGCATATTCCCACCAGCTATCCATCTTCTCCTGTGCCATAATTTGCTTTTTACGCTGTTTGCACCTGCTTAGCCAGCCATGCCTGATGAGCAATGATCACCTCCTGTCGTTCTTTTTCAAGCAGGGCTTCCGTTTCGGGGGTGTAGCCGAGAAACTCAATACAACCGCCATTATAGCCTGTGAGTTTGCAACGGATACCGGCTTTCTCCAATTTATCCATTCGTTTTTGGGCTGTCTTGGCACTGGAGTATGATAGTGGCCAGAAGTATTTGTCGCCACTATGTCCGTAGGAATCCTCACCAAGTACCATCTTGCCTTGTAGTCGCTGGCTGTTGTGGAAACTGAAGTATGCACCGCCCAATGCCTGGCGTATTGCCTTGTGTGCAGCACCTTCGGGGTGCTTGAACACATCGGGTTTCTTGCCCTTACAATCCAATTTTGGCAGTTCTATCTTGTATGGCTTCTTATAGGTGCCTACACCTAATGTAAGGTAGAAGTTGGTACAGAAGTAGTCGGTCATCGGGTCGCTGTCATCGAAGTTGTACGACATCACAAAGTCGCAGACATTCTTCATCACCTCTTTGGCTCTATCGGTGAGCGTTTGGTCTCCATCAATGTTATAATGATTCACATCGTGGTGGAACACTACGCCCTTATCCTTCCTGAATGCCTCGAAATCAGCTTTTACAAGGTAGATATGGATAGAGTTATAATTGTGTCTTGATACAGAGAACTTATATTTGGGATAGGTCTCCTTTATCCAGTTACGCACCAGCTCCACAATCTCAGGAGTGTGCTGTCCTTGATAGTTGCAACCTTTCCAACGATATTCGTTATATACGAAGTCGGCATACTCCTTTGCCGATGCTCCTGCATAGTCGTTCTCATAACCTGAAGCATTTGCCGATACAGTGGTATCGTTCTTCCAAATCTCGTGGAGCCGTTCAAATTCCACATTGATCTGCTGCATCACTTCGGTGCTGCCGCCTTTGTCGGGATGGTTCTCCAATGCCAATCGGCGGTACTCCTTCTTGAGTTCCGCCAATGAATGTATATTCTTAAAGTAAGCCATAGTAGTAAATGTTAGTAGGTTAATACCATTGTGAAATACTCCATGCACTCGGACTCGATGCCGAGGCCACTGCAAGAGAGTTCAATGTCACTCTCTTGCAGGTCGTTTACCTCTTGCAGTTCCCTGAGGTGGCGTATCTCGTCATTCAGATACTCCTTTGCAGTTGCTTCATCGCAGTTACACGAGCCACATATTCTTTCGATGATTTCTTTATCAGTCATTGTCGTAAGTATTAAGATTGTGATTTGAAATAGAGTTCTCGTTGGGTATCGTAGTCTTGACCATTCCACCATTCATTGCAAGCGTCAATAAAGGATTGTGAACCATCTTCCGAGGAGTAGTCGGCCTCGTGCAAGCCTGTTATGCTTTCCAATGTTATAAAGTCAAGGTCTTTCCACCAGTCTTGCATACGCTGCTTGTAGTCGCTCAATGTGCAGAAATTCTGACTCTGTTCACAGTCCGCGCACCATTTGCAGTCCGTATCGTCATCATCTACATCACTTAGATACTCATTGGTATTGGCATTTACCCAAACCTGAATCTCAATTTTTCTTGAACCACAAGCATCACAAACATATACATCTTCATCGTGTGGCTCCTCTCTTGTGGCCTTGCCGTCATAGAGTGCCACAGCACGATTGACAAGCAGTTCTCGGTTGTTATCCGAGAGTTCGGCATAGAATCGTTCTGCCGCTCCGAGTATTGATTTGCTTGCAAGGGAGTTCCACTTCTCCCAGAAGTGCTTATAAGCACCTCCAAAAGTAATCTTGCACTCTTCCTCGCCCCAAGCATTCCACATATAGTAGTGGAAGCTCGATACTGCATTTACAGGGTCTAATCTCATAGTCGTAATCATTAAGCGTTATTATCTCCGTTCTCTTCCAACTGCTGCCATACGGCATCATATATCTCATATAGCCAGTCGATATTCTTTGCTCCGAGTTCAAAGGGTGTGGAGCAAGTCACTTCATCATTGCAAATCTTGTCGTGGGCAATCACAGTCATACTGTTATCCGTTACCTTGACACCCATTACTTTGCACTCGTATGGGTCTCCGTCCCAATTGAACCATATCACCCATACAGGATCATCCTGCTCTTCGGGGAAGGTAATCTCTGTCAGCCCATGCGAGTAGAGCAACTGCCTTATGGCATCAATGATGTCCTTGCGGAGTGTCTCTATCCTGTCGGAGAAGTCCATCTTCAGACGCTTTGTTTCGTTCTCTTTCTCTGTGTAGGATAGAATTTGCATATCGGGGTGAACATCGAACTCCCAATCCACCTCGTCATCATCGAGTGTCGTGTGGATATCTCCACCCAATACCAGCCCGCAATCCCTTGTTACCATTGTGCGTGCTTCGTTGCGGTCATCTGCCGCTACGGTGTAAGTACCCTCGAAGAGGTATCTTACCTTTACTTCAATCTTTTTCATACATGGATATTTTTATGGTTAATACTGATTAGTTTGCCGGAACGATGCTTACCTGCTTGCCAAAGAAGGTGTCGCAGACACCATAAACATGCTTGATGGAGCAGTCATACTCGGAGCGTTCATTATCAAGTCGCAGGCGGAAGCCGTAGCCGTCCTTGCGTGCCTTATCCAGTCGGATTCTGACATCGCTTTTTAGTTCCATTTCTATCAGACTGCCACCACCATACATCGAGCTGAACAGCCCGCAGGTGTTACCTTTGGGGATAATGACCTCCTTGATTTTGAAGTCGGCATCGTAGAGGTCTCTGAGGTTTACAAGCCCTATGTAGATAAGTAGGTTAGCTCCACAGCAGGAGTTCTCCAACTCCTGGCAGAAGTCCTCGTAGGATACCTGCTCCTTGCCGTCACGATACTTCTTGTTTGGGAATCTGCCATATACGGTATAGCCTTTCTCCGTCAATGCCTTCTTCACCTTTGCAGGGTTGAGGCGAAGGGTATCTATCATATCTCCGAAGTAACTCTCCTTGTAGCGGAAGCCGCCTTGTGACTCCAGCCAGCAGGAGTTGATGCAGTCGTAGTTGGATAGCATCTCTACCCGTACAGGAATATCTCTGGTGTTCTTGACAAGGTCGTTTACCGTTGTGGAGTCGTCACGCTCGCGTATCTCGTCCCTTATCTCATCATCATGTTCCTCGAAGAAGGCTTCTACCTCGTCCTCCTCAAAGTCGTGGAAGTCGATGCAGTGGCTCTTCAGTCCTTTGATAATCTCTTGTGTTGCCTGCTCCTCGGTATCCTCGTACCAATCCTCAACCTTTGACCACAGATCCTCGCAGCCTTGTTTTTCAAGGCATTTCTGTAATAAGTCTCGGTTCTCATCAAAACTTTCCCGATAGTCCACCCATACAAGGGTGTAGTTCTCGTCCATTATGCTTTCGATGAACTCCATTGTGAGTGTTTTCTTTGCTTCGTTCATTTGTCGTTACCTGTGTACGGCAGGATTCGGTTTTCCCGTACATATTTCTATAAATGCGAAGAGCGACCTTGTGGCCGCCCTTCGGTTACTCTTTACCGTTGAATATCTCTTCGTATCTCTCTTTCTCCATCTCCGTTTCTCCCTTGAAACTGAAATGTGCCGTATATCGGTATCCTGTTCGGGGATTGCCACCGAACTTTTGGATAGCCAAATCTATCTCCCAATCCACTTCGCCTATGCCAAGTGATATGCGGTCATAGTGCAGCAGGTGGTGAGCCAGTCGCAGTGCAGAGTCGCTCTTTCTCTCGTGCCTCAGATGGTCGAAGGCTCGTATTGCTATCTCTCTGTTGGATACCTTGATTGTCGTTCCCATATTCTTTGATGGTTAGTTGAATACTCTCTCATCGTTCTCTTTATCCTTTGCTGCAAGCATACAGAACGGCATATCCAATATGCGATGTGAGAAGCACATATCGGAGTTGTAGTCCGTGCGTTGCCACAGCGTGAACCTCTCATCGGCAAACGACCATCGGAAATATCCCGACAGTGAGCCGAACTGAGGGTTTACATTCCTTGCTATGAGATACTTGTTCACATCCATAATGTGCTTTGCTATGAGTATGATGTTGAGTATCTCCACAAATGCCAACTGCGAGTATGGGTCAATCGGCATTACCGGTCCTTTGAAACTGATTTCCATATATCCTTTATTTTAGTTATAGTTATCATCGAATATCTCATACTGAAGAGGAAGCATATCGCAGAAGTTGCCTGATATGCCTGTATATACCAAAGCATCATCAGCGATGTCGGCAAGTTCCTCTTCGGTCTCTTGTATGGTGTTACCGTATATATCCTGATAGTGCGATACCATCATATGCGGATCATCGGTTGTGATGTCATATCCGAAGTGTTCGCTCCAAGTGACGAAATACTCCCTTTCGTTCTCGTCGAGCCTTTCCATGGCATCGCGTATCTCGAAGAAGTTGGGACATATCCACTCTCGGTTTATCAGCCTGTCGGGGATGTTCTCCCATCTGGCATATCTGTACTCCGGTTCCTCTTCTTCGGAAAAGAGGTCGGAGCAGGCACAGAGAAATTCTCCCATGTCGCTATAGTCGGACATCAGCATCCAGTAGTCCTTGTACTCTTTCCCGTCCAGGATGTGCTGTGTGGTTACGGCAACCTCGGCATTGTTCAAATCCATATTTTCCATAGACTTTCTGTTTAACTTGTTACTCGCTGGCTTCCCCAGCTGATATGTATCTTACCCTCGCTGTCAGTAGAGCGTATCAGCAGGCTATCTATTACGGACATTGTGATATCGAACTCCTCGAAGATTTCCGACTGCTCCTTCACCTCGCCTGTCTTAATGAACTCGTTGAGACGCTCTTTTGTAAGTACCAATGCCATCAGGTTCTGCTCAACGGAGTCCTCGTAGGTGACATAATGCACATCCTTCATCTCCTTGGAGTCGAGGCGTATGAAGCGAAAGTAGAACTGCTCCATCTTGGGTATATTCCATTGCAGCGACTCCAGTATCACATCATTGCAGGTTGGGATATTCACCGAACTGCTCAAGCTCTGCTGTGTGCATATCAGTATGCCGTTGATGGTGGAGTCGAACTCCGTCACTATGCTTTGACGCTTCTTGAATGCCACATCTCCCTTCACGACATATATCGGTCTGTCGGGGAAGCGTTCACGGATATAACTCTCATAGAGATCAAAGGCGGCAAGTGTGGTACAGCCGATGGCTACCTTGCCCGGTATCTTGCGTATCAATGATTCTATATATCGTGTCTTGCTCGGATAGTCATCGCCGTAGTATCCCGATATGAGGTGAGGTACGGAGCAAGCCTTGATAAGTAGCTTTATCTGTCGCATAAGCCTCAGTCCTGCATCCTTCTTTGTATCACCCGTGCTGTTGTAGTATAGTTCGCATATACGGCAGAACTCCTCGATGATGACACGATAAACTTCATGCTCACCCTTTGAGGGGCTTACGGTATGTGTCCGTATCTTGTATTTCTCGCCTGCAAAGTCTCGGAACTTACGGGTGATGATGGTCTTGCCTATGAGGTCGAAGAGTTCATCCTTGTTATAGACATCCTGATTCTGCTTCTCTATGCCAAATACTGTTGCCTTACCCGGACAGTGGCAGGCACGGAACAACACATGACCTCTGAATGCAGGGAATGGCTCTCCGCAGTGGAGATTCCTTTCACACTCTATCTCCTTATCTCTGTTCTCGTGGTAGATACTGCTGCACCAACAGGTCATATTGACCGAATTGTTATAGAGCAATTCAAACTGACTGTATAGCTCTGCGATATTGTTTCGGGTGGTCGTTCCCGTATCGAGAATCTTGTATTTGAGTCTGCGGAACACTGCCAGGATATGCTTTGTGCGTTGTGATGATGGGTTGGTAATCTCGTCCGACTCATCGAATACAAGGCATAATTTCCTTGACGATAGTTTCACAAATCGCATAAGGTTGCGTTTGAGCTTGCCGACCATAGATGTGGATAGCAACAGGAAGATACCTCTCGGCACATCTTCAAGATCCTTGTATGTGCGTATTACTCTGTATCGCTCCTTGTTGATGGCAAGGAACGGAGTCCAGGTCATATTGGCGGCAATGGCAGGGGCAAGTATCACCACATTGCGTACCTTACCATATTTGAGCAGGTACTTGGCTCTGTGATATACCGCTGCGGTCTTGCCTGAGCCTTGCTGCCAGTTGAGCAGAGCATACCTTTTCTGAAGTACAAGGTTCAAGTCGTGCTTCTGCAACTGCGTGAACTCGCATACCTCACCATCCTTGTTTACGAAGGTGGCATTATCGAGATACTCGGTAAGGGCATCGTCCGTTTCCATATCGGAGAATGGCTGGTTCTGTATATCATAGAGCCACCGCTTACGGCGGATAAGCCTCTTGGCAATGCGTATCTGTCGCATATTCTCTTCTGTTGCTATCTCCGGCATAGGTAGTACGGTGCTATCCAATATGAGGTCATTGATGCTTGCCGCCTTATGCTCCACCTTGTCGAGTAGTCGTGGTGCATACTGCTTGAGCTTGAAGCCGTAGGAGGTCTTTACCAATGCGACCTCCTTGCGTGGCACGACATTCTGCGAGGTGATATACTTGCGTATGGTGGCCAGCACTTTGGCAGTGGTCAGCTTCTTGCGCTCCCACTCCTTCATCTGCTCGTTGGTGGCATTCTCAGGAGGCTTCTGATTACGGAACTTGGTAACGAGTGCCACTGCCTTGTCGATATGCTTGTTGAGCCTTGCGTGAGCCTTCAACTCGTACATATACTTGGCGAGCTTGTACTCGAAGTGCTCCAACTCCTCCTTGTCTATGCGGTTGGTCTCACGCATAAGGTCAAGACGCAGGCGGTGCTTCATCTCGCGGGCTTTCTTCACACGCTCCTTGAGTTCTGCCATAGAGACAAACTCCTCGGCATTGTAGGGATTCATCTCTATATGCTGTGAGCGACGCAGGAAGATCATTATCTTGGTGTTGAAGTTATCTACACCTACCGATGTGAAGGCGTGAGGTGCCAACCTTGTCTGCCCGATGAAGGAGAAGTCCTCGTTTACTCTTCCTACACGGCTCTTCTCCCAGAACTCGTTCTGCATAAAGGAGGCTGGAACGATAATCATCAGGAATCCTGCGGGATTGAGCAGATGGTAGGCTTTGTCGATGTAATACTCCTGTGAGAGTCGGAAGTCAAACTTCAGATTGAACGGAGGATTACCGATGATGGCATCGAAGCGTTGCTCGGAGTGGTACTGCTGTATGTCGCACTTCTCGATATGTGCATCGGGATAGAGATACCGGGCCACTGCCACAGCCTTGCTGTCTATGTCAAAGCCATATGCATTGTGCAGGTTTGGCAGATGGTTGAAGAAGTTACCCATACCGCAACACATATCGAGTATCATCTCTGATGATGTGGGAGAGAGTACATCTACCATATCCCGACATACCTCGTGCGGTGTGAAGAACTGTCCCATCTCGAACTCCTTCTTCGCCTCGGCATATTCGTGGTAGCTGGCGAAGTCCGACTGCTTGAGGTTGTGCAGTCCTCCGATACCCGTATAGCAGTTGTATATACTCTCCGCAGGAATCATATCCTTACCGGAGTTGATGGCAAAGAGAATCTTCTCGTTGATCTCTGCACGCTTGCCTTGCGGTATCTGTTGTGGTATGATAGCATACATGGCTGTAATGATTGAAGTGGATAAAAACGAAAGACACCCCGCAGGCAGTACCTACGGAGTGTCATACATATCGTGTGGTCATCAGTTCTCGTCTCTTAGTTTAATCTCATTTAGTCGCAGTCGTTTGAAACAGATCTCTGCCGTTGCACTGTCCTTGAACTTGACATCAATACGACCATTGGCATAGAACTTCATGTTCAAGGCATTGGTGGTGGTCAGGTCATACCATCGTGATATATCGACATTACGGGTATCAAGACCGATAATCATCTCGATACTGCCGCATAATACATCATCTGCACCAAAGGCAATACCTTCGCAGAAGCGGCTGACCTTACGGTCTGTTTCGTATGAGAACCTATAATCCTTATAACATTCGTAATGGAAAGAGTCCCAAGAGACAATATCGGGGAAGATGATTTTGTCCTTCTTTAGTTCAGGCTTTACCTTACTCCAGTTAGATGGTCTGACCGTTTCAAGGAATCGTTTGATTAACTCCTCCTCGGCAGTGTCACGGAAACTTTTGCCTCCGAGATGCTCGATAACTACATCTACATAGGTGTTATAAACAGGACGGAAGTCTATCGGTAGAGTCTTCTCATCAATCTTTGGAGCTTCAACTGAGACGCTGTAGGTGTTGTTGAAATAGCCGATGATGCGGTTTATGAAGTTCCTGATAGCACTGTGACGGCTATCCACCAACTCATTGATGTTCTTGAAAGGAGTAAACTCGTGATGGGTATAATCCTTCTCATCATTATAGTACCGATAGTGGAGGTCATAGCTGCTTGTGGTAATCTTACCGTTCGGCTCGTGCTTGAGTTTGATTTTACCCTCATACTTCTCGGCTTCTCTCTTGAAGATGTTGTACCACCAGGCAATCTGGTCGAGCGTCTTATAAAGCTCGTCCTGCTGATTCTGGCAATAGATACGGTCTTGCTCCGTAATCTTCTCTTCGTTTCTCACTTGTACCTTCAAGATACCTGATAGCAGGTCGGTATGACCGGCTGCTTGACTGTTGTTTAATACTGCTTGTGACATAACATTATTATATTTCTTGTTAGTCCGGCTATTCGGGGCCGGAGTTCCCAAACTACAGGCTCTAAAAGGTCGTGTTCTCGTCAGGCAAGGTTGTGTGGGAAAATACCGCAAGCCCCACGGGGCGAGGATGATTTTTCCACGACACCCGCAGGGCTTGACCTTGCTTGGACGAAAAGAACACGAGTTACCTTTGCCTGTGGTTTGGTGAACTCGGCTACGAAATAATGATATATTTTTTTTCTTAATAATCTTTACTTTTTGAATTATCGTGATATTTATTAATAAATAATAAGATTATATATGGCAAGATGTCTATGTAAATCACGATTAAAACCTGTGAGTGTACGAGATTATACTCGTTTCCGTAGAGGCATATGGGAATATGTCAGGACACATTGCAGGAAACTTCCAAGACGAAGTTGATTGTGGCATTTGTCAACGAGGTGCTCATAAATCGTTGAGTAGAAAAGGCGGTCATAACCGCCTTTTCTGTTTTAGATATGATAGATTTTATCGGTAATACTAATAATTGGAGAAAAAATCGTATCTTTGCACTCAGAAAAGAGTTATTTGAAAAGCATGAGGAATATAGTGTAACAAAACAAGTTAGCAATTTCTTATCCATTGCCCATTCCAATGCAAGTTCTTCATAATAGTTTGATACTCAAAGAATCTTAATCAAACTACATCAAATATAGTAAAAGGTGAGAGCAGAGACAAATGAAAACGGACTTTTCACACTCCATCTTCTCTCAAGCTATACATCAAAAAAAGAATACTCTACAATCTGGGATACCGGCAGCATTCCCCAGCTCTTTCTACCCGACAACCTTTAATGGGTATCGGTAATGCCATACATCAGCTGGTCGAGCAAAATGGGTATATCACTCGCGGCAATGCCCGAGGCTACGAGATCGGGCACATCCTGCTTGAAGTTGGCCATAAACTTGGCGGTATCGTCCCCGTCGAGCTCGATGCTGCGGCGATAGTAATCGATGGCCTGCCGGATATGACCCAGCGAAAACTCCACATGCCCGGCATTGAGATAGTCGAGTGCCGTGGGCTTCCCGGCCAGAATCTTCTCGTAATAGCGGCGCGCCTGATCCTTCTTCCCCACCAGGAACGAGCACCAGGCAATGGGTTGCCAGGCCTTCCCGCCGTCGGGGTCGAGATAGTCGACCTTGAAGTAATACTTCAGAGCCTCCTCATAATCTTTCTGCTCGACATAGCAATGGCCTATGTTCATCTGCACCGACAGATTGTCGGGCTGTATCTTTTCGGCCCGATGGTAATACGAGAGGGCCATCTCGGGCTTCTTCAGATTACGGTAGCAGGTAGCAATGCGCCGGATGGTCCAGAAGTTGTCGGGGGCGATAATCTCGGCCTTGAGGAAGGCCTCGAGCGCCTCGGCATAGTCGCCCTGCTTCTGGTAGCAGAACCCTATCTTCTGGTATATCTCGGCATCGGAGTGATAGGTAGCCGAGAGCCGTTCGAAGAGTTCGAGCGCATCGTCGTAATACCCGCGACGGAAATAATATTCGCCGATGAGCCGCAGGCTCTCCTGCCCGCTCAACAGCGACTCGAGCGTAGAGACATGCAGCAGGTTGATGTGTCCGGCAAAGGGGTCGGTAAACTCCGACCGACGGATATAGAGTTTGAAGAAGCGATACAAATCCTGAATGTACCGGTTCGAGATATTCTCGCGACTCAGTTCCTTCTTCATCAGCTCCTGGTTGGCCATCTCCTGCACGGCGGCGTTCTCGGCCCCAAACTGCCCCATCATCAACTGACGTTGCGACTCGGGCACTTGCGACAGACTGAGGCAGAACGAATACTTGTCGGAGTTGCACAAGAGCGACGAAGCCGAAAGCATCTTCTTGAACATGGCGCCCCCCTGCCCCTCGAGCAGACCCGAGAGAGCCGTGTGGTCGGGATTGAAGGGCATGAACCAGTTTTGTATCGACTGGAAGAAGGGGAAGCTCTTCAAATGCGAGAAGGTGCTCATAAAGACATCGGCCCCCTCCATCTGCAGGTCGGTCAACTCTTTCAGTTTGTCGGCAATGCCCGTCTTGTCGAGCATATCCTGCCACTCGGGATTCTCCTCGAGCGCATTGATGTCGTTCATCAAGTCCTCCTGTTTGATTTTCTTATAGAGCGACGGGCCCAATTTCATCATCTCGGGGAGCAGCTCCTCGGTCATCTTGCGGGTAATCTTCTCGGTCTCCTGGGTTTTAATCAGTTGCAGAAAGACCGTGCGCACGTCGTTCTTGAAACGAGGCTCCTCGCTCAAGGCGTCGATGCGATGCTGCACACTCGGAAAGAGCGGCAACCGCTCGCGATAGATATACATCACCATGAGGGCGGCACAGAGCGAACGCAACTGTATCTCGGGCGAGGTGTGCCGATAACCGTCGAGGAGAAGAAGCAGTTTCTCCTCGTCGAACCGATGCAGCAGATTCAGCAACAGGGCCGAAATCAGCAGCGACACCAGGTCGTCGGGGAAACGATTGGCATAAAGCGCCTCGCGCAAGGTGGAATAATCCTCCTCTCGTGCCGGATAGTTGGTCCACACATCCATAAAGAGCGTGCCGGCTTCATCCTCGACCCGATGCTTCAACGATTTGATTTTGGCAGCATCGCGTTCCTGCTCGCTCAGCAGCGAAGCCAGCGACAGGTCGTTGAGCGCCTGGTCGCATCGGTCGCACTGCGAGGCCAGAGTCTCGTTGGCCCTACTGGCTTTCACATAGCGGCGCCAACCGTAATACTGGGACGGAGAGACCCGGGCAACCAGTTCGTCGGACACGCGGTCGGTAAGCATATAGGCCGACACCACCAGGTGGTCGTAGATACGTTTGCGCTCAGGGTCTTCCACTCCGTCGAGCATGTACTGTATCATATACTTGTACGACATCTCCATCTCGTTGAGTTTGTCACGGCTGATCCAATCTTGCAATTCGTTCACCAGAACGGCCAGCTTGCCAAAGGCATCCTTCAAACGGCGCTCGGCCAACAGTCCATATATTTCGTGTCGCTGTTTTTCAATCTCGGTCGTAATCATCTGTTCTATTCTAAATCCGTAGTAAAATTAAGGAGCTTTCTCCAATATAACAAACTTAACTTGCAAATAGTGTGCCGGGAAAAATCATTTTCCTATTGCCCTTACCTTGCGGCACATACCCGCATGCTCGAATACACTTTCCTCCTTAAAGAGAGTTATCTGCAAAATCTCAATCTTTCAAAATTTGTTTCTACAATGGCTTTACACTATCTTTGTAGAAGATAAGATATGGTTCAGCATAAAGTTCAAGTAAACTTGACTTTCTGCGTTCACCTTTTTTTATCTTTGGATAAGATAGGAGTCGGTTCGGCATAGACAAATGTTGAAAACTTCGTTTTCCATTTGCCTCTGCGCTCACCTTTCATTATCTTTGCATAAAGATAGAGAAAGTCGGAAACCGAAAAACGAGCTCGCTTGATTTTCATACCGAGACGCATCCTGTCTTCTACAAATAACAAAACATATAAACAAGCTATGATACAACGTATTCAAACTATTTACCTGCTGCTGGCCGCTGCCCTGATGGCCACGTTCCTTTTCTGTCCCATCGCTCAGTTCGATACCCCCGACGGACTTTACAGCTTCACCTCGCAAGGGGTATCTACCGTAATGGCCGAACCGGCTACGGACGGGTCCGAAGCTACAATTGCCCAAACCTCGGTATTCACGGCCACGTGGGGTGTATTGGCATTGGGTGCTGTCATTACCGTACTGTCGCTCGTCGCCATCTTCCTGTACAAGAACCGGCCCAACCAGGCTCGCGTCTGCATGATCAACGCCTTCTTTATGGTGACCTTCTACATCATCATTTTCTTGAGCGGTTACACCTTCCAGAACGACCTTGCCGCTACGCACACGTCGTGGTCGGCCTATCTTGTGATGCCGTTCGTAGCACTCGTGCTCGACATTCTGGCCTATCGCGCCATCAACAAAGACGAGCAACTGGTGCGCAGCATGGACCGCATCCGCTAAAGCGCCAACTTCTCTTTCAGGAATCTGCCCGTATAGGAGGCCTCGCAACGGGCCACCTCTTCGGGTGTGCCTGTACATACCACGTAGCCACCGGCCTTGCCCCCTTCGGGGCCCAGGTCGATAATGTGGTCGGCACACTTGATGACGTCCATGTTGTGCTCGATAATCACCACGGTGTGCCCCCGCTCAATCAGTTGGTTGAACGACTTCAGCAGCGTGTTGATGTCGTGGAAATGGAGCCCCGTAGTGGGCTCGTCGAAGATGAAGAGCGTGGGCTCCTGCCGTTCGTTGCTGAGGAAGAAAGCCAACTTCACACGCTGGTTCTCACCGCCCGAGAGGGTCGATGACGATTGCCCCAGCTTGATATACCCCAGCCCCACATCCTGCAACGGTTTCAGCCGTTTGACGATACGCTTCTCCTGACTGCCGTCGACCTCGGAGAAGAACTCGATGGCCTGGTTGATGGTCATGTCGAGCACATCGCTTATGTTTTTGCCCCGATACTCGATTTCAAGTACATCTTGTTTATAGCGTTTGCCATGGCAAGCCTCGCACTCCAGCACGATGTCGGCCATGAACTGCATCTCGACCGTGATGGTACCCTCGCCCTTACACTCTTCGCAGCGGCCGCCCTCGGAGTTGAACGAGAAGTACGACGGCGAAAAGCCCATCTGCTTAGCCCCCTGCTGGTCGGCAAAGAGCTTGCGTATCTCGTCGAACGCCTTCAAATAGGTGGCGGGATTGGAACGGGTCGATTTGCCGATAGGATTCTGGTCGACAAACTCAACCGCCTTGATGCGGTCCATATCGCCCGTGAAGCGGGAGTAGGTTCCCGGCATCTCGCCCCCCTCGCCATAGTAGCGCAAGAGTCCACGATAGAATACATCGCGCACGAGCGACGACTTGCCCGAGCCGCTCACGCCGGTAACCACGGTCATTACATGGAGCGGGAACCGCACATTGACCGACTTCAGGTTGTTCTGGGCAGCCCCTTCGACCTCGATATACTGGTTCCACTTGCGACGTACGGCCGGTACCTCTATCTTGCACTCGCCCGTCAGGTAGCGCATGGTGTAGCTGCGGGTCGCCTTGGGCAGACGCGAAAGGTCGCCCTGATAGACCACCTCGCCGCCCAACCGACCGGCCAACGGACCGATGTCGATAATGTAGTCGGCCGCCCGGATAATCTCCTCGTCGTGTTCGACCACAACCACCGTGTTGCCCAGCTCCTGCAACTCGCGGAGCACCTTGATGAGCAGGTGCGTGTCGCGCGAATGGAGGCCGATGCTGGGCTCGTCGAGGATATAGAGCGAGCCTACCAGACTGCTGCCCAGCGAAGTAGCCAGATTGATGCGTTGGCTTTCACCACCCGAGAGAGTCGACGACAACCGATTGAGAGTGAGGTAGTCGAGCCCCACCTCCTGCAAGAAACGGATACGGTTCTTGATTTCGGTGAGCAATCGCTTGGCAATAGCCGTGTCGTGCTCGTCGAGCTGCAGGTTGTCGAAGAAGGCTTTCAGTTCGCCTACCGGCAGATTCACCAGCTCGGTAATGGAGCGGCCACCCACCTTCACATATTCGGCCTCGGGTTTCAACCGGCTGCCCTTGCACACCGGACAGATGGTTTTGCCCCGATAGCGGGCGAGCATCACCCGGTATTGTATCTTGTACTGATTGGCCTCGAGCATGGCAAAGAAACCGTCGATGCCCTCGAAGTCGCCCGAGCCGTGCCACAATATATCTTTCTCGCGATCGGTCAGTTTGTAGTAGGGCCGATGTATCGGGAAGTGCAACGAATCGGCCCGACGGATAAGGTCGTTTTTCCACTCGCTCATCTTCTCGCCCCGCCAGCACATCACCGCATCGTCGTAGACCGAGAGGGTCTTGTTGGGCACCACCAGATCTTCGTCGATACCGATTACCCGCCCGAAGCCTTCGCACTCGGGACAAGCGCCCACGGGGTTGTTGAAGTTGAACATCAGGTCGCTCGGCTCGTTGAAGGTGATGCCATCGGCCTCGAACCGTTTCGAAAAATGGAACTCTTTCACCCCTTCGGCCGTGTGCATCTGTACAACGCACTCCCCACCCCCTTCGAAGAAGGCGGTCTCGACCGAGTCGGCCAGTCGGCTCACAGTATCGTTCTCGTGCGACACGCTCAAGCGGTCGATTACCAGGCGCACCTTCGACGCATCGGGCAGTGTGTTGCCGGCCAGCAAATCTTCTATCACCACGAAGCGGCCCTCGACCTCGACACGCGGAAAACCCTCCTTCTGCCATATCTGCAACTGGGTTTTCAGGTCGCGCCCCTCGGGGAGAATCAGGTTGGTAAGCAAGGCAAAGCGGGTACCGTCGGGGAAACCGAGGGCACAGTTCACCACATCGTCGACCTGGTGCTTCTTGACCAGTTCGCCCGAGATGGGCGAATAGGTCTTGCCGATGCGGGCATAGAGCAACCGCAGGTAGTCGTATATCTCGGTCGAGGTGCCCACCGTCGAGCGCGGATTGCGGGAGTTGACCTTCTGCTCGATAGCGATGGCTGGCGGTATGCCCTTGATGTAGTCACACTCGGGCTTGCTCATCCGACCAAGAACCTGGCGGGCGTGGGCCGAGAGACTCTCGACATAGCGCCGCTGCCCCTCGGCATAGAGCGTATCGAACGCCAGCGACGACTTGCCCGAGCCCGACAGGCCCGTAATGACGATAAAGCGGTTGCGAGGTATCTCTATATCGATATTCTTCAGATTGTTGACGCGTGCCCCTTTGATAAAGATTGACTGTTCAGACATAGTTCCCGGAAATAACTTTTGGTTCCTTTGTTGCTTTTTCGACATGCCTCCCGATGCGTTGCCCCATGAGGTCGCGCCCGGCCCGGCAAAGTGAGTGCAAAGATAGTGAAAGGCGAGAGCAAAAAAGCCAAACTTGTTTGAGTTTTTTTGCCGAGCCGCATCCTATCTTCTGGAAAGATAGTGAAAGGCGAGAGACAAGCAAAGATGCTTGCACAATTTGCTTGGCCGAGCCGTATCCTATCTTCGCATCAAGCAAAGATACGAACTTTCGCCATTCGTGATTCGGCCCGCTTCTATCCTTTATACTTTTTTGTAAAACAATTCATAAAAGCGAAAATCTTTGGCGCGCAGACTAACAAAAATCCAAATACTTTGTTATCTTTGTATAGTCACATTAAAAACGATAAAGATTATGAAAGGTCTTAATTTACTGTTTGCATTCCTCGGCGGAGCCGCCGTGGGTGCTGTGGCCGGCATCTTGTTTGCCCCCGAAAAGGGCTCGGACATGAGAGCTCGCATCTGTAAAATGCTTCACGACAAGGGTATCCACCTGAAGAAAGAAGAGATGGAGCAACTCGTCGACCAGATTGCCGAAGAAGTGAAAGGCGTAAAATAGACTGCGCCCGTTACCACAATGGGAATATCAAGACAGACCCTCGGTAGTCTTGATACTCTCATTGTGTATCTATACCTTATGTATCTCCTCTAACCCTGCTATATTATGCCCGATACCCCCGACAACTCATTCAAGCGACTATTCGACGAAGGTAAAAAATACCTCACCCTGCAAATCGACTATGCCAAACTGACGGCCACCGAAAAGATTTCGGTCATTCTGGGCATGTCGGTACTCTTTATCATCATTCTGGTTCTGGCCGTAGGGGCCGGCATATACCTGTCGTTTGCCCTGGTCTATCTGCTGGAACCGCTCGTGGGCATCGTGGGCAGCTATGCCCTGCTCGGTGCGCTGTTCCTGGTGCTCATTGCCATTGTAGTCATCTTCAAACGGCAACTCATCCTCGCCCCCATCACCCGATTCATTTCGCGCGTACTATTAGATAACGACAAAACTCCTCAATAACATGGATACACCGAAAACCCCATCCAAAGGTCTTACCCTCGAAGAGATTGCCGCTCGACGACAAGCCCTGAAAACGGCTATTGCCGAACAACGAAAGTGTGTCGACGAGGCTTATCGACAGGTCATCTCGCCCTTTACCGAAGCTCGATCAATTACCAAATACATCGGCAGCAACCTGCTCGGCGGTGTCACCCTGCTCGAGAGCGCCATGTGGGGATTCCGACTGGTATCACGAATATTCCGTCTGTTCAAACGGTTTCGCTAATCCTCCCTTATCTCCTTCGAGACCATTATGCACCAAGACTGGCCTCCACATACAATCCTCATCACCGAAACCCCTCGCCCCGACACCCCGCAGAAGTCGAGCCTGACCGATAATTGTTAATCCCCGACGTCGGCTAAACCTTGTTGATTATCTTCTGTTTATAGATAAACGGAAATATGAAACGACCATGAAATTAGTACGACTGATCGGATATATCGCCATCGGGGTAAGCCTGGCCAACTGCAACGGGAAATACGAAATAGAGGGACACACCCAACTGCTCCCCGACGGAACTACGCTCTTTCTGCAAAAGCTGACCGGACAACAATTCGAAATCATCGACAGCGCCGTAGTCCGAAACGGCGCCTTTACGTTCGAAGGAGACCAGACAGAACCGGCTATTGCCATACTGGTATCCCGCGACGAGCGGGCGTCACAATATCCCCCGCTGCTGCTCGCCCTCGAACCCGGCACCATCGAGGTGACATTCGACTCGGTCACCCACCTGTCGGGCACTCCGCTCAACGACCGGCTGCAAGTCTACGAGGAGCAACGTCAGACCTTCGACAGCCACATACAGGAGATTACCCGACTTTACCTGAAGGACTATCTCGCCGGACAACTCACCGACAGCACCTTCAACACCCTGAAACAGGCTTTCGAAAAAGAGCAGCAGGGGCTCGAACGGCTGACCCGCAAATACATCGCGGCCAATACCGACAACGTGACCTCGGTCTACCTGTTTCTGCAAAACAGCTTTCTCTTCTCGCCCGACGAGCAACGTAGCCTCATCGCCAATGCCGCCACCTCGTTCAAAAAGAATCCGGCCATCCAGAAGCTGTCGCACATGCTCTCGCGCCTGAAAAACGTGGCCCCCGACATGCCCTACACCGACCTGACCCTGCAAACGCCCGAGGGAACAATGGCCTCGCTCTCGCAATACGTAGGGCACGGCCGGTATGTGCTGCTCGACTTCTGGGCCTCGTGGTGTCCACCCTGCCAGCGACAGACTCCCTATCTGAAACAGTTGTACAGCCGATACGGCAACGGACAACTCTCGATAGTGAGCATCTCGCTCGATACCGATCGCGAAGCCTGGCTCACCTATGTGCGCGAGAACCAGATGACGTGGCCGCAACTGGGCGACCCCAAGGGGTGGGACTCCGACGCCATCCTGTCGTATGTGATTCAGGGTATCCCCCACTTCGTCCTCATCGCCCCCGACGGCACCATCGTGGCCAATAACCCCTCGGAAGAGGAGCTGAATGCTCTGCTGGCCTCCCGGCTAAAACGGCAATAAATGTAAAATTTGGTTCTTTTTCCCTTATCAGCCCTGCCAAATAGCTACTATTCTGTGTATAAAAATTTACAAGTGATAATATTTTTGTTGTAAAAATAATAGGAAGAGAAAAAAATTTCTATATTTGCCCGCCTAATGATAAAAAATTTATCACCATGTGGAGATTTATATGCACAGCGATGGCAATCATCGCCCTGGCAGGATGCCACACCAACAAGAATATGTCGAAGACTGAAAACACGGTCGTGACGACCGACTACACCCTGCCGCAGGAGTTACCCGTATCTGCATCGTTCCGTATGTTTTGGGAAGCCTGGCAAGCCGACCTCGCACAATCGGGCAAGACTATCGACGACTATACCCCCTCGTCGTTGCTGACACAACGCTTCTCCCTGCGCAACCAGAACGGCCAATACCTCGCCACCGGATTTCTGCACGCCGATGCCGAATTCGATGCCGACGCCCTCACCCAACTGGGCGGCTATTGCGTGAAGTACAACGAGACGATGTACAGTTTTGCCGTACCCTTGCGGAGCCTTACCCGCTTTGTCGCCCTGCCGGGCATTACCTATATCGAGGCATCGTCGCCCGTACGCCCCCGATAACCTATACGAATTATCTATTGTTTTAATAACTAAATCGATGAAAAAAGCATTACTATCAGTTTGTCTCTTGGCCCTCGCCTGTCAATTCGGGGCGAATGCCGAAGAGAAGATGTCGCCATCGACACAAAATTTTCTGCGCAGTTACGAATCGACCCCTACGATGCAACGCGCCAAACTGAAATCGACCTATGCCGTAGACCAGGAGAACAGCCAGACCATCGTCTCGGCATTCCTCCACCTTAACGATGAAAACGACCTCGAAGGGCTGGCCGACAATGGTGTGACCGTCAATGCCCAGTACGGCACCATCCTCTCGGTACGCATCCCCGCCGACAAACTCGAGGCGGTATCGCAACTGCCCTCGGTCGAGTATATCGAGATTGGACGTCCGGTACATAAACTCATGAACACGGTACGCAGCGCCGCCTTCGCCAATGTCGACGCCCTGCACGCCGGCACGGGCCTCACCCAGGCCTACACGGGTAAAGATGTCGTGGTGGGTATCATCGACGGCGGTTTCCAATACAACCATATCAACTTCTACGATACGGCCGGCGGAAACCTGCGGGTGAAGAGG
>ERZ780067.299-NODE-299-length-20736-cov-7.26807_pt1 | contig 20736 bp, 20 predicted proteins | sample MGYA00511841_ERZ780067 | MGnify/ENA primary metagenome ERZ780067 (study PRJEB29588, sample SAMEA2143295) | human gut metagenome | biome: human gut; feature: human-associated habitat; material: faeces | place: Denmark | collected 2008/2010 ... | reverse complement strand
GAGACTCTGGCCATAGCTGCCGTTGAGCAGGGGCTGGGCACCTGCTGGGTGTGCAACTTCGACGTGGCCCGTTGCCGCGAGGTGCTGAATCTGCCCCCTACGTGGGAACCCGTTGTGCTTCTGCCCGTAGGCTATCCGGCCGATGCTGCCGAAACGGAGCGGAAGCGTAAACCGTTTAACGATGTGGTGAAATGGGAGCGCTTCTGAGAAGATCCCGGGCCGCCTGGTGGCTGTGGCTGTGTGGTTACGCGCTGCTGTTGGGCAGTTGCGGTAGCGACGGTTGTGTGGAAAACCGCAACAGCATACCGCGGGCTCAGTTCTATGCCTACAATATCAACGAGCAGGCCCTGGCCATCGACTCGATTTCGATATACGGGATTGGGCAGCCCAACGATTCGATGCTGCTCGACTCGGCCGTCGCGGTCAGTCAGGTCTATCTGCCGTTGCGCTTTACCCAGGACTCCACGCAATATGTCATTCGCTATTTGCAACAGTCGCTCGCGTCGCCCCGCAACAACGACACGCTCACGTTTGTCTATCGGGCCTATCCCTATTTTGCTTCGATCGACTGCGGTGCCATGTATAACTTCAGCATCGAGACTTGTCGCTATACCCGCCATGTGCTCGATTCGGTAGCCGTAATCGTGCACGAGATAACCAACGACGACGTAGAGAGCGTGCGCCTGTATTATACCGTTCAAACCCCCGAACCCGATGAGGAGTAAACTGTTCATATTGTTCTTGCTGGTGGCCCTGACGTCGGTGGCCCAACGTCGCATTACGCCGGTAGACCCTACGGCCCGGCGCGATACGGTTGCGACTACGCAACCCGACAGTGTGGTGGCCCCCGAGCCCGAGGAGCCCAAAATCAAGGGGTATATCTATCCTCTCTTCAACGGCTTGACGGTGAATGTAAATATACTCGACGGGGTGACCAAACTCTTCGGTCAGAGTTACGGCAACTACGAGATAGCGGCCGAGCTCGACCTGCATAATCGATTCTTCCCGGTGTGGGAGATTGGGTTGGGCTATGCCGACAATACCCCCGAGGAGCTGAATTTCACCTATCGCACCAAGCCATCGCTCTACAACCGCATAGGCATGAACTACAACTTCGGTTACAACAAGGAGGAGATGAGCTTCTTCTACATCGGTGTGCGATATGGATTTTCGTTCTTTACCTACGACATCGACAACATCACGATGGAGTCGTCGTACTGGGAAGAGACCGAGCAACTGAGCATGACCGGGCAGAAGTCGTGGGCCCATTGGGGCGAACTGTTGGGCGGTTTGCGTGTTCAGGTCTATAAGAACTTCTATATGGGTTGGACTGTGCGCTACCGCATGATGTTCAGTTACAAGAAGAATGCCGATTCTCAGCCCTGGTTTATCCCGGGCTTCGGTCCCGAGGGTTCGCCCTTTGGGTTTACCTATACGGTAGGGTATCGCTTCTCGTTCGGTAAGAAGGATAAGAGCAAGAAGAGTGAAGCCCAGCCGGTTGTAGAATGAAAAAGTGATTGTTATGTTGGAGTCTGTCGAAAATTCGTTGCATGCCGTAGCCGGTCTCATGTTCGATACCACCGAGATAGGGTATACCTTGATTTATGTGATTTTGATCGTACTCATTGCCGTGGTGTGCGATGTGGTTTGCAAGCTGCTCATCAACAAACTGTTGTTGCCGGTTATTCGCCGTACCAAGTTCGAATGGGACGACCATCTGTACGACAAGAAGGTGGTGGCCCGGTTGGCAGCCTTGGCGCCGGCCTTTATCCTCTATGCCTTTTTGCCTTCGGCATTCGAGCCGGAGGGTAGCTGGTATGTATTGACCGAACGCATCTGCAAGGTCTATATCATTGCGCTGATACTCCGTTTCCTGAACGGCATGCTCAATGCCTTTCTCGACATCTTCAACGAGAAGGAGGAGCTGCGCCACTACCCCATCAAGGGCGGTATTCAGACGTTGCAAGTGATACTCTTCTCAATTGGATTTATCAGTATCGTGGGTACCATCATCGACGAGTCGCCTGCCCGGTTGTTTGCCGGATTGGGAGCCTCGGCAGCCGTACTCATGTTGATATTCAAAGATACGATTCTGGGCTTTGTGGCCGGTATACAGCTGTCGGCCAACAACATGCTGCACAAGGGCGACTGGATTACCGCCCCGGCGCATAATGCCAACGGTATCGTGCAGGACGTTACCCTCAACACGGTGAAGGTGAGAAACTTCGACAACACGACCACGACCATACCCCCTTATGCGTTGGTTTCGGGTTCGTTCACCAACTGGCGCAGCATGTTCGAGAGTGGCGGCCGCCGCATCACGCGGCAGATTCTGCTCGATGTGAACAGTATTACCTTTCTCGATGAGGAGGAGCTGCACCAGTTCGAGTCCAATTTCCTCATTGGCGAGTTCGTATCGCAGCGGTTGCAGGCCATTGCCGATGCCCGTGCGGCCGGTAACCGGTTTCTGGTCGAGGAGTTGCGGGTCACCAATACCCTGCTCTTCAGGGTCTATCTCGAGAACTATATCCGGCAGATGGGAAAGTCGAACCCCGATATGCTCTACATGGTGCGCTATCTGCCCATGGCCGAGAAGGGATTGCCCGTAGAGCTCTATCTCTTTTCGTCGGAAAAGGTGTGGAAAATCTACGAAGGCATAGCCGCCGACCTTATGGACCATACCCTGGGCATCACTCGTGAGTTCGGGCTGCGTATCTATCAGTCGCCCGGCAGTTACGATTTTCAGTCGCTCAAAGATCGGTTGTCGTGACCGAATATTTTTGCTCTTCGTTTTGGGTGCGGAATAAATAGTCATCCGCACGCTTCCTTTTTTGTCGATCGAAAGGTGTACGATCAACTGTGACCAATCTGTTTTCGTAGTGCAGGTCCTATTTATTTGGTCTTGTGCTGGTGCTATGCCGCTTGGCGAGTCAAGAAGTGAAGGGAGAATGAGCATTTATTAACGCTTGAATGGCTAATATTTGTTTTGTTATGTATCTATATGTTAATTAGAAGAATAATTCTTAATGGGAATTAGGGCGTATACCTATTCTTTCTTATATTTATCCAAGGAAAAAGTGCTTATATTCATATTCTTGTGGTGCTATGATTTCTAAACGTGTCATTAAGGCTTTGTATAAGAAGTATTCGAGCCCGCCTAAAACCTTATCCGATTTGAATCTCGATGAGTTTATGACTCTTTGCGGGACGCTGTATGGCGTTACGTTGACCGACGATTCCCTTACGTTTGCACAGATGAGCGACGACAACCCCTTTCGCACGATTCTGTTGCGGAATGTCTATGGAATCGAAAAGTTTGAATATCATGTAGCATTGGTGTCGTCGACCTATATTCTGTTTTTCAATCGCGACGAGGTAGATGTAACCGTCCATTTCAAACCCGAGCCTTCGAACGTATTCAAGCGTTTCTACTATTGGATTAAGTATCGGTTTTTCCACGAGACGGGCCGCTGAGGGGACTTGTTCTATTATTGTATGTACTACTAAAAATGATGGAATTACAATATAAGTATTTAGCGTTTATAACCTATAGTCGTACTGATATTAAATGGGCTAAGTGGTTACAAAAGCGATTGGAAACCTATAAATTGCCAAACTATATTAAGCGAGGTAATCCTGGGGCTACATTAACACCTATTTTTGCGGATGTAAATGAGTTGTCTTCGGGACTCTTGTCTGATACACTTCAAAAATCATTAGAGAAGTCAAAATTTTTAATTGTAATTTGTTCTCCTAATTCTGCGAAATCACATTGGGTAAATTGTGAAGTACAGAAATTTATAGATTTAGGCCGTTCTAATCATATTATACCTTTTATAGTAGATTATGGCGCAGATAAAGAGTATCTTCCTGAAGCTCTGCGTTATAATGAAATACTCGGAATTGATGCCAAGATGGAAGGTCGTGAAGCAGCCTTTATAAGGGTGTTAGCAAGACTTCTTGATATTGATTTTAATGTGCTGTGGAAGAGACAGAGATTGAGTTCCCCATTCAAAATTATTTCTTCCCCTTTTATATATTTAGGTAATTTAATTAGAAAAATCTTAGAAACGCCGTTGGAAATTGACGCATTAGATAGATATGTACCACAAAGGGATAATACCGATATTTTTATTAGTTATAGGAGAATTGATGGACGTGATGTAGCGAGGACAATAGAACAAGCATTACAAAAAGACCATTATCCAAATGTATTCTTTGATTATACATCCATTCAAGATGGAAAGTTTAATCTGAAAATTATTGATGCGATTTTTTCTTGTAAGGATTTTATTTTGGTTTTGAGTCCTCAGTCTATGAAGAAGTGTCATAAAAAAGGGGATTGGGTAGCCAGGGAAATTAGAACTGCATTGAAATATAAATCGCATATAATTCCTGTTGTTATTGAAAACGGAGAGGGAAATACAGTATGGCGTTGGCCCAAAAACTTTCCTGAAGATTTGAGTGAAATTAAAGATTTAGAGCAATTGCCATTTCAAATGGGAACTTATTTCCGGGCTGCAATGGAAAGGTTGACTAATCGGCTAAGAACTTTAAAATATGAAGCCCCTCAGGAACGTACAGATGAAAATTTAGTTTTGGATAGCGCCAATCTTAAAATTAAGTATACAAGGGCTTGTAATGTGTATATAGATGAAGAACTATGTATGAGTATAGAAGAAAATAAATTTACCAAGATTCTTCTAAAAAAGGGAGAATATTTACTCAAGATAACGACATTAGATGATAAAAAAATTTTATTAGAGGAAAAATTGGATCTGTCGAAAGACCGATTGTATACTGATTTTAATTAGATGTGTCTATATAATATTTCTAACCTGGGAGAGAGGATTTTCAGTTTGTTTCTGTGTCCCCTTTTTCACTACCTTTGTATAAAATAACTGTATTATGGTTCGAACGATAGAGATCACATTGCCTCACTACGGGCGGGGCTATCATCTGGTTACGCGAGAGATTTTTACCCGTTTGCCCGAGTTGCCGCAAGCCGGTGTGCTCCATCTGTTTATCAAGCATACTTCGGCGGCATTGACCATCAACGAGAATGCCGACCCCGACGTACGTCGCGATTTCGCTTCGTTTTTCGACAGGGCAGTCCCCGACGGTGCTCCTTACTTCCGCCACATTTGCGAGGGCGACGACGACATGTCGGCCCATATCAAGGCCTCGCTGTTGGGTCCGTCGCTGACGATACCCATTCGCAACGGCCGCCCCGACCTGGGTACCTGGCAGGGTATCTATCTGTGTGAGTTCCGTAACGACGGCGGGGTGCGCCACATTGCCGCCACTATCGTCGAGTAACGGGAGCCGAGCAGGATGTCTCGCCTCTCTTGTGTATAAGAAAAGGGCCGCCTCGCGCGATAGCGAAGCAGCCCTGCAATGCGTTTATACGGTTGCCCTCGGGGGCGAATCGGTTACAGCGTGTAATCGTCGTCCATGTTCAGGTCGGCAAAGCCTTCGTCGTCGAGTTCTGACGGGTCGTAGGTTTCGTCGCCATAGAAATCTTCGTCGAGGTCCGATGTGTTGTTGGCGGCATTCTTCTTCTCCAACTCTTCGAAGTCCATGACCTGTTGCGGGGGATTTCCCTCTTTGCGGGTGCAGATGGGGGCGTCGAGGTCTTTGCCCGGCTCAATCTCTTTCAACTCCATGAAGAACATGCGGTCGGTCATGTAGTCGAATACGAAAACCAGCCGTTGGCCCTCGTCTTCGATCAGCTCGCTCAGTCGGGTCGAGGACATAATCCAAGTATCTTCGTCGGAATCTTTGCCCATGTCTACGAGCGTGATTTCGGTCTTTTTCTCCCAATCGTCGTCACAAATGAAAAACGAGGTCATTTGATCTTTGGTGAAGCCCACCGAGTCGAGTATGGCATCGTGCAAATCGAGAAAGGTGGCATCGGAGTCTATGCAGATTTCCCGTCTGAAATTGTCAACTTCGTCCGAAACAATTCTGAATTTATAGATCATGATGTTGTGTAATTAGGTTCTTTTTTTGGATATGTAAAAGTAGTAAAAAACTTTCGCTTACCAAATAATGGCTGTAAAAATATAGGGGCAACACTTATATTTCGGCAGCTGTCGGCCGTCGAGGGTAGGGCGATACCTATATTTAAAAGAGGCGAGGCATACCGTGTTGATATGCCTCGCTGTTGATATACAAGCCGATAAGCTCTTTATGGCCGATTAGAAGCACCAGCCTACGCGCAGCGACGGGGTGGCGTGGAAGCCGAAAGAGCTAACCAAATCGGCGGTCGTACCTTTGTCTTCGTTGGTAGTCGAGCCGGTAACTGTGGTGGTAGAACCTCTCTTGGTGTTGAGCGAGTTATAGCCCAAACCGAGTTCGAAGCCCAGGTAGAGACCCTTGCACAGATACACGTCTACACCGGTGAATACATTTACTCCGAATCCCAACCCGGGACGTGAGGTCTCTGTGTAGTTATCGTTTTCGGTATTGTCGGTTTTACTTTTCGAAGCAGAAGCCAACAGCCCTATTTCACCACCTACATAAGGAGAGATTCTCTCGTATTTGGTAAAATGGTACTCAAAACCGGGCATAATCGAGAATGTGGTACGAGTCGTTCTGTCGTATGACTCTTGTTCTTTTTGATTGGCATCATCGTAGAATGTGGTCGTTTTATCGGTAGTCGTGTTCAGTCCCAAGCTCAGGCGGACGGCCATCTTCTCGTTCAAGTGCAGACGCACTTTGGCTCCATACTCGGGCAGAGTAAAGCCCCCATCGGTAGCACCGCCGGGCGAATAGTTCAATTCGGTCGAGACTGTCATGGCTTCGGGCTTGTACTTTTCCTGTGCATTCACACTTGTCAGTACCAGGGCTGCCAAAGCTGCCGCTAAGAAAATCTTTTTCATGGTTTCTTTTTTTCGTTTTTCCTACTCTTTCAATGGTTTTCGGATACCCCATCATATTATTCTACAATATGCAAATATATTTAAAAGTTTCGAACTGTAAAATTATTTCATTAAAATATTATCGAATTTTAAAATTTTATTCGGAAGATATTGTCGATTTGCAGACGGGCGAAGTGATGTTTATGAGTAGCGGTACGGGAAAAACACTATCAATAAGCGGAATAGCTATGATTGCCGTTTGAGTCTGGTCGCTCCTCAAACCGGTGATTTGGGAGTACGATTGACCTTTTAAGGTGAGATAAGAGCCGTTTGCCGATAGACGACAGGGCTGAAAAAACAGAGGCCGACCCCAACATTTTTATGAGGTCGGCCTCTGCCATTGCTTTATCGTGCAGGCTGTTAAAGATAGCCTTTGATGATACCGCGTTTGGAGTTGCGCACAAACATGACGATTTCGTCACGCTCCTTGGTGGCGGGCAGTTCGGCCTCGATGCGTTCGATGGCGTCGCTGTTGTTCATGTCCGACAGGTAGAGGTAACGGTAAATCTCCTGGATGTTGCAGATGGTCTCGTTGCTGAAGTTGCGACGGCGCAGACCGATGGAGTTGATGCCGGCGTAGGAGATGGGGTTGCGTCCTACCTTGATGTAGGGGGGGATGTCTTTGTTGACGTGCGAGCCGCCCTGTATCATCACGTGTGCACCGATGTGGCTGAACTGGTGGATGAGGGTGCCCCCGCCGATGACGGCATAGTTGTCGATAACCACTTCGCCGGCTACCTGGGTAGCGTTCGAGATGATGACGTTGTCGCCTACGACGCAGTCGTGGGCGATGTGCGAATAGGCCATGATGAGGCAGTTGCTGCCGACTACGGTTTTGCCTTTGGCGGCGGTACCGCGGTTTACCGTCACACATTCACGCAGGGTAGTGTTGTCGCCAATCTCTACAATGGTATCTTCGCCGTTGAATTTCAGGTCTTGGGGAATGGCCGCAATGACTGCTCCCGGGAATATCTTGCAGTTCTTGCCGATACGTGCGCCTTCCAGAATGGTTACATTGGAGCCTATCTGAGTCCCTTCGCCGATGACTACGTTTTTATCGATCGTAACAAACGGCTCGATTACCACATTATTGGCAATCTTGGCATCGGGATGGACGTATGCTAACGGTTGTTTCATGTTTTTTCGTTTTAGTATTTATTTGTTCTTGATAATCTGTGCCATAAATTCGGCCTCGGTTACAATGCGTTCACCTACGAAGGCATAGCCTTTCATGTAGGCACATCCCCGGCGTATCTCCGACATGAGCGACAGGTGGAAGATGATGGTGTCGCCCGGAACTACTTTTTGACGGAATTTGACATTGTCGATTTTCATAAAGTAAGTCGAGTAGCGCTCGGGCTCTTCGACGGTACTCAATACCAGCAGACCACCGGTCTGAGCCATGGCCTCGACTTGCAGAACGCCCGGCATGATGGGCTCGGCGGGGAAGTGGCCCTGGAAGAAGGGTTCGTTGCCCGATACGTTTTTCACACCTACGATGTGGCGTGTACCCATCTCGATAATCTTGTCGACGAGCAGGAAGGGGTAGCGGTGGGGCAGCAACTGGCGAATGCGGTTGATGTCCATGAGCGGAGCCTTGTTGGGGTTGTAGACCGGGCATTGGATGTCCTGACGGCGGACCTCCTTGCGGATGAGGCGGGCAAACTGGTTGTTGATTTTATGCCCCGGACGGGTAGCGATGATGCGGCCCTTGATGGGTTTGCCCACCAGAGCGATGTCGCCCAGGATGTCGAGTAGTTTGTGGCGGGCCGGCTCGTTGTCAAACTCGAGCGGCTTGTTGTTGATGTAGCCGAGTTCGTCTACATGCTTGTGGGGCACGCCCAGCAGGTCGGCCAGACGGTCGAGCTCGGTCTGCGAGGTCTTTTGGTCGTAGATGACGATGGCGTTGTCGAGGTCTCCACCCTTGATGAGGTTGTGCTTTACGAGGGGCTCTACCTCTCTCACAAAGACAAAGGTGCGTGCACCGGCAATCTCTTTCTTGAAGTCGTGCAGGTCGTCGAGGCTGGCAAACTGGTTGCTCAGTATGGGCGAGTCGAACGAGATGAGGGTATTGATGCTGAACTCATCGTCGGGCAGAACGACAATCGACGAACCGCTCTCTTCGTCGTGCAACTCGATTTTCGATTTAATCAGGTAGTATTCCCGTTCGGCATTCTGCTCTACGAGGCCACAGCGTTCTATCTCTTCGGCATACACGGCGGCACTGCCGTCGAGAATAGGCAGCTCGGGGGCATTTACCTGAATGAGGCAGTTGTCAATTTCGGCGGCATACAGGGCAGCCATAGCGTGTTCGATAGTGCCTACACGGGCATCGCCTTCGGCAATCACCGTGCCCCGGCTGGTCTCTACTACGTTTTCGGCCAGCGCTTCGATAATGGGTTGCCCTTCGAGGTCGATACGCTGTATCTTATATCCATGATGTTCGGGGGCGGGGAGGAAGGTTGCGGTGATTTCCAAACCGGTGTGTAATCCTTTTCCGCTCACCGAGAAACTGTTTTTGAGGGTTTTTTGTTTCATCGATATTGAGTTTTATTTGTTTTTCAGTTGTTCTTTCAACGACTCTATCTCTTTGGAGAGCTCCTTGACCGTGCGAGTCAGTTCGGGCAGACGCTTGATGTAGACCACCTGCCGGGCAAACTCTTTGGAGGGGACGGCGGGGTAACCCATGATGACGGCATCGTCGTCGACGTGGTTGGGGATACCCGACTGAGCTCCCACCTGAATGCGGTCGCCCAGTCTGATGTGGCCGGCCACACCCACCTGGCCGCCTATCATGGCGTGGCTGCCCACCTTGGCCGACCCGGCTATACCGGCCTGGGCGGCAATAACGGTGTGTTCGCCCACCTCTACGTTGTGGGCAATCTGTATGAGGTTGTCGAGTTTCACCCCTTTGCGGATGATGGTCGAGCCCATGGTGGCGCGGTCGATGGTGGTGTTGGCACCTACCTCGACATTATCTTCGAGAATCACGTTGCCTATCTGGGCAATCTTGGCATATTCGCCGTTGGCCTGCGGAGCGAACCCGAAACCGTCGGCTCCGATGACAACGCCTGCGTGCAGGGTGCAGTTGTTGCCGATTACGCAGCTGTGATAGATTTTCACACCCGGGTAGAGGGTGACGTTGTCGCCGATGGTGACGTCGTTGCCCACATATACCTGCGGGTATATCTTGACATTCTTTCCCAGTTTTACCCGCTCGCCAATGTAGGCAAAGGCTCCCAGATAAATGTCGTCGGGGAGTGTAACCGATGCGGCTACATAGTTGGGCTGTTCGATTCCCTGCTTGGCCGTGAGCGAGGCATTCACCAGGTTGAGCAGCATGGCCAGGCAGGCATAGGGGTCGTCTACCTTGATGAGCGTGGCCTCGATGGGATGCTCGGGCTCGAACTCGCGATGTACCAACACAATGCTGGCATGAGTCTGGTAGATATAATGCGTGTATTTGGGATTGGCCAGGAAGGTGAGTGTCCCAGGGGTGCCTTCTTCGATTTTGGAGAGGTTGCTCACCTCGACCGAGGCATCGCCCACCAGCTCACCATGCAGAAAATCTGCTATTTGTTGTGCTGAGAATTTCATATTTGTTCTCTGTCATAAGGGTTATACAATCGGCAAATTTCGCAATTTTTTTTCAAATTCTGGGTAATAACCCGACGAATTTATTACAAAACAATTACAAGCAGGGTTTGCGGTTGGGTATATTCACCTGATATCCCTGATTCCATAATAGATGGAGCAGGAAGTTGTAACCGATTGTAATATATTGGATATTATCTTTTTACATAGGTTTTGCTCTGCGGGTTGCAGTTTGTCGGTTTATATCTTTTCCCAACCGTAAGGTTTGGGCAAAGACAAGGGGGGACGGTTTGTAGTTGGTCGTGACCCTAACCAGCGTTTGTACCAGGGGCGATTGTCTTCGAGAGAGGAGGCATATAGGCGATAAGCATGGAGCAGCAGTTGCGCCTGTTCCCGTTGTTTCTCGACCTCGGAGAGCTCTTTGAACAGCGTTTGAAACTCATCCATTTTGCCGTTCAACAAGAGGCATGTGCCTAAATTGAGGGTAGCCAGCAACCGGACATCCCGCTCGGTGGCCTGTTGGCGGATGTCGTTGAATATGAGCTCGGCCTTCTTTTTCAGATTGGCTCTCAACAGGCAGAGGGCATAGACCATTTGCTCGTGGACAGACGGGTTTTGTATCTCGTCATAGCGGGCAATCGCTTCGGCATAGTCGCCTTTTTCGTAGGCCGAGGAGAAGAGTGATTGCAAGGGTGTTGCCTTTTTTTTCTGCAACATGGAGAGCACTCGTTCGATTCTTGTAACGATTGTTTGTCCCAATGGAATGTCGGCAGATACCTCCGGGCTTTGATAGGTATAATAGGAGTTGATCAACAGCTCGAGTACCTCTTTCTGGTCAAAGCCGTATTTGACGGCAATCTCCAACCGGTAGTACAAGCAGAAGAGGCCGAGCACGATGAAGCGGGGTATCTGGGTTTGGATAAAAGATTTTTCGAGAAGGGCCCAACCGTCCAGCAGGGCGGTGAACATATCCTGCGGGGTATACAGTTGCTCTTCGGGCGATTGTTTTTCCCAGATCTGGTATAAGAAGAAATAGGCCTGGCCGACGTGTTGCAGTTCATAGGGCTCCCATATCGTAGAGTCGGTGGTGATACCTAATTGTACGAGGGTGTTGTTCAGCTCTTCCCACTTTTCGTTGGACTCGTCCGATACCTCTTTATGTATATCCCACAAGTGGCAGGCGGCAATCAACAAGAAGTGCCGGCATTCCATGTTTTGAGGGTCTGCAATCAGAACTTTCTGGAACAGGTCGAATTGTTTTTGGTAGCAGGTCAAGGCCCGATTGTTTTCGTTGCGGTCTTCGTAGTAGGTGCCCAATGTTTCATAGGCAATGCCCAATTCGATGGTGTAGTGGTCGTTTTGCAAGTTCTGTTCGTGCAGGGCGGTACGCATCTCGATGGCTTGGGTAAGGAATGGCAAAGCTTTTTTGCTGTCGTCCATATCGACGTAGGCTTGTCCGGCCAGGTGACAGAAAGCGGCTATGGTGTCAAGGAACTCGGTGCGGGCCGAAATCTGAGGTATATAGGTTTGAGCCTCTTCAATCAGTCTCCGTTGCTTGTCCCGGTTGGACGTGCGGCGATATAGGTCGAGCAAGTGCAGGCAACTGGAGAATATATTGTATGCGAGTTGAATGTCGTGGGGTGAGGCTTGGTAATTCTGCTTGTCTTTCGAGTAGGAACGTGTAAACAGTTTTTCGGCGAGTGCGTAGTCTTTTTCGTTCAGGGCCGCCCGGCCTTTCATTTGGTCGCCGATACTGTCCGGTATCTCTTTTTTATCAGCCTCCAGCGAATCGATAAGCTGGGCGTACTTTTTGGTCGTTTGGAAATCTCCCATGGCTTCGGCCGAATCGAGTATCTTGTAATAAAGCTCTTTGAGCAGTTTCCAGGCATCGCTGTTTTCGGGGTGGCGGTCTGCATACGCTTTGACGCTGCTCTCGATGCCTTGGGCAAACTGCAAGGCAATCTCCTTTCTCCACCAGTTCAGTTGCGGATACAGGTACTCTATGGCTATCTGGTATAATCGGGTGTAACCGTACGATTCCATCATTTCCCAAAAATCATTGTTGTTAACCCGTTCTCGATTGTATTGATGGGCTTGATCCCGTGATAGGCAGAACATGTTGATAACCCAGGGCAGCATTGTTTGGTCATCTGATTTGATGTTTTCGGTTATTTCGGTAACCGTCGTTTCCAGATTTTCGTTACTCAGGTCGGGGTCGATGCAAGTGTATGCGGCGGTTAAGGGCAGATCGGCCATCAGACAGTAATAGACCTCTTTTTGAGATGCGTGGGGGCGGTTCTTGCCCGGGCCGAGGTAGTATAGGGACAGATTGAAATACAAGGCTTGCCGGGTCCTTTGAGAGGGCAGTTTGCTGAGCATTTGTGATATGTGCTGGTAGGTGAAATACCAGGCTCCCGACTCGTAGTCTTGGACGAGTATGTCTTTGAGATAGTGGTGTATGTTGGAGAATGCAAGTGAATCCCACGACGATCCCAACAACTCTTTAAGGTCGGTTTCGCTCATGCCCCGGTAGGAGAATGCGAGCAGAAACAGGGCGCTCCATAAGAAATTTTTGTCCACGTCGTGCAGCAGGCGGGGAATGATGGATTGGACGACGAGGTGGGAGGGGAAGACCGGAGCTTCCTGCACACACTGGAGCAGGTAGTTCTCCAGCCTTTTTTCGTTGTCGGTCTCGCTGCCGGAGTATCGGGCCTTGGCATAGTCGGCCTCGTCGAGCGAAACCAGATACCAGACCAGGAGTTTTATCCATAGGGGGTTGTAATAGGCATAATATCCGTCGGGACTCCATTCGAGAGGTTCGTCCCCGGTGTATTTTTTGGATAGAATCAGGTCGATTAAGGAGTCGGGTATGCTCTTGTGATACAATCGACATTGCTCCTGAAGAAGCAATAGCGCCTCTTGCCGGGTTAAAAAGGGAAGAGAAAGCACTTGAGCCTCTGGTTTATAGATTGTAATCTCCTTTTCGTATCCCTCTTCGGCTGTTTTTTTGCAAGTGAGTATGCAGCAGGCTTCGTCGGGGAGCCAACTGTAATTGGATGCGTCGTCCGATGGGCGGAATGCGTCGGTCGAATCGATGAGAAGTATAACCTTACGCTTGTTTACCGTAGCCTGATGTACCAAATCCAGAAAATATAAACGGGCTTTGTTCCCGACTTTGTCGGGTTCGGCATACGGGATGTTCAGTTCGGTACATAGCCGTGATGCGAATCGGCAAAACATACGGTAGGTATAGTCGGCATAGAGCGAAACCTTGGTGCAGTGCAGCAGCACGATGAACTCCGGTCGTTTCACCAGCCGGGTGTACAGTTGACACAGCAGGGCGCTTTTCCCCATCAGGGGGTAGCTTGGGATGACTATGACCCCTTGTCGGGTGAGGGCAAAATGTTCCAACGTGTCGAGCTCTTTCTGCCGCCCGACAAACAGGCGAGTCTGTGTATGCCGGAAAATCTCTTGTTGGAGCTCTTCTGCCTCAATCCAGGTTTGGGGTGCGGTGTTGGCCGTGTCGGCCAGTTCGGTCTCTATCTCGTGGCGTAACTGCCGTTTCAGTTGTTCGCCCCATTCTTCCAGCCGGGTGAAGCGGTCGTCTTTCCACTCCAAACGATAGGTGTGTACGTTGTCTAACCGCTCGGCTTCGCAGCGTGAACGGATATGCTGTTTGAGGTGTTCCAGTTTGTCGGAATTTACCGGGTCGATGTACTGCGGTAGTTTTTCGGCAGGCATATTGTCGTAAGACTCTTTGTCGCGGAAGTAGAACAGACTGTGGGGCAGAAGGTCCTTGCGTCCCAGAGCCCCGAACAGAATTTCCATGGCCGTAACGCTGTACCCTTCGGCTCCTTGCAGCAGAGAACGGTCTTCGTCGTCCATCTGGTTGAGAATCCGTTGGAAGCACTCTTGAGAGGGTACCCATCCATAGCGATGGCCGAGCAGGGCCACAAAGAAGGGGCGGCTTCTCTTTATCTCTTCCATACATACATTGAGAACCGAGAGTTCTCGCTCGTCTTGTCGTTTCTCCTTATCGGTGTGCACCCCCCAGCGCAGGTCGACAAAGGTCAGCGACACACGCCGTTTCTCAAATTCGCGTTCTAAATCACGGGCGATGATGTTGTTCAGGTAGTCCCGCTCGGCGTCCATGTCGGTAAATGTGCTGCTTATGAAGATGGTAAACGATTGCCAGGGCCTTGAATTTGTGGTCATGTTTCGGGTCTTTTGGTTGGATAACTGTCGTTTTTTGTGAGTAATCGAGACGTGTAACTCTACATCCTTTATGAAAGAATGAGAAAAATAACAAAAAGCATATTTACAAATATAATGATTTGTTCGATAACAGGGGAGTATGAAATACGAATTTAGAGATAAAGCGGAGTTTTTTTTAGTAAAAATGGTTTTTATTCGGATATTTGTGTTACCTTTGCACCCTGTATTTTCAAAGGCACTTTACGAAACGTCGTGGTTGTGCAAATAGTTTATAACAAAATAGATACAGCAATAAACTATGAAATTGATGCAAGAGAAACTGTCGAAGTATGATGCTCCGCAGAAAGCCAAGGCACTGGGTGTTTATCCTTATTTCCGCAAGATAGAAAGCGATCAGGACACCGAGGTCTTAATCAATGGTAAAAAAGTTTTGATGTTCGGTTCGAACAGCTATTTAGGCCTTACCAATCACCCCAAAATCAAGGAAGCCGCTATCGCTGCCATCCGTAAATATGGTACGGGTTGTGCCGGTTCGCGATTCCTGAACGGTACACTCGATATTCACGAAGAGTTGGAACATCGGTTGGCCAAGTTTGTGGGTAAGGAAGAGGCTATCATTTACTCAACTGGATTTCAGGTCAATCTGGGTGTCGTATCCTGTGTGACCGGCCGTGGCGATTATATTTTGTGGGACGAGCTCGACCATGCTTCGATTATCGAAGGCCGCCGTTTGTCTTTCTCGACTCCGGTAAAATATCGTCACAACGATATGGAGTCGCTCGAGGAGCAGCTGCGTAACTGCGATCCCGACAAGGTGAAACTGATTGTGACCGACGGTGTTTTCTCGATGGAGGGCGACGTAGCCAACCTGCCCGAGATTGTACGTCTGGCCAAGAAATACAATGCCGCCGTGATGGTCGACGAGGCTCACGGTATCGGTGTCTTCGGCCGCAACGGTCGTGGTACCTGCGACCACTTCGGGGTGGCCGACGATGTAGACCTGATTATGGGTACCTTCAGCAAGTCGCTGGCTTCGCTGGGCGGATTCATCGCTACCGACAAGGTGACGGCCAATTACCTGCGTCACAACTCTCGCTCCTATATCTTCAGCGCCAGCATCACGCCGGCTTCGACGGCTGCCGTAGGTGCCGCCCTCGACATTATGGAGAGTGAGCCCGAGCGTATCGCCAACCTGTGGGATGTGACCAACTACGCTCTCGAAGGTTTCCGTCGCATCGGTTGCGAGATAGGCAACACCTGCACGCCTATTATCCCGCTCTTTATCCGCGACAACGAGAAGACCTTCCGGGTAACCCGCGACCTCTTCGACGAGGGTATCTTCGTCAACCCGGTTGTGGCTCCGGCCGTAGCTCCCAAAGATACGCTGATTCGCTTCTCGCTGATGGCTACGCACACACGTGCTCAAGTAGACATTGCTCTCGATAAGATCGAGAAGTGTTTCAAACGCCTCGAAATTATCAAGTAAGATATAAGTATAGGTTGCAATAATGCCGCCGGACACTCTTCTCTTCGGCGGTATTTTTTTTGCCGGTACGCGGGGATTGTTGCGGTGCCGTGTGGATGCAGACCGGGTAAAAGGAAAAACCCGTTCTCGCAATCTCTGCGAGAACGGGCCCCATAAACCAACGATGTGGTGCGGTTAATCGTCTATGTCTATCAGATTAAATTGTTTGTCGAATGTCAGTTCCAGACCGTTGGTGATCTTTACCTCGTAGTCCCGTTTGTCCCGGTCGATTTTTACGATTTGGGTGTCGGGATAGTTCTGCGATACATATTGAGCGATTTGGGTGGGGATGAGTTTCGTGGGAACGACCGAGTATTTGCAGTCGATCTCTTTCCACTCGCCATCTTTCCAGAACTCTACCTTCGAGCTGTTGGTGAATACCACTTCGTAGCGGGTCTCCAGGAATTCCCGCTCGACTTTGGCCAGAGCCACTTTTTCGTTGGGGAAATAGCTCTTGATGAATTGTTGGGCCTTGGCGGGCAACTGGGTTACGGCAATGGGTTTGTCGTTGTCGGCGCAAGCGGTGGTAATGCCGAAGATCATCAGAATGGTCGAGAGAATCAATAACTTTTTCATAATGTTCAAAATTTTATGGGTTATACATTTGTTTTGTTTTCTTTTGATGGTACAAAGATTGAGTACAATTTTGAAGCGAATTTGAAATTTCGGGAAATTTCTCGAAAAAAATCACTTTTTTCTCACTTCGGGGGCCAGGTGACGGCAAAACAGTGCCGCCCGTCGGTATATCGGTACTCGATGTCGAGGTTGTAGTAGCGGCATACGGCCTTGACCAGCGCCAGCCCCAGACCGGTAGAGCCCTCTTTTTTGTTCCCCTGATAGAAGCGGTCGAATATGTGAGTGCCGTCGAGAGGCGTGTCGCCGTCGTTGGCCACGGTGAGCGTGCGGTCGTGCAGCGAGATGTCGATGCTGCGGCCGGGCTCGGTGTGCACATAGGCATTCTTGAGCAGGTTGGTGATGAGGGTCGAGGCCAGCGAGTCGTTCATCGAGACGACAAAGCGGTCGGGGAGGTCGATGCGGCAATCGATGTGCCGTGACTCGTAAATCTCGTTGTAGAGCGGGGCCTGCTCCCGGATGAGGGCGGCTACATCTACCTCGGTGCTCTCGGGGAATTGCCCGTTCTCTATCTTGGTGAGCAACAGCAATGTCTTGTTAAGGCGGACGATGTGACCGAGCGAGCGTTGCATCTTGAAGAGCTCTTCGACCTGTTTCTCGTTCAACTCGGTGTTGTCGAGCAGCCACTCGATGCGGTTGCCCAGGATGGCCAGTGGGGTTTGCAGTTCGTGCGAGGCGTTGCCGATGAACTGTTTCTGCCGGTCGAAGAGCAGCTCCGCACGGTTGGCTGCCTTTTGGGCCGCTACGTTGAGCTTGTGAAATTCCGTAATTTGGGTATCGTCGGGAACCGGCGTGTTGTTTTTCCCCAGTGTAAAATTGTCGAGCCAGTGCAGCAGGGCATATAGCGGACGCATGCTGCGGTGGAATATCCAGGTGGTTACCCCGATGAGGGTAAGGAGTAGAACCAGGTAGAGCAGGACAATCCAGAACAAGATGGTCCTTACCAGGTCGTCTTTCTCGAATGTGGGCATCGCCACTTTCAACTCGTAGTAGTTGTCGTCGTTGTCCTGGAAGATGGTCGAGAGGATACGGGCCGGCTCGGTCTCCTCCTTTTCGGGGATGTAGACCTCGGCGTCGTAGTATTCGATATGCGATTTCGAGTTGGCATATTCGCGCGGAACTGGTGTAATCGAGTAGCTGTTGTTCGAGCCGCTGTTCAGCGGGGGGAGCTCCCGGCCGGCCAGCATGCGCACGATAATCAGTTCGGAGTAGTCGGCGAGGGCGTCGTCGGCCTCGTCGTTGATTTCGTCGACCGTCATAAAATAGAACAGCGTGGCCCACAAAGCCATGAGCGGGATGAGTACGGCCGAGAGGCGCAACGCTATGCGATAGATCAGTTTCATGCGGCGATAGAGGTTTTATTCGGTCGGGGGGATAAGTTTGTAGCCGAACCCGTAGACCGATTTTATCTCGATGTCGGCACCGGCATCGGCCAGCTTGCGGCGCAGGTTCTTCATCTGGGCATAAACGAAGTGGAAGTTATCGGCCTGGTCGGCGTGGTCGCCCCACACGGCTTCGGCCAGGACCGACTTGTCGACCAGGTGGTTGGGGCGTTGCATGAAGTAGAATAGGATGTCAAACTCTTTCTTCAGCAGCGGCAGCTCGTGACCGGCCACCAGTACCCGCGAACTCTCGGGCTCGAGCGACACGTTGCCCAGGCACAGCGCCATTTCGCCGCCGCTCTTGCCCCGCCGCAGTACGCTCTTGATGCGGGCCAGCAGTTCGGCCGTGTGGAAGGGCTTGGGCAGGTAGTCGTCGGCCCCCATGTCGAGCCCCAGAATCTTGTCGTCGAGCGAGTCGCGGGCCGAGATGATGATTACGTTTTCGCGCTTGCGCTGCTGCTTCAGATGCTCGAGCAGTTGCAGCCCGTTGCCGTCGGGCAGCATGATGTCGAGCAGAATGCAGTCGTAGGTATAGGCCGCCAGTTTGGCATCGGCCTCGGCATAGTTCGTAGCCGTTTCGACCACATAGCGCTCCTGTGCCAATGCCCGTTGCATAATCTCCCGCAGGGAGGGTTCGTCTTCTATAATCAGTATTTTCATGTTTCAAATTTATACATTTGATTTTGTAGAGAATCTGAAATGGACGAAAATTTTTTGTGGATTTTGTCATTCCGTGCTGTTTCTGTCATTCCTCACTCCGATGCGGAATCCATGAGTGCTCGGGTAGGGAAATTCCCGTAAAGGTGAATCCTCACAAACGCTCACTTCTGGGCCCCATATCGAGTGCAGGGTGACCTGCACGTCATCATCGAGTGGGGCAATAAAAAAAGTCTGTACCGCCGAGTGGGCGATACAGACTCTCTATGGTGTAAGGTGTGGCGCGAATTATTCGCTTACCTCTTCGAATGCGTCTTTACCAAGGCCGCAAACCGGGCAAACCCAATCTTCCGGAATATCTTCAAACGGAGTGCCAGGAGCGATGCCACCATCGGGATCACCTACTGCGGGGTCGTAAACCCATTCACAAGCTGTGCAAATGTACTTTTTCATATCAGTCTTTTTTTATAAAAATAGGTTTTTATTAGGTTTTGTCCTGAATAAGGACTTATCTCGGGGATAAAAATACAATCTTTGGGTATACAAACCAAATTACCTCCCTCTTTTTGGGTATTGTTTGGATATTCTAACATTTGAGGGCTGAGTAGAGACACCTGTTTTTTCCTTCTTTTTTTGTATATGTGGAATCCTGTTCCTATATTTGCATACCATAAGGTATGGTATTGTCGTATGAAAAAGTTAGAAAAGAAAGCTTGGTTGGTTTCTGGATTTCAAATTATTGAAGAAGAGGGCGTTGTATCGATTACGATAGAAAGGCTGTGTACCCGGTTGAACTTGACGAAAGGGTCGTTTTATCACCATTTCAAGAATATCGAAGGATATGTAAAAGCCCTCATGGATTTTTGGCTGGAAGAAAATACCCTTATGTTTATGGAACAGGCTGATGCCATGAATACGGCGAAGGAGAAGCTGCAGGCTCTGGTTCGCCTCTCTGCTTCGTCGGAGTATCGGTGTGAGAGCCGTATTCGGGGGTGGGGATACATGAATGGTATTGTGCGAGAATATGTGAAAAGGGTCGATGATTTAAGACTGAACTATTTGGAGGGGGTGAATCGGGATTGTGGTTATGAACCCGATTATGCCCGTAAAGTGGCTACCATACAGTATGCCTTGCTGATAGGTTTGCAGCATATTTATTCGCAGCGTACCGATGAGGAGTATGCGGAATTACAAAATATAGTTATCGATAAATTTGACACTATGCTCGTTGATGATGAAAAACAGGCTTATACATAAGTATCTCCCGGTAAATTATACCGATTGTTTCAGTCGGGAGATAAGTCCCGATGTTTATATGTCGCCTCAAAAATTGTTTGAGGGGATATTTGTTTGCTATCCCCGCTGGGTCATGAGGGTGATGGAAGTGCGGAATGCCGTTGTTAAAGCGATGGGGATACCGGTCAACCGTTCGTTTGAGGATTTAATCATCGAGCAGAATGATACTGAACTTGTTTTGGGTTCCTGTGAGAAACATCTCTCTTTTTATGTTTCTCTATTCTGCTCTCCAATTCAAGACGGGAAACAAACGGTAAGTTTAATGACGCTGGTTAAATATAACAATCGGTTTGGCCGGCTTTATTTTATCTTCATTTGGGTGTTTCACAAACTCATAGTCGGGACTCTGTTTAGAAGAGCACTTCGTCTGTGGGGTCAAGCTGCTGTATAAGGGGAGTATCTATTGAGGGCGGGAGGTTAATCAAGGTGTAGGACACAAGCTCTTACTCTTCTCTGGGATCAACGTAAAAACCTGAGGAGTAAACCGTATAAAATCGTATCTTTGCGAACA
>ERZ780067.297-NODE-297-length-20769-cov-6.18065_pt1 | contig 20769 bp, 19 predicted proteins | sample MGYA00511841_ERZ780067 | MGnify/ENA primary metagenome ERZ780067 (study PRJEB29588, sample SAMEA2143295) | human gut metagenome | biome: human gut; feature: human-associated habitat; material: faeces | place: Denmark | collected 2008/2010 ... | reverse complement strand
CGACCGTGAAGTCGTCCGTCAGCCCGAAGCCGTCTTTAGCCATGTCGTGGCGGTTGGGCACGCCCGGTCCGCCGTGGAGAAACAGAATGACCGGATTTTCATTTTTCGTTCCCCAAATGTGAATCGTCTGTCCAAGCCCGCCGAGCGTCACGCGCTCCTTGCGGTCTATCGGATATCTGCCCACAGAAAACACCTCACTTGTATCAATAATTTAATTGTAGCACCTTTCGGCGCGCAAACCAATAAACAAATTATAAAGAATGGAGCCGCCCGAACGGACAGCTCCAAAATATAATTTAATTTGATATATATTTGCTGTTTACCGCAGGCACATCGAACTCGCCATAGCATTTGAATCCGGCGACAGGCGAGCGGTCAAGCTCAACATAGAATCTGTAATACGGCGCGAAATACGCGTCCATGGGGTCTATGGAATAAACGAGCTCGACTTTTTTTATCTTCTCGCGCGTAACCACGCCGTTTTCTATTCCGTCCGCCGAGCCGGAGATATATTCGCCGCCGAGCAGAAGCTTTTCGGCTTCTTTATATGATATTATCGGATAATCACCGAGCTTCTTTGCGCCGTCGACGGAACTGATTCTTATCGATTCAAGCCCGCCGTTTTCGTTTATATCAAAAAACACGCTCCCGAAATTATAGCTTTTTACTCTTTTCAAATCGCCGCCCGAGCCGTCATAGACGCGGTATTCCGCACTCTCCCCGCCGTTTATATCATAGTCGGAAGTGACGCAGAGCACGGGATTTTTGAAGCCGATTACAGAAGAATACTTTTCAATGAAGTACCCTGCGGCATCGCGCCCCGTGCCGTTTCCCGCAACAGGCTCGGAAAAGTTTATACTTACCCCGCCCGTCGCAAACGCCGATATCAAGCCGATATCCGTCTCGGCTCTGACGGCGTAGAGCGAATTTTCGCTGACTACCCACTCGCATTCCGGGAGATTCTCCTGCGTCACCGACTTTATCTGCGCGCCTGATTTTTCGGCAGTTTTGCGCACGGTCGAGAGCAGCTCGTCATAGCTTAGCGACTGCGTGTTTTTGTAGACAGGCAGTCGCTTCAGCTTCATCTCCGCGCTCCACGGGTTTCCCGTCGTGTATTCGCTTATGTCGCGCACAACAGGCGTGTGAGCTCCGGCTCCCTCGCCGGAAAAGCCCACTGTGCCGAGTGATATCTTTTGCAGCCTGGCGGGGCTTATCAGCCAATAGCCGAAGAACACCGCCGCGACTATGCAGAGGCACGCTGCCGCCGTCATCAAGCGCATGGGATAGCGCGGCGCTCTGTTCTTAAAATTTATTTTTTTCGGCGCGGCCTCGGCTATAAACCTGTCGTCAGCGCCGCCTACAGCCTTCAATAAATCTTCTTTTTTCATACCGTAAAGCCCTCCTTTTCAAGAAAAATCTTTAAGCAGTCCCTTGTTCGCTTGAGCGACATTTTTACCGCGCCCTCGGTCATTCCGCGCTCGGCGGCTATCTCCGATATGCCGAGCATATACCAGTAGCGCTGAATAAAAACTATTCGCCTCTCCCGCTCGAGAGAGTCTAAAAATCCGTTCACCGCCTCGCGCAGCAGAACGGTGTCCGCCTGCTGCTCGGTATCCTCGGCACTCGGTATACACTCCGACAGCTCATCGAGAGCAAGGGCAACATTCTTTTCGCCGCGCTTTTTGGAGCGGCGGGCTTTGAGCATATTCAGCGCCGAGTTTCTCGCTATCCTGCCGACATATGCTCCGAGATTCTCCGGCCTGTTCGGCGGAATAGAATTCCACGCGCCGAGCATGGCGTCGCCGACGCACTCCTGCGCGTCCTCGCGGCACCGCACAACGGCATAGGCCACGGTATAACAGTATCCCGAATATTTTTCCTCGAGCCGCGCCACGCTCCTCTCGTCGCGGGCGAACAAGCCGTCAATAAGCAGTTTGTCCTCCATAATTACCTCCTCTCCAACGACATCCGCTCACTCTTAAGGACAACAAAAAGGTGCTTTAGGTAACGCATGGGCTTGCCTTTATTTTTATATTATCATATATTTTGCGTTTTGAAAAGAAAAACGCCCCGAAGAAGCACTTCGGAGCGTCATATAAATTATATTTTATCAGCCGCCGAGATAGGCTTTGACTATCTCTTCGTTGTTGAGCAGATCCTGCGCGGTGCCCTCTGCGGTTATTGCGCCGGTTTCGAGGACATAGGCGCGGTCGGAGATGGAGAGCGCCTTTTTCGCGTTCTGCTCGACGAGCAGGATGGTTGTGCCGGACTTGTGATAGTCCTTGATTATCTCGAACACCTGATCGACAAACAGCGGGGACAGACCCATCGACGGCTCATCGAGCATGAGCAGCTTCGGGTGGCTCATCATAGCTCTGCCCATTGCGAGCATCTGCTGCTCGCCGCCGGAAAGAGTGCCCGCTATCTGCGACTTTCTCTCGCCGAGGCGGGGGAAGCGGGTGCAGATCTCGTCGATATCCTCTTTTATCTTCTTTTTGTCCTTTTGCGTATATGCGCCGAGGAGCAGGTTTTCATAGACGGTCAGCTCCTGGAACACGCGGCGACCCTCAGGCACCTGGCTCATTCCCATGCCGACCAGCTTATGACCGGGAATCTTGTTTATCTCGTTTCCGTCATAGACGACGGAGCCGCTCTTTATCGGAATGAGGCGCATGATGCTCTGCATCGTGGTGGTCTTGCCCGCTCCGTTTGCGCCGATGAGCGAGACTATCTCGCCCTGATCGACATGGAAGCTGATGCCCTTGAGCGCTCTTATAACGCCGTAATAGACCTGAAGGTCCTTGACTTCTAACAATGCCATGACTTTTCCCCCTTATTCACCGATATACGCCTTTATGACCTCGGGGTCACTCAGCGCGTCCTCTGTCTTGCCCTGCGCGAGCACTGTGCCGAAGTTGAGCACGGTTATCTCATCGCAAAGGCCCGACACGAACTTCATGTCGTGCTCGATAAGAAGTATGGTCATGTCAAACTCGTCTCTTATGCGCCTGACTATGTCCATCAGATCCTCTGTCTCGTGGGGGTTCATGCCCGCCGCCGGCTCGTCGAGGAGCAGCAGGCACGGATTGGTCGCGAGAGCGCGGGCTATTTCAAGCTTTCTCTGCTTGCCGTAAGGCAGGTTGCAGGCGAGGTTGTTTCGCTCGTCATAGAGATCGAAGATGCGGAGTATCTCCTTTGCCTTGTCGCGCATCGCCTTCTCCGTCTTGTAGTGCCTCGGGAGGCGGAAGATGCTTGAGAAGATATCGCATTTGAACTCGGGCTGGTTGTGCAGACCGACGAGGACGTTTCTTATCACGCTCATGTTGTTGAACAGACGGATGTTCTGGAATGTTCTCGCGATGCCCTTGTGGTTTATCTGCTCCTGGCTCTTGCCGCGGAGCTCTTCGCCGTTTAGGTAGAAAGTTCCGGTGGTGGGCTGATAGACGCCGGTAAGCATATTGAAGACCGTTGTCTTGCCCGCTCCGTTGGGTCCTACGAGACCGTAGAGCTGCTTTTTCTTTATTTTCAGATCGACATTCTCGACCGCTTTCAGTCCGCCGAAGGAAATGCCGAGATCCTTTGTTTCAAGAACATATTCAGCCATTTTTCTTTCCTCCCTTTTGCGGCTTGTCGGGGACAAATTCCTTGCCCTGCTGCATATCGACAGAGAGGATTTCGTCCATGGAGATCTTTGTGGGAACGTTGCTCCACTCGCCCTTGTCGTCGCTGATATCCTCGGGCTTGCGCTTCTTGTCCGCGATGCGCGCCATGATGAAGCGCGGAGCGAGCTTCTCTTTTATGCGGGTGAACGCAGGTGCGTTGTTGAAGATAACGAGGCAGATAAGAATGAGCGCATAGATAAGGTACTTGAGCGCCGCGAGGTCGCCGGAGAGCTTGCTCTGGAGCTCGAAGTTGATTATCGTGATAAGCGCGGCGGAGACTATCGAGCCGTTGATGCTTGCCATGCCGCCGAGGACGACCATGACGAGGATTTCGATAGAGTAGTTATACGAGAACACCGAATACTGGACGGGCGTGATGTAATGCGCATAGATAACGCCTGCGACGCCCGCGAAGAATGCGGAGAAAACAAACACAAAGAGCTTGTAGAAAGTCACGTTTATGCCCATTGCCTTTGCCGCTATCTCGTTGTCACGTATAGCGGTTATCGCTCTGCCGTGCTTTGAGCGAATAAGATTGTTTATCATGAACAGGACGATGAGCACGACGACGAAAGCGACGATATAGAGCGAGGTATCGTTCCTCGTATCGTACTTTATCGTGTTCGTGCGAAGACCCATTGCCTTGCCGAAAACATCGAGGTTCTTGAATATTGTTCTGACTATCTCGCCGAAAGCGAGGGTCACTATCGCGAGGTAGTCGCCTTTGAGTCTGAGTGCCGGAAGTCCGACGATGAGACCGAATATTGCGGCTATCACGCCGCCGGCGAGCATGCTGATGATGAGCACCAGAAGCTTGCTGCCGATAACATCAGAGAGCTGAATGGCTATGTATCCGCCGAGATATGCGCCGACGCACATAAAGCCTGCGTGACCGAGCGACAGCTCGCCGAGGAAACCGACGACGAGGTTCAGGGAAACGGCGAGGATGATGCTGTAAGCTATCTGGACGAGCAGGGTCGACGCCGAGCGCTGGAGGTTGCCGGTCAGCTGGAGAATGACCGACACGCCGAGGACGGCGATGACCATTATATAGCTGATGTAATTTTTGAGCTTGAATTTGCTTTCTGTCTTTGTTTTACTCATCAATTACACCTTCTCTCTTCTCTTCTTGCCGAGCAGACCGATGGGTCTTACAAGAAGGATCAAAATCAAAAGACTGAATTCAACGGCAGTGGTATAGGGTGCGAGGGCGGGGACGGCAAGGCATATCTTCTCGATAACGCCGAGAAGCACGCCGCCGATCATCGCGCCGGGGATGGAGCCGATGCCGCCGATAACCGCCGCGGTGAACGCCTTGATGCCGGGCATCGAGCCGAGGGTCGGCTCCGCAGTCGGTATCTGGAAGAGATAGAACACGCTCGCGAACGCGGCGAGAGCCGAGCCGATTGCAAAGGTGACGGTAATTATCTTGTTGACATTTATACCCATGAGCTGAGCCGCGCCCCTGTCTTCGGAGACGGCAAGCATGGCGCGCCCGGTCCTGGTCTTTTTGATGAACAGGGTCAGGGCAACCATTATAACCGCGCTTATGCCCATGGTGAGGATCGAGCTGACGCTGACATTGCTGCCCGCAATGCTCACCGCGCCGAGCGAGGGCAGAGACACGCTCTGCGCCTTTGCGCCGAAGATGAGCTGCGCGATACTCTGAAGCAGGTAGCTGACGCCGATAGCGGTTATCAGAACCGCGATGGGGGTAACGCCTCTCAGGGGTCTGTAGGCAACCTTTTCGATAATAATACCCATCAGCGTGCAGACTATAACAGATGCCAGAACGCCGATAGCGAGATTTCCGCCCGCCGCCAGCGTTGTGAAAACGGCATATGCGCCGACCATGATGATATCGCCGTGGGCAAAGTTGAGCATCTTCGCGATGCCGTAAACCATCGTGTAGCCCAGTGCTATGAGGGCGTAGATGGCGCCGAGGCTGAGTCCGTCAAATATAACACTCATAATAAACCTAACGCTCCTTTAGAATGGGAGAAACTTGAACTGCCGAAAGAAAAACAGAAAACGGCAGGAGAATACACTTCCCCTGCCGTTCAAAAACCAATAAATATAAATTTTAGAAATTAATAGTTATCAGCCAAGCTCAACAATAACGGGGACCTTGTTGCAGGCGCCGCTGGCTTCCCAGGTCATCTTGCCGGTAACTCCGTCATAGGAGAAGTCGGAGGCGGTGATAGCCTTTGCCATAGCAGTACCGAGAGCCGTGGGATCGACCTTGACGTTGTTAACGCCGGTCTTCTTCATAGCGTTGAAAACTGCATAGACTGCATCGTAAGCGTCAGCCGCGAACTGGTCGGGGAGAGCGTTGTACTTTGCCTTATAGGAATTTACGAACTTCGAAACTTTCTCTTCCTTGCTGTTGACATCGAAGGGGGTGATGTACTTGATCTGATTCTTAACGGAGGAGTCGATCTGGCTGGCTACGCCGTCAAGTCCGTCACATCCGAAGAGAACCGCGTTGCAGCCCTTGGAAGCGCAGGTCTTTGCGATAAGTCCCGCCTCGGTGTAGTAGATGGGAAGGAAGATAACGTCGCAATCTTTAAGCGCGGCAACCTGAGTGGAGAAGTCTCTCTTGTTCTCCTTGTCGAAGGTCTGCTCGATGTAGGAGACGCCGAGCTCGTTCATCTTTGCCTTGAATGCATCGTAGATGCCCTGCGAATAAGTGTCGGAGGTATCATAGATAGCGCCGATCTTCTTATACTTCGAGGTAAGCTCCTGAGCGGCAAGTGTGCCCTGGTCGGGATCGCCGAAGCAGACGCGGAAAGCGGTGTCGCCGGTCTCGATAACAGAAGCTGCGGAAGCGGAGGGAGTCATGAAGAAGATGCCATACTCAGCAGCTGCGGTGCCGAAAGCCTCGCAGGATGCGGAGGTAACGGCGCCGAGGGAGACCTGCATGCCGCCCTCAAGCAGGGAGGTGAAGCCCTGACCTGCCTCAACGGCGCCGGCCTTGTCGTCCTTCATGTCGAACTTGAAGTTTACTCCGTTGAGACCGCCTGCGGCGTTAATCTCGTCAACGGCTAGCTGAGCACCGTTGCGCACGGAGTTTCCGTATGATGAAGCGTCGCCGGTCAGAGGACCGGTTGCGCCGATAACATATTCGGTGTTGTTAGCTGTGTACTCGCCAACCTTGGTAAGATCGGCGTCTGTCTTGGTATCGCTGCCGCCGTTTTTGCCTGAGCATGCGGTGAAGCCGCACATCACGAGAGCAAGAGCGAGGACTAATGCAAATACTTTTTTCATAAAAATCCTCTTTTCTTTCCTGTTTTTTATTTTATTCTCGGCGCCGCCCGACAACTGCGGCGCAAAAAATCGGATATAATGAGGGCAATTGTGAATTACCTTCAATTTTTATTGATTATACTTTCGTATGAGCCTATTGTCAATACTCATAAAAATTTTCGCTTTTTTTAATAAAAATGACGAAAATCAGGAAAATCGCTTTATCACTTTTAACAACTGAAATGTTCCATCAAAACAAATTGATTGTCAGAGTCCCGTCAGCGGATTATTTTGCCTTTCCCATAGCCTTGACGCGGTCGAACTCGTCGGTTATCTCCTTGGAGGGAGCCTTGGTGCAGAGGCTGACTATAACCATCAAGACAAGACCGACAAGGAACGCGGGGAGCAGTTCATATATGCCGAACACGCCGCCGATGGGTTTGATGAGATATTTCCAGATAAAGACCATCGCGCCGCCCGACACCATCCCGGCGATAGCTCCGGGGAGCGTGGTGCGCTTCCAGAACAGGGAGCAGATAACGAGCGGACCGAAAGCCGCGCCGAAGCCCGCCCATGCGAACGAGACTATGCCGAACACCGAGCTGTCGGGGTTGCGGGCGATTATTATACCCAGGATAGCTATGCCGATAACGGTAAGACGCGCTGCGAGCATACTCTTCTTCTCGGATATCTTGAGGTGGAACGCCTCACGCAGTATGTTCTCGGACACGCTCGAAGCGGCGGCGAGAAGCTGGGAGTCGGCGGTGGACAACGTGGCCGGAAGGATAGCCGGGAACGCGCCGTAGGTCGAGAGCAGGTGCGCGACGCGGACTATAATAGTCTCGGTGTCGTTGCCGTGGAGCTGATCGACAAGACCGGTGTTGCTCAGTGCTCTGCCGACGATGCCGATAAGAACAGCCATCGCCATGGCGATAACGACCCATACCGAAGCCACGCGGCGGGAAAGCTTGAGCTTCTTCTCGTCCTCGATAGCCATGAAGCGAAGCAGGATATGCGGCATACCGAAATAGCCGAGTCCCCACGAGAGCGTGGTGATTATGTGCAGAAGATTATAGGGCTCGCTCTTGCCGGTATCTTCTATATATGATGCGGTGAGCGAGAGATAGCCGGGGAGCGCCTTCGCGTTCTCGACAACAACATCAATGCCGCCCGCCGATATCGTTGAGAAAACAAGAACAAAGACTATCGCCACGGTCATGATAATGCTCTGGACGAAGTCGGTCGCCGAAGCGGCGAAGAATCCGCCCGCCGTGGTATAAGCGACTATGACGACTGCGGAGATTATCATCGCGGTCATGTAGTTCATACCGAACAGCGAGGAGAACAGCTTGCCGCAGGCGGCGAAGCCGGACGCAGTATAGGGAATGAAGAAAATAATAATTATAACCGCCGCGAGCACCGCGAGAATGTTTTTGTCATCCCTGAAGCGGCGGGAGAAGAACTGCGGAATAGTGAACGAGCCGGTCTCCTGGGTATATCTGCGCAGTCTGAGCGCGGTGAACAGCCAGTTGAGATATGTTCCGACTGCGAGACCTATTGCGGTCCAGCCGACATCGGCAACGCCGGAAAGATACGCGAGCCCGGGCAGGCCCATAAGCAGGTAGCTCGACATGTCGCTCGCCTCAGCGCTCATTGCGGTAACGAGCGGACCGAGCTTTCTGCCGCCGAGGTAGAAATCGGCGGACGATTCGTTCTTCCTCGCGCAGCGGAAGCCGATTATCAGCATTCCGACGAGGTAGACGGCGATCGTCCCCAGGATACAGATGTTTGATACGGTCATTTGAAAAACTCCTCACGGGCTGCATACGAGCCCCTCATTTTGGCGGCGAAAATGAAAAAGAACCGCCAGTCTCAGCTGAGCGGCTCTCCATCGTACCGTCATTGATGTTTGCTATTGTAACACATAAAATCACACATTTCAACGCTTTACCGTGAAAAACAGCAAAATTTTTATTTTTCTTCGCATTCTCCGCCCTCGACCATGCGCCTTTTTATCTCGCGCATTCTCTGTGGAATATCTTCTTTTGCCATCTGCTCATGAATTTTGCAGGTGCCCGCCGCCTTTGCGATCTCATAATACCAGTGCTTATAATCGAGCGTGTCGAGCGTTTTTTCGAGCTGAGCCATCTGCTCATGCACCCGCTCGCGCCGGCGGTCGATAAGCTCGAGGCGCTTGTCTATAGTCGAGTCGCCCTCGATGCACCAGTCAATAAACTGCTTTATCTCTTTTATGGGCATACCCGTCTTTTTCAGGCACTCTATAATAGAAAGCCACTCAATATCCTCGTCTTTGAACATTCTTATTCCGCCGCCCGAGCGCTCGACAAACGGCAGAAGCCCCTCTTTGTCATAATATCTGAGTGTCGAGGGCGCGACGCCCATCTTTTTTGCCATCTCTCCTATTGTATAGAACATCTTACCGCTCCGTTCATAAAAAGTTTTTATTTTAGGTCTTGACTTGAAGTTAGCTTTAAGTTGTAGAATGTAAACGAACTTGCAGAACGATTTTAACATTGTGCAAAAGCTTTGTCAATCGGGAGGTATATCGGGAGGTATTTTGAATGATTCTCAATGAAACCTACGCTCTTTCAAACTCCGTAAAAATACCGAAGCTCGGGCTCGGCACATGGATGCTGACGGACAGCGAGGCCGCGCAGGCGGTCAAGGACGCCGTTTCCACGGGCTCCCCCCACCGACCGGACCGCCGGCCCCCCGCCACATCGACACCGCGCAAGCCTACGGCAACGAAGCCGGGGTCGGCGAGGGGATTCGCACCTGCGGTGTGGCACGCGACGAGCTGTTTGTGACGAGCAAAGTCGCAGCCGAGAATAAGAGCTATGATTCTGCGGCGCAGTCGATAGACGAGACGCTCCGAAAAACCGGACTCGATTACATCGACATGATGATAATCCACAGCCCGCAGCCGTGGGCGGAGTTCCGCGGCGAAAAGCGATATTTTAAAGAGAACCGCGAGGTATGGCGCGCGCTCGAAGATGCGTACAAAGCCGGAAAAGTCCGCGCGATAGGCGTATCAAATTTCTTAAAAGACGACCTTGAGAATATTCTTAATTCGTGCGGGATAAAGCCCATGGTCAACCAGATTTTGGCGCACATCAGCAACACCCCGCTTTCGCTCATTGACTTCTGCAATAAAAACGGCATTCAGACCGAGGCATATTCGCCGATAGCTCACGGTGAGGCGCTGAAAAACAAAGCTATTGCAGACATCGCCGCGAAATATTCCGTCACTCCGGCTCAGCTGTGTGTGCGCTATGTGCTCGACCTCGGCATGGTAGCCCTGCCCAAGACCGCGAACCCGGAGCACATGAAAGCGAACGCGGATGTTGATTTTAATATTTCCGGCGAAGATTTGAACACACTCAAAAATTTTGAAAAAATAAAAGACTACGGAGAGTACAGCTTCTTCCCCGTATTCAGCGGAAAGTGAGGAATATATCATGACAGAGAAAGAATTTGAACAGCAGAATGTATTCGGAAAAGGCGGCGAAAACTCCGCATACGCGCAGTATTTCATCGGCAAATCGTTTCTCAATCCCCTGACCGACCCAAAATGCGGTCTGTTCCTTGCGAACGTGACCTTTGAGCCGGGATGCCGCAACAACTGGCATATCCACCACGCGAAATCCGGCGGCGGTCAGATGCTCGTCTGCACCGCAGGCGAGGGCTGGTACTGCGAAGAGGGCAAAGAGCCCGTCAGCCTGACTCCCGGAACGGTCATCGCAATCCCCGCGAACGTCCGCCACTGGCACGGCGCGAAGAAAGACAGCTGGTTTTCGCACATAGCCTTTGAAATCCCCGGCGAGGACTGCTCGACCGAATGGTGCGAGCCCGTCGGCGACGAGGAATATAACAAGCTCAAATAAGGAGGATATATATAATGGAAAAGGTAACTGCGGGCAGAGACGCCCTGGGCGAATTTGCGCCCGAATTTGCAAGATTCAACGACGATGTGCTCTTCGGCGAGGTATGGTCGCGCGAGGATAAGCTCTCCCCGAGGGACAGGAGCATGATAACCGTCTCCGCGCTCATGGCGAGCGGCATTCTCGACAGCTCGCTGAAATATCACATATCCCACGCAAAAGAGAACGGAGTCACCGCAGAGGAGATGGCGGAGATGCTCACTCAGCTCGCGTTCTACGCAGGCTGGCCGAAAGCATGGGCGGCGTTCCGCATGGCAAAAGAAGTTTACGGAGAGGATAAATAATGAAAGCGGTTGTTATTTACTATTCCTGGGGCGGCAACACAAAAAGCATTGCCGAAAAAATCGCCCGCGAATTGAACTGCGGCACCGCGCGCATTGACACAGTCGTGCCGTATGAGGGCGACTACAACTCTATTGTCGACCGGGGCGCGGACGAAGTAAAGCGCGGATACGAGCCGGAGATAAAGCCGCTCGGCATCGATCTTTCGGACTACGACACAGTAATACTCGGTACGCCCGTGTGGTGGTACACCTTCGCCCCGGCGGTCAAAACATTTCTGAGCCACAGCGATCTTAGCGGCAAGAAAGTTTATACTTTCGCGACAAACGGCGGCTGGATAGGGCACACATTAAAAGATGTCAAATCCGCCTGCCCCGGCGCGGATGTAAAGCCCGGCATCGATATAAGATTCGACGACCACACTCAGCGCACCTCCGACAAAGAAGTCGAGAAGTGGATAAAAAATATAAAATAATTTTCGGGATATGAGAACAGCGAACCCAAAAGAGAACGGGGTTCACAGGAACAGCCGCAGCGTTTTTTGACTGCGGCTGTTTTTGTTATATTATTTATCGGCGGCGTGGAAATAGATTGAGCGCTGTATTGCTGTAGGCATTGTTAATGAAGAATGCGCAATATTATAAATCAGCACAATTCGCAGAGGAGGATATTATCCGTCCGCGAAATCCGTAGAATTTTATTGAACATATTTGTAGGGTGCGGCGACCTGACGCACCGCTGCCGCGCCGGCGGCACGATGTGAATTTGCAGGATTTATACCCTACCTTCGCGTCGCACTGTAATCAAAAGATATACGCTACCCCGCGTTTCGGCATTTTCTTTTTGTTTGAAAATAAAACGCCTTTAAACTAAAAGCAAACTGTGCCCCGGCAATGCCGCACCCGCCGCATATCGTACAATCATTTCACCGTTCCCCCAAAAGCAGTTGACACAGAAGAAAAAAGCCGATATATTAAAAACGGCACAAATTGAAACAGGAAGGTAAAAAATGAAATACGATTTTGATTATTTGGGAACCAAAGAGCTATTCGACGATTGTTTAAAGACGTGTTGGGAGTTTAAGAGTGGCAGCTACCTCGAAGATTGTTATCTCCCGGAGTTTAAAGAAAGCTCTCTTGCTGAGGCTGAACGACTTAATGTTCTTCTTCCGCTGATAAAGTGGGAAGTGGACAACAACGATCTCAGCGAAGCTATGAGCGACGAGTTCTATCTCTACTATGAAGATCTGCTCAAGGGATCCGTCACAGATAACATTGGCACGGTGGGAGAGATTCTGCTTCGCGATGGGCGATTTGGCCAAACGACGGGGATGGGAGTAGTACATAGTGACGAAATGGTAGGTCTTAGCCGTGGGAATACGGGAGTGGGTAAGAGCGAAGGTACAAATCGCGCAAACCCGTTGGTACACAACGGATTTGCGCGATTTTCTCTGTGCCAATAATGTCAGGAAGGGTATGTGCTGTTTGCCAGAACAATCATACATAGAAAGCAAACATCAAACCAAATGATGTGGGACTCCTGATGCAGAGCTCATGATTTTTTCTTTTTCTGCATTACGAATCCGATCAGCCATTCTTTGAATTCTATTGGTAATCCACATATATGCGGTAGTCCCCTCGGAATAATCCGCTTCTGCGTACATATCGACGCGTCCATCCTCACGCATCTGTTCTACCTGCTGCATGGCTTCGTTGTCACCCTTGGGATAGATCGCAAAGGTTGCGCCACCGCCCTTTTTTACAACGGAAAATGCCGGAATATCACTCGGTCCATCCGCAATATAAATCATATTTTCAAAATGAACTCTACGATTTTCTTCCGGGATCTTGGAATTGACTTCAATTCCATCGATTTTATCAATTCCTTTATTTATTTCAAATATTGCTCTGGTTTTTGATGTGTTGTCAATCGTATATACCGTCTCACCGATAACCATATCGCCGTCACTATCGGGAGTTTCCAAAAGCTCGCATCCCCATACGCCATCAACAAAAGGCATCAAATCTGAACCGCGGATAATTTCAGCAAAGCCAGTGCTAACAATATAATGTTCAACTTGAATTCCGTATTCTGCATAACTTTTATTGTCCTTGAACATATTTTTAGTTTTCTCGAAGATTTCTGGGATACCTCTATAAAATTTCTGTTTCTTCCCATAGCCATTGAGTTTTTGATTATTTAATCCCTTAAAAGTCCCGTTATGAGCGCATTCAATAAAGTAGTTCAGGTAATAAGTATCCCGATTTACTCGGATCCCTTTCTCTGCGAGTTTCATTGGCTTCGCATTTACTTTTTTCCAAAAATCAGACGAGTCAATTTGATATTCTGCAAAAATCGGATCTTGCATATAACCGTCAATCAGGGTTTTGTCACAGTCCCAGATTACTGCAATAATGTTTGCCATTTATTAAATCTCCTTCCACCAAAATACAACTCACGCTGCCAACGCATTGGCATTGACCCGCTCAATCGCCTGCCGAATACCAGACCACACGGACAAATCCGTGAAAACTTCCACAATGCTGCCGTGATCGGTGAAGGGCGCTTCCTGCAAAACGGACAGGTCTTTCATCATGCCGTTATGAACAATGTACTCCACAATCTGATTTACGAAATAAATCTGTCGGCTATCGAGGCTGGCATCATTCAGATACTGAGCAAAGGCTTCTTTTGCTGCATTCATATCAAGCCCGACAATTTCCCGCACGAACTCGCCCAGCGGCTTTTGCCCATACTCGGCCTCATAGTCCTGCTTGGTGCCGACTTCACTCCAAAGAATTTTCTCCAGTGCCTGTACATCTTCCGCGGTCAGGGGGACATTGCTTTTGAGCTTGGCAATCACCACATTGTCCATGTGCTGCCGCACATAGAATTCTGCTTTAGCCTTGTAGTTCTTAAGGTCATCATTTTCCAAATCTGATTCATTCCAGTCTACAGAGAGAATCTCATCATCAAAATTCGTATCATAGCGCACGCTGGTGTGCGGGATATACTTCATAAGGTCTCGCAGATTTTCCCGGATATGCTCAAATTCGTTGATTCCGGCATTCTCTACATAGTCCGTATGCAGAATTTTGTCGATCAATTCGGCTTGCGCCATGATTTCCGGGATGTTCGCCACAGATGCAACAGCGGAAACCTTCTTAAACAGGTCGCTGCGGGCTTTGCCGTATTTCTTTCCGACGAGATAGGCAAGCTCAATGCCGTATATCAGCGCATCGAACCGCAGCGCCTTAGCATCGTCTTCCTCCGGCGTGATGAGCGGTGCCAACTCCTGCCCCATGAGCAGGGTGTCCTCATAGGTCAGCGCATTGTAGTTGTCCGCATTTGAGTAAAGCTCTACATATTTGAAGTGCTGCCGGACAGCGAAGTTCTCCCTGTTCAGCTCCTGCACCTTATGCACCATGTCCTCTACCAGCGTCTTGCGGAAGGCAATGAGATCCGTTGTCTGATACGCCAAGTCTTGCAATTTGAACGCAATTTGGGCCTTCAGATGGAAGATCGCTCCTTGTAAGGCAATCATATTGGCAGTGGGGCGTCCCTTGTTCATGCGAAAGAACTCAAAGTTGCCGCAAAAGTCAAATATGTAGAACTTGTCCTTATCCTTACCATCCATCAGCCCCGGGCACAGACGGGTGCCTCGCCCGATCATCTGCCAGAACTTCGCCTTGCTCATGACCTTCTTGAAAAACACTAAATTCAGCACCTCCGGCACGTCAATGCCGGTGTCCAGCATATCTACAGAAATGGCAATCTGCGGCAGCTTTTTCGGATCAGAAAACTCATCGATGGCGCTTTGCGCATAGGTCATATAGTTGTCGATGACTTTGGCGAAACCGGGCAAGTGCGGATATTCCTTGTTGAACACCTCAAGGATTTTCTCGGCGTGGATGTGGTTCTTTGCAAAGATGATGGTTTTGCCCAATTTGCTGCCATAGTCGATGGTCAGGCCATTGGTCATCAGCGTATTCAACACCTGCCGGATGGTATCTTCATTGAAAATCCACTCGTTCAGCGCCGACGATGCAATACTCTCCGGAAGTTCACCATTCTCGTCCTCAAAAGTGTCCTCGTAAGCCCGCTTGTCCGCGTCGGAAAGTTCATCGTAGACAATGCCCTGTTCAATGAATTTCAGTTTCGTTTCTACAGACAGGAAATCCACCAGATACCCGTCCTTGACCGCCTGCGCCAGCTCATAGCCATAGGTGGGCACGCCATTTTCCAACTCAAAAATCTCATATGTATTCTTGTCAATTTCGTCTTTCGGCGTGGCTGTCAGCCCCACCAGCGGGGCATCAAAGTAGTTGAAAATATCCCTGTATTTGTTGTAAACGGAGCGGTGAGCTTCGTCGCAGATGACCAGATCGAAATGCCCGCAGGTGAAGAGTTTGCCCTCCTCGTCCTGTACACTGTCGATGACGTTGTACATGGTCTGATAGGTAGAAAAGACGCAGTGAGCGGTGTAGTTATCCTTCTCCTCACAGAGATTGGTAACGGAGAGATCAGGCAGCAGATTCACAAAGCTGCGCTTTGCCTGGGTGACCAGACTGTTGCGGTCAGCAAGAAACAGGATATTCTTCACCCAGCCGTGCTGAAGCAGCACATCGCATAGGGCAATAACTGTTCTCGTTTTTCCGGAGCCGGTGGCCATGACCAGCAGCGCCTTGCGCCGGTTGCGTGCAAAGGCATCGCAGGCAGCTTTGATGGCGTCCTCCTGATAATAGCGTCCGGCTATCTTCCGATCCACCATGACATTTTTCAGGCTTGTCCGCATGGTCTGGAGATTGAACAGTTTTTCCAGATCCCGCTTGGAGTAGATAGCGGCACACTTGCGTTCGGGATAGATATTGTCCGTAATGCGGGTCTCAAAGCCATTGGTCAGGAAAATGACCGGGCGGCGGTGATACTTCTTTTCCAGCAGGTCTGCATAGAGCTTTGCCTGCTGGCGTCCCTTGGCCACATCCACGCATGTGCGCTTAGCCTCCACCACTGCCAGCGGGCGGCCATCATCGCCGTAGAGCACATAGTCCGCATAACCCACCTCGGACTTGTTTGGCATACCGGGTAGTTCCACCTCGTTCAGCCAATCCTTCCCTTCCGTCCAACCGGCGTCGGTGAGCATGGTGTCGATGTAAAGTTTCCGGGTCTTGTATTCGGACAAATCCAGCGGCTTCGGCACATAGGTCTGCTGCTGCGCGGTACGCCGGGCGGTGAGCTCTTCCTTCAAAGCGGCATTCTCCGCCATAAGGGCTGCAAAATCCACATCGGGTATCGTCTGCGAAGGAACTGCGGGCGCTTCGGCGGGCTGCATCAGCAAGGAACGGTCAAAATGCCCCTCTGTGTAGTTCTCACCATAGCAATAGGCCACGAAGTCCAAGAATACATAGAGGTTTTCCAGACACAGCGCCGCCTGCTCCTCGGTAATCTTTTTACCGCTGTGTGCGGCGTTATTGCCCATGCGGCGGATCAGATCCATCCGCCGCCAGATGTCCGCGCCAACGATATCCCGGAAGTCCTCGGTGTTCATCAGGCTGACCAGTGTATCCTGATAGGGCATGACCAGCGCCTTGTCCACGGAGTACATCCACTTCACGGCAAACTCCATCGCCCTGCGGCAGTTCAACACGCAGGCGGAGGGGTCGATATGTAGAATTCTTTCCGCAGATACTGCTACGGAGGCAAATGATTCAAATTGTGCAGTGGAAATTAAACCATCAAAATTGGTCATATTCTCCTCCTTTTGGCATTTCATTTATTGAAGCAACCGCTTCAGACTTTCAACAAATTTAACAGGGTTTTCGTAGGCATAGATGTCATCACATATGTACTTGATAAAATCCGCTTCTGAAATACCCGCTTGTTTTAGGTTGCTGCATATTACTTTGTAAAACGCTTTACCGTCCGAATCCTTTGACTTTTTTGTGCGTTCATCATTCTTATAATCGGCGATAATGTCAGGGAGCGAACGAATATTAAAGTACTTGTCACCAATCAATTTGATGAACACCCTATCAGATTCATCAATGCACTTCTTTTTTAAGTATTTTTCTACACTCGGAATAGGTAGAAAACATTTTGGTAAACTTTCGTATTCTCGTTTCCCTGATATGGATTCTTTGACATCGCCGTCATATATGCTAATAATATTCCGCCCTGTGCCAAGGGCGTTATATGTAACCATATCATGGTGTAGTTTGAGCATCTGTGTACAACCACCCGCCGGCAATACACAACATAGTTTGCTTTTGGCTAGTTGGTTTTCTCGTATGACTTTACTTACAATTCCTTTGGCTAGCTCATCCTCAACAAGTAAGACAAAATCGAACCCATTCGGAATATATAAGTTCCGTATTGCGTAATTTGGATAACATGGGTTTATCATCTCGACAGTCCCCATGTTATTCTCAACCAAAAAAATATTGCGAGGCTCAATTCGGTGGATTAGTTCCGCAGAATGTGTTGAGAAGTAAAATACCAACTGGTATTTTGAGGTGTCTATTAGATTTCTAATAAAAAGAACGAGTCTGTCGATTGCTCCCGGGTGCAAAGCTAATTCTACCTCATCGATAAGAAAAAGAAACTTGCCAAACCTTCCTCCTTTGACAACCAAATTATTTATAAAGTCAATTAGAGAGATAAGTAAGCATTCGCCACTGCTCATCTTAAATTGGCTAATAATACTATTTCCATATTTCACAAAATAGGGAATCCCTTTGAATTTATACTTTTCGGCAGTTGCTCGATTTCGAATCTTATACAGAGATTGGTAATACCCTTTATTGTTATGTAAAATATATCCTAATGTCTCAGCAACAAACGGGTCAGCTTCTATCAAATCCTTTTCAAAGTCTGGCTGTGCTAAGAATGTGTCAACTGTGTCGTAATCATCGAATCTACATCCGTAGAAAATACTTCCCTCATAAAATCCTGGCCAATGTGAATGCACTACCAACGCGGAGTGCGTCTTTCTTGTCAATTTATTTGCCTTGATTGTCGTAAATCTTCCTGTTGTTAGCTTCCCGTTTTTGTAAAACCAATGGTCCGTTCCTTCATCTGTAGCAATATCAATATTTGAATCATTTGCTATATCCGCATTAGTCAACATATGTGCTGATGATGTCTTTACAATCAGAGACATAACCAACATTATTGTGCTTTTCCCGCAACCATTTTCCCCTACAATCGCATAGAGGCCTTTATCAAGCGGCAGAGCAATATCGGCCGTTTTAATATTGCGGATATTTCTTATTGTCAAAGACAACTCCATGTATATATCTCCTTACCAGAAATATTTCTGCATCAGACTGTCAAACAGCAGCTGTGCTTCGTCCAACGCTTTCTGTACGGCAACTTTTGATTTGTCGGTCTGTTCGACGAAGACCGCAAACTGCTCCTGCTCAGCGACCGGAGGAACTACAAAGCGCAATTCGTTGAGTATCCCCAATGTCAAATATCGCGTGTTTGTGCCTTTTGACTGGCTTTGTAGGTATTGTAGCTTGTCCTCCAATTGCCTTTTAAACAGTATGTAGCTCCATTTTTCGTTCATCAAGCGCAACACATAAGTGCGCTGATACGCGTTGAACTTACCTTTATAATGTTTGACATCATAAATCCCAGCAGCATTGTTACCCGCAAGCAAAAGTGCCTCGCAGTCAAACGCGTAAGAATCAATCTTATAGCTTTCTTTTGCACAAGTAAAAAATGGGTATCGGCCGTTTTCTACCATGGCATTAGAGTCCAGCTTTCCTGTAGTTGTTAGGAACACCGCATTCCATGGAAGAACTGGCAGACCTCGGGGATTTAGTTCCGGGTCGCCAAACAGTTCGACAAATCGGGCTTTGACGAGCTCGTCCAGCTTTTGAAGCTGCTGATTTCTCGATAAAATTACTCTGTATGTCTTTTCCAAAATGATAGCACATTCAGTCTGCTTTTCTAATGAAATGTTTGGCACAAGAGTTTCTTCCAATATATTTCGCCCAATAGCTTTGAAGGTGCTACCTGTTCCTTTACAGTTCAATTCTTCATTTTTACCCTTCAATAGCCAAAAAATATACTCAGGCGCTACTTTCTCCCTATTAGGGGTCAATGCAGCTAAGCCTCTCCCGATGCAACATTCTTCTTTGGCGTAGTTCATTGCCCCAATAGGCGCTCTGACTGAAATAAGTATATCCTCCGGAGCCGCCATTTTTGTAGGGGCAGAACACCACTTTCTCGTTACCGGATACCTCTCACCAAAGTCAGCATTGCCTTGAAAAAAGGGAACACCATGCCCATTCTCGTTATAGCTATCAGAACTGGGTGACTGTCCCATATTGATTGTACAAACATCTTTTAGCTTGACATAGTCCATTTCATCATCCCCACAAATCCGAATTTAGTCACCAGAATATTGCTTATCAGTTGCAGAGTATCGGCAGCTGTCAAAGTTCTCTGGGCTGAGCGGAACAATTCTACTCAATGTGACATACCCATCGCTATAAAGAGCATTTACCGTTTTCAAGACTTCTAATTCCGGTTCATTTACCACAGGGGCAATATCGTGAATATTTGTATCCGGGTGGGTGCAAATAAAGTCATATACACGCTTCTTCATTTCAGCATCTCCTCCAGTTCATCCATCGCAGTACCGATTTTCTTCTCCAGTCGCCGCAGCTCCGCCAAAATCTCGTTGGTAGGCGGATACTCCACGGGCTTATACTCGGTTTTCTTGTATTTATTGATGGACAGGTCATAGCCGTTTTCCACGATTTCTGCCTTGGGCACGAAGAAGGATTTTTCCGTGCGCTGGCGGTCTTTTTCGGCATCCAGATTGCGGAACCGTGCAATGATATCAGGGATATCGTTGTCTGCCACCGGGCTGCGCTTATCGTCCAGCGAAAAGCCGTCGGCGGTCATATCATAGAACCACACATTGTCTGTACCACCGTGGCCGGTCTTGGTGAAGATCAGCACCGCAGTAGACACCCCTGCATAGGGCTTGAATACGCCGGAGGGCATGGAGATCACGGCCTCCAGCCGGTTGCCGTCCACCAGCTCTTTGCGGATGGCTTTGTGTGCGGCGGAAGAGCCGAATAGCACGCCGTCTGGGACGATGCAGGCGCAGCGCCCGCCGATGCGCAGCATCCGCAGGAACAGAGCCAAAAACAGCAGTTCCGTTTTCTTGGTCTTGCAGACCTTAAGAAGATCCGCCGAAACGGTGTCGGCATCCAGACTGCCCTTGAACGGTGGATTGGCAAGAATCAGAGAATACTTTTCCTTGTCCGGGTTCTGATCGGACAAGCTGTCCCGGTATTCGATAAAGGGATTGTCAATGCCGTGGGTCATCATGTTCATCGCGCCGATGCGGAGCATGGTTCTGTCCATGTCGTAGCCGAAAAACATGTGGTTCATATAGTGATCCCTCTTCTGACGGTTGAAGAAGATTTCTTCTTTGCGGTGCTCCTTCAGGTATTCACCCGCCGAGACCAAGAAGCCCGAAGTGCCGCAGGCCGGGTCGCAGATCACATCGTCCGCTTTTGGGTCCATCAGCTCCACCATCATGCGGATAATATGGCGCGGGGTACGGAACTGGCCGTTGAGGCCTGACTGGGCAATTT
>ERZ780067.296-NODE-296-length-20792-cov-6.66244_pt1 | contig 20792 bp, 14 predicted proteins | sample MGYA00511841_ERZ780067 | MGnify/ENA primary metagenome ERZ780067 (study PRJEB29588, sample SAMEA2143295) | human gut metagenome | biome: human gut; feature: human-associated habitat; material: faeces | place: Denmark | collected 2008/2010 ... | reverse complement strand
CGAGGCGACGACGCCGAGGGATTCAGCGGACACGACGGCCGCACCACCATCTTCGACTACTGGAGTGTTCCCACCGTGCGGCAGTGGTACGACGGCGGACGCTGCTCGATAGCTAAACTCACTCCGCAGCAGAAGCGGCTGCGCAACCTCTACAAGACGATTCTCAATATTGGCCGTCACGAAAAGGCCGTGAGCCAGGGCTCGTTCTTCGACCTGATGTATGTCAATGGCGAGAACCCCCGCTTCAATCCGCACCGTCACTACACCTTCTTGCGCAAGTATGGCCGCGAGCTGCTGCTGGTGGCGGTCAACTTCGACTCCCGCTCGGCCCAGGTAGCCATCAACCTGCCCGGGCACGCCTTCGATACGATGAAAATCGTAGCCGGACAGTACGAAGCCACCGAGCTGATAAGCGGCGAGAAGGGGACCAAAACCATCAGTCCCGACACCCCCTTCGACTGCGCGCTGCCCGCTTATGGTGCCGTGGTGTGGAAGATGGAATTAAAAAATTTTTCCCAACGAAATATAGAAAAAATGAAAAAGGACAAGAAAATTTCGAAATAGAAATTGTACCTTTGTCTCAAAATAATAATCTCTGTTTTTACATTCAAAAAATCATGAGTCAAACACCTCCCTTCAAGGTATTTTCGGGAACCAATTCAAGGTATCTCGCTGAGAAAATCTGTAATAGTCTGGGTTGCGAATTAGGCCAAATGAACATTCAGCATTTTGCCGATGGTGAGTTTGCCGTCTCTTTCGAGGAGTCGATTCGGGGCTGCCAGGTATATCTGGTGCAGTCGACCTTCCCCAATTCCGACAACCTGATGGAATTGTTGTTAATGATCGACGCCGCCAAACGCGCTTCGGCCAAATCTATCGTAGCTGTCGTTCCCTACTTCGGTTGGGCTCGTCAGGACCGCAAGGACAAACCCCGTGTTTCCATCGCCGCCAAACTCCTGGCCGACATCTTGAGCGTGGCCGGTATCAACCGCCTCATCACGATGGACCTGCACGCCGATCAGATTCAAGGTTTCTTCGATGTTCCCGTTGACCACCTCTATGCTTCGTCGGTATTCATTCCCTATATCCAGTCGCTGAACCTCAAGGATATGGTGGTAGCTACCCCCGACGTAGGCGGTTCCAAGCGTGCCAGCACCTATGCCAAATACCTGGGTGTGCCTCTGGTACTTTGCCACAAGCAACGCGCCAAAGCCAACGTAGTGGAGAGCATGACCGTGATTGGCGATGTAGAGGGCAAGAATGTAATCCTCGTCGACGATATGGTCGACACCGCCGGCACCATCACCAAGGCTGCCGATCTGATGATAAGCAAGGGTGCCCTTTCGGTTCGTGCCATCGCTTCGCATGCCGTGATGAGCGACCCCGCCACCGAGCGTGTACAGAACTCGTCGATGACCGAGTTGATTTTCACCGACAGTATCCCCTACACCAAGCAGTGCGACAAGGTGCACATCATCAGCATCGCCGACCTCTTTGCCGACACCATCCGCCGCGTGTACGAAAACAAATCCATCAGTTCGCAATACCTGCTGTAATACAGCACACCGTTATAACAGACGAAGGCCGATGCCATTCAGGCACCGGCCTTCGTCGTTTTGTATCCCAGCCCTCCGAACCGTCGTGTGGCCGCCGGGAGAGCAGGGGAGGGTTTATAGTTTAAAGATAAACTGCACATAAACAATGATATATTTGCTTTAGTTCACTGTGCTAAAAAATATTTATTGTAACTTTGTAATCATTGATAATAAACTTTGAAAAGCATGAATAAACACGAATTAATAAAGGAAATAGCTAAGGTCACAAAAATCTCACAAAAGCAATCTCAAATAATACTTGATACTTTTTTTGAACTAATAAAACAAGAGGTTGTTAAAGGGAACTCTATTACATTCCTGCGTTTTGGTCGCTGGTATGTAAAAACCTTATCCAGCAGAAAGTATTACAATATTTTTACTCATCAAATATACGAAAAGAAAGAGAGAAAAATAATATTTTTCAAGCCATCATCTTTTTTACTTCATAAAGGAACAAAAACGAGTTCTGCTGTTCCAATAGAAATAACGGATACAAGCATACTTCAATATTCTAAATCTAGCACTTTAAATTTAAATAAATCTATTCATAATAAACAGAATGAAGAAAATATAAATATTCCCATCACTACTATTAAATCTGGGAATAAGATTGTATACAATGGAGAATTAAATACAGGGAAACGTATAAAGCATCAGTCAACCATAGAAACAGGCAAACTTGTTTATGAAGGTAAAACCGAATATTATTTAAATGAAGCAGTTGATATTGAAAATTATTCATATCCTGCTTTATTGATACCATTTGAAAATACTCCAATATTACAATATAGGACAAAACGTTATACAACTGGTGGTGTAGTTGAACCATTGTTGGTAAACGCATTAAATGTATTAAAAGAAACTGAGCCAGAAATAGAAGTTCTTCAAAATATATCACTTCCAGTGCGAAATCGAACTTATGGTTATATGCCCGATATAGCAATTGTCTGGAGAAAGAAAAATCTTTTTATCGATATCGAAATTGACGAGCCATATGACATAGTATCTCGTAAACCTATCCATTACAAAGGTTGTGGTGATAGTTTACGTAATAGCTATTTTATTGATAATGGATGGAATGTAATACGTATAGCAGAAAAACAAATAGTAGGCGATTGCTCTAAAATCGTTGATTACATTAAGTATAGTATTTATCTACTTACAAATGATTTAAGATTCCTTGTATCTATAGACGACATATTACGAATACGGATGGATCGTTGGGATTATGCAGATGCTGAAAAATGGGCAACGGATAACTTCCGTGAAAAGTATCTTGGCATAAAAAATATAACTTTGTCTTCAAGTGATTTGGAATATGATTCATTGGATGAATACCTCTTACAAGAACCTACAATATCTACAATAGAGTTTATTAAGCCATCAGAAGACATTATCGAAGATAGATATAATGACATCAGGAATTCGATATTGTTTGAATGCAAAAAAGCAAAATATATAATATTTACTCTAAAAAGCAAATCCTATGATTATGTAGCCTTAGCTAACGAAATTAAATTTTGCATGGAAAACAAGCAATATGGCTTAAAATTATATGATGTAGTTGAACACAAATATGTATTTATTCAATTTCAAGCTATTGAGAATTTTTATGGATGTGATAATATAATTAAGCAAGTTGTTAATACAATAGAGGATTGGCCTATTCTATTAAAAGAAGCAATGATAGACTCAAACCCAATAGAAATATTATATGATACCAATGATCAAGGTCACCCAATATTAAGAACTGTACTCTACATAACGCCTTGGTATGAATTATACAATGATGATAATCGAAGAAACTATTCTGTTGAGATTCTTTTAGATTATGCCAATTCAATTAAATTTGAGACTCTTGAGACTATGGATAAAGTTGGTTATTTTACTGGCTATTGCACTTATAGAAAGGATATTAGAACCTTTAATACACATCGCGTTAAAGGTGGCCGAATATTTAATTGTCGTAAAAATATTCATGAAATAACAGTGAATGATATATGGAATATTTTAACGAAAGGGTATGCAGATATGGTAATACGAATGTATAATTCATTAGCTAAACACGAGCAATTGGATTTATACCATCTTGGCAATCTCGCTAATGCTCTTGTCATGCAAGGAGAAATTGATGAAGCAATGAAAATTTACCTAAGTATTCCTAAAGAACAAAACATGATAGGGAGTACAAATACCTGGTATGAAGCATGTATAAATGATATAAAATTATTTATGACAGAAGAAAAACATAAAGAAAATTTTGAAAAGATATTGACAAAACTTCAAACTCATGGATGGTAAATATCCTTGGTATTGACCATTCATGATAATTAGAAAATTGGTCTGTGATATAAATTCTCAGAATAGCAGTGATTCCTAATTTTTATATTATTGGTTATTTCGTCGTTTTTGTTATAGGCACAAAAAAAGCGAGGCGCATCGCGTTTTGCGATACGCCTCGCTGGGTATAGAGGATTAGAGATTTACTCGTTTATTTGACTTCCTCGAAGTCAACGTCGGTCACATCCTTGCCGTTGTTGTTGCCGCCCTGTTGAGCGTTGGCACCCGGTTGAGCCTGTTGAGCACCGGCCTGTTGTTGAGCCTGAGCGTTGTACAGGTCTTGAGCAGCGGCTTGCAGTACACTCTCGAGTTCGCTCGAAGCCGAGTCGATACCGGCAATGTCCTGAGCCTTGTGAGCCTCTTTCAGTTTGTTCAGAGCCGATTCGATGGCACTTCTCTTGTCGGCCGGAATCTTGTCGCCCATCTCTTTAAGCTGTTTCTCGGTCTGGAAGATGAGGGCATCGGCGTGGTTCAGTTTGTCGATACGCTCTTTCTCTTTGGCATCGTTTTCGGCGTTGGCGGCAGCCTCGTCCTTCATCCGTTTGATTTCGGCGTCGGTCAAGCCGCTCGAAGCCTCGATACGAATGCTTTGCTCTTTGCCCGTACCTTTATCTTTGGCCGATACATTCAAGATACCGTTGGCATCGATATCGAATGTAACCTCGATTTGAGGCACACCACGCATGGCAGCGGGGATTCCGTCGAGGTGGAACTTGCCGATGGTCTTGTTGTCTTTGGCCATAGGACGTTCACCTTGCAGTACGTGGATTTCTACCGAAGGCTGGTTATCGACAGCGGTCGAGAAGATTTCCGACTTGCGGGTAGGAATCGTCGTGTTGGCGTCGATCAGTTTGGTCATCACGCCGCCCAGCGTTTCGATACCCAGCGACAGAGGCGTTACATCGAGCAGCAATACATCTTTTACATCGCCGGTCAATACGGCACCCTGTATGGCGGCACCTATGGCCACTACCTCATCGGGGTTAACACCCTTCGAAGGAGTCTTGCCGAAGAATTTCTCTACGATAGCCTGGATGGCAGGGATACGGGTCGAACCACCTACGAGGATTACCTCGTCGATATCCGATGCACTCAAGCCGGCATCCTGCAGAGCCTTGCGGCAGGGTTCGATGGTAGCCTGGATCAAGCGGTCGCACAGTTGCTCGAATTTAGCACGCGTCAACGTCTTGACCAAGTGTTTGGGCACACCGTTTACGGGCATGATGTAAGGCAAGTTGATCTCGGTCGAAGTCGAGCTCGACAACTCGATTTTAGCCTTTTCGGCAGCCTCTTTCAACCGTTGCAGAGCCATAGGATCTTCACGCAGGTCTACGCCTTCGTCGTTCTTGAACTCGTCGGCCAGCCAGTCGATGATTACGTGGTCGAAGTCATCACCACCCAGATGAGTATCACCGTTGGTCGATTTTACTTCGAATACACCGTCGCCCAACTCCAGGATAGAGATATCGAACGTACCACCACCCAGGTCGAATACGGCAATCTTCATATCTTTGTTGGCCTTGTCAAGACCGTAGGCCAAAGCGGCAGCCGTAGGTTCGTTGACGATACGGCGTACGTTCAAACCGGCAATCTCACCGGCCTCTTTCGTAGCCTGACGTTGCGAGTCGTTGAAGTAGGCAGGTACCGTGATGACGGCATCGGTTACCTCTTGACCCAGATAGTCTTCGGCCGTTTTTTTCATCTTTTGCAGAATCATGGCCGAAATCTCTTGCGGAGAGTAGAGACGACCGTCGATGTCGACACGCGGCATGTTGTTGTCGCTGCGAACCACCTTGTAAGGTACACGAGCAATTTCGTTGGTTACCTGGTCGTACGATTCGCCCATGAAACGTTTGATCGAGAATACCGTTCTCGTCGGGTTGGTGATGGCCTGACGTTTGGCGGGCTCGCCCACTTTACGTTCGCCACCGTCTACAAATGCCACAATCGAAGGAGTCGTGCGACGACCTTCACTGTTGGCGATTACTACCGGCTCGGTGCCTTCCATTACGGCTACACACGAGTTGGTTGTTCCTAAGTCAATACCAATAATCTTTCCCATAGTTATATTCTTTTTTATTTGTTATTCAATAGAGTTAATTTGTCCGCCGCCCTTGCGAGCGACACTCCATAATATTCAAATGCCATGCCAAAAAACGAGGCTCTCGAAAATGTTGCTTTTGTCAGTCTTTTCCAAAAGCTCTTCGGTCGCCCGTGTCAGTAATGCTGTCGATTTGTCATATCGGCCGGAGGCGGCTGTGGGGCTCTGTGTAGAAAACATCTGCAGGCGCTAAAAGGTTGATGGCCCGGCAGCTTATTTTCGCCGATTTATTTCGTTATTAAACCGAAATGACGTAAATTTGCCCATCTTATAATAGGTGTGAAAACAGTAGCCTAAAAAATATAAGTTAACTAAATACTAATTATTATGAACATTTCTCACATTGAACACTTAGGAATCGCTGTGAAAAGTCTCGAAGAAGCTATTCCTTATTACGAAAACATTTTAGGTCTCAAATGTTATTCTATCGAAGAGGTACCCGACCAGAAAGTGAAGACGGCCTTCTTCAAAGTAGGACAGACCAAGATCGAGCTGCTCGAGCCCACAAGCGAAGACAGCACGATTGCCAAGTTCATAGAGAAACGCGACGAAGGTATCCATCACCTGGCTTTCGCTATCGAAGACGGGGTGGCCAATGCGTTGGCCGAAGTCGAAGCCAAGGGCGTGCGCCTTATCGACAAGGCTCCCCGCAAAGGTGCCGAGGGGCTGAACATCGCTTTCCTGCACCCCAAATCGACCTGCAGCGTATTAACCGAACTTTGTGAAGACCCTAATAAATAATAAATATGAGCAATCAACTTGAAAAAGTACAGGAGCTGATTGAGCTGCGCGCTCAGGCTCGCCTGGGTGGTGGACAAAAAGCCATCGATAAACAACACGAGAAAGGTAAATATACGGCTCGTGAGCGTATTGCGCAACTCCTCGACGAAGGCAGCTTCGAAGAGTTGGATATGTTTGTGCGACACAGATGTACCAACTTCGGACAAGAGAAGAAATCGTTTTTGGGCGACGGCGTCGTAACCGGTTACGGTACGATCGAAGGCCGCCTTGTTTATGTTTTTGCTCAGGACTTTACCGTGTTCGGCGGTTCTTTGTCCGAGACGATGGCCTTGAAAATCTGCAAGGTCATGGATATGGCCATGAAGATGGGTGCGCCCTGTATCGGCCTCAACGACTCGGGTGGTGCCCGTATCCAGGAGGGTATCAACGCCCTGGCCGGTTATGCCGAGATTTTCCAGCGTAACATCATGGCTTCGGGTGTGATTCCCCAGATTTCGGCTATCCTCGGTCCCTGCGCCGGTGGTGCCGTATATTCGCCTGCCTTGACCGACTTCACGATCATGGCCAAAGGTATCTCCTACATGTTCCTCACCGGCCCGAAGGTAGTGAAAACCGTAACGGGCGAGGATGTAACACAAGAGGCCCTCGGTGGTGCCGAAGTTCACTCTGTTAAATCGGGTGTAGCTCACTTTGCTGCCGAAAACGGCGAAGAGGCACTGGCTATTATTCGCAAGCTCATCAGCTATATCCCTCAAAACAACCTCGAAGAGGCTCCCCTCGTTCCCTGCAACGACCCCATCGACCGTCTCGAAGACTCGCTCAACGAGATTATCCCCGATAGCCCCAACCGTCCTTATGACATGTATGAGGTAATTGGTGCCATCATCGACAATGGCGAGTTCCTCGAAATCCAACGCGATTACGCCAAGAACATCATCATCGGTTTCGCCCGCTTCAACGGACAGTCGGTAGGTATCGTAGCCAACCAGCCCAAATACCTGGCCGGTGTGCTCGACAGCAACGCTTCGCGCAAGGCCGCTCGTTTCGTTCGCTTCTGCGACGCCTTCAACATTCCTATCGTCAGCCTCGTCGACGTGCCGGGATTCTTGCCGGGTACGGGACAAGAATACAACGGTGTGATTCTGCACGGTGCCAAACTGCTTTACGCCTACGGCGAAGCTACGGTGCCCAAAGTCACCATCACACTGCGCAAGTCCTATGGCGGTTCGCACATCGTGATGAGCTGTAAACAACTGCGTGGCGACATGAACTACGCTTGGCCTACTGCCGAAATCGCCGTAATGGGTGGTGCCGGTGCCGTAGAGGTGCTCTATGCCAAAGAAGCCAAAGAGGCCGAAGACCCCGCCAAGTTCATGGCCGAGAAAGAAGCCGAGTATACCAAACTGTTTGCCAATCCTTACAATGCAGCCAAGTATGGTTACATCGACGACGTAATCGAGCCTCGCAACACGCGTTTCCGCATCATTCGTGCCTTGCAACAGTTGCAGACCAAGAAATTAACCAATCCGGCTAAAAAGCACGGTAATATTCCTTTGTAATACCTTTAAAGTATAACGACAATGAATAAAAAAATTTTAGGGATATTCCTGTTCGCTGCCTTCATGGTATCGTCGGTATGGGCACAGGGAAGGAAAGGCTTGCGTATCAACGAGGTGCTGGTGACCAACGAAAACAACTATCAGGACGACTACGGCTGTCAGTCGGCCTGGATAGAGATTTTCAATACCACCTTTGGTACCGTCGATGTGCGCAGCTGCTACTTGACCAACGACAAGAACAATCCCAAGAAATATCCTATTCCCAAGGGCGATGTTCTCACCGAGATGCCGCCTCGGCAACATGTGCTTTTCTGGGCCGACGGCAAGCCTAACAGGGGAACATTCCACGTGAATTTTACGCTCGACCCCGACAAAGACAACTGGATTGGTCTCTACGATTCCAACGGTCGTGACCTCATCGACTCGGTGACGGTTCCGGCAGGGATTCCCACCGACCACTCCTATGCCCGCTACGAAGACGGTGTGGGCCATTGGGTAATCAAGGGCGGAAACGAGCAGTCGGGCTATGTAACGCCGAGTACCAACAACATTACGCTCGACAAGAATGTGAAAATCGATATGTTTACCGAGCACGACCCCTTCGGGGTGGGTATGGCAATCATGGCCATGGCTATCGTATTTGCCGGTTTGTTGCTGCTCTACCTGTTGTTCCGTCTTATCGGGCAAATCTCGGTTCTCATCAAGAAGCGCAATGCTATGCGAGTACATGGTATTTCCGATAAAGAAGAGGCCAAGGAGAAAGGCTTCGGCCGCGAGGCGGGCGAGGTATATGCCGCTATCGCCATGGCTCTGTACCAGCATCTCGAAGCCCACGACGTAGAAGACACAATCCTCACCATCAACAAGGTGAAGAAAGCCTACTCGCCTTGGAACTCCAAGATTTATTCGCTGCGTGAAATTCCCTCTAAAAAGTAATCCCCCAAAAAACGATTAAACAAACTTATGAAAGAGTATAAGTATAAAATCAACGGTAACCTCTATAAGGTTTCTGTTGGCGAAATTGAGAAAAACATTGCCCATGTCGAGGTGAACGGTACCACTTACAAAGTACAGATGGAAGAGGCTGCTCCTGTAAAGGTTTCTACGCCCAAGCCCTCGTCGGCTCCGCGTACTGCTACGGGTGAGCCCGTTATCGCCAAACCCACTGTCAACTCGGGTGCCGACGCCGTGAAATCGCCGTTGCCCGGTGTTGTGAACGATATTTTGGTGAAAGTTGGCGATACGGTGAGCGCAGGCCAGGCCGTGCTTATCCTGGAAGCCATGAAGATGGAAAACAACATCAACGCCATCAAGAGCGGTAAAGTGACGGCCATCAAAGTAAATAAAGGTGATTCGGTACTCGAAGGAACCGAACTGATCATAATTGAGTAAGACTATGGGATTTATAGATTTCTTAGGAGATAACTTAGTCCAGTTCTGGGAGTATACCGGCTTTGCCAACTGTACCCTCCCGCACCTGGCTATGATTGTGGTGGGCTTGTTCTTTATCTATTTGGCGATAAAGAAAAATTTCGAGCCCATGTTGCTGGTACCCATCGGTTTCGGTATTCTTATCGGGAATATTCCTTTTAAAATCGATGCCGGTCTCGAGGTTGGTATTTATGAAGAGGGTTCGGTGCTCAATATCCTCTATCAGGGAGTGAGTGCCGGTTGGTATCCCCCGTTGGTATTTTTGGGCATTGGTGCCATGACCGACTTTTCGTCGCTTATCGCCAACCCCAAACTGATGCTGGTGGGTGCTGCTGCCCAGTTCGGTATCTTCGGGGCCTATATGGTCGCCTTGGCTCTCGGGTTTACCCCCGACCAAGCCGGTGCCATTGCCATCATCGGTGGTGCCGACGGTCCTACGGCCATCTTCCTTTCGTCGAAATTGGCTCCTAACCTCATGGGTGCCATAGCCGTTTCGGCTTACTCGTATATGGCACTTGTCCCGGTAATCCAGCCGCCTATCATGCGTTTGATGACCACGAAAAAGGAGCGTGTAATTCGTATGAAACCGGCGCGTGCCGTTTCGCAAAACGAGAAAATCATGTTCCCCATCGTCGGGTTGCTGCTCACCTGCTTCCTGGTTCCGTCGGGCTTGCCCCTGTTGGGTATGCTTTTCTTCGGCAACCTGTTGCGTGAGAGCGGTGTTACCTCGCGTTTGGCCAAGACCGCAAGCGGCCCCTTGTGCGACACGATTACCATTCTGTTGGGTGTAACGGTAGGAGCCTCTACTCAGGCTTCCGAGTTCCTCACCCCCAGCACGCTCGGTATCTTCGCTCTTGGTTTCATGGCTTTCGTCATTGCTTCGGCTTCGGGTGTATTGTTTGTGAAAATTTTCAATCTCGTGTTGCCCAAGAGCAAGAAAATCAACCCGCTTATCGGTAACGCCGGTGTTTCGGCTGTACCGATGTCGGCTCGTATCTCCAACAACCTTGGTCTCGAATATGACTCGACCAACTACTTGTTGATGCATGCCATGGGTCCCAACGTGGCCGGTGTAATCGGTTCGGCTGTGGCTGCCGGTGTGCTGCTCGGCTTCCTCTCGTAATCTCTCTGCAGAGTTATGATACATTCGGGCGGTGCGCTTCCTCGCTGGAGGCGCACCGCCCTTGTTTTTTCTCACCGTTGGCAGTGGTTTCAACCAAGGTATTTGGGGGGGGAGGCGAATCGGGCCATTCACGCTTTGAATTTTCGCCCGGTTGCACTACCTTTGTTTCATGGGAGAATAGCCTGTCGGCTATCCGAAACAATATGCAGATATGTCGGTCATGTGGAATTTGTGGCACGGTTGCCACAAGATAAGCGAAGGGTGCAGGCACTGCTACGTCTATCGGCAGGGAAAGCTCTACCACAAAAACAGCCGGGGGGGCTCGCGCACGGCGGCCTTTGACCTGCCGTTGAGGCGTAAGCGGAACGGCGGCTACCGCATACCCTCGGGCGAGCAGGTCTATACCTGTTTCACCTCCGACTTCTTTCTTGCCGAGGCCGACCCGTGGCGTGCCGAAGCCTGGGCCATGATACGCCACCGCAGCGACCTGTCGTTCATCATCCCCACCAAGCGCATCGACCGTTTCGGAGTGGCTCTGCCCGCCGACTGGGGCGACGGCTACCCCCAGGTGACCATCGCCTGCACCATCGAAAATCAAGAACAGCTCGAGCACCGTCTCCCCATCTTCAAGGCCTTGCCCATCCGTCGTAAACTGATGTTGTGCGAGCCCCTGTTGGGTCCGCTCGATTTCCACGGCTTGCTCGACAGCAGCATCGACGAGGTGTCGGTAGGGGGCGAGTCGGGCAGCGAAGCCCGCGTGTGCGACTACGACTGGGTGCTCGGCATCCGTCGCCAGTGCATGGAGCAGGGCATTCCCTTCTACTTCCACCAGACAGGCGCCCGGCTTCGCAAAGACGGCCGTCTCTACCGCATACGCCGGGAGTTCCAGCACTCGCAGGCCCGGCGGGCCGGTATCGACTACGAGGGGGGTGAATCGGGATAGTATTTTGTAAAACTTATTTTTTGATATTCCAGGTTATACAATTCAAGGCACCATCTTTTTTTACCACTTCTAATGAGTCGATCTGAATAACTTTACACGAAGGATAATATTTCTTGATCTGTTGCAGGGCTTGTTGGTCTTCGGGTATATTGAGCCCCGGCAGGATAATGACATCTCCTACGCGTAAAAAATTGATATAGGCCCAGTTTAAATCATTGCTTGTCTCAGAATATTGCAGAGTCTTTACGTCGAAGTACTGGCTGAGTATTTTTGAAAACCGTTCAGCTGTTTGAGAATCGTAATCGGCATAGTTGGTGAGCAATACCGTGTGGTCGTCTATGGCTTTGACAATTCCGTCGGCATGACCATACTTTTCATTCTTGTCCCAAGGCAACATGATTAAGTCGCAATGAAATAGCTTGCGTAGTTGGTTTCGTATTTCAGCGGGGGTAAGGTTCGGGTTTTCCTTATAGACTTTTTCGGTCATAATAATGTATTGCCCGGCCTTTACCACATTGCCGCCATCGATTATCAAGTCGGTTTTAACGCATTCGATTCCTATTTCTTGACAGACTGCGTCAACATCGGTAATCGATTCCCGGTCTTCTTGCTTCTCTTGCAGGTAGTCGGGATTATAACTGTATTGCACGAAACGATTGTCATAAATCTGTATGGGCATATAGTCGCGAGCCCATATGTCGTTGGTACGCTTCATAATCTTAAAGGGAATGTCGTTCTCTTTAAGAGCTTCTAAAAAATGAGGATAGAAATGCGGGCACTCGTCTTTCAACCACGATGAGATATAGACTATATTGGTGTCTGCATCAGAAACAATTTTTCGTCTGAATTGCCAACGGCGAGGGTCTTGTATATATTTCTTGTCTGCGGTGCGAGGCCTGTCTGGGTATTTCGAAGCCTCCATTTTGATACCGTTCTCGTCGTATAGGGCTACGTTTTTGCGAGGGTAGGAGGTCACGTCTACGGGCTGTTCTCCATCAACCCACTTTACCGATATGCCGTCGAAAATCGAAGCCTGTTGATATAACGCCTCGTAGAGGAGTGTAGAGCGCTCTTCGTTCTTACCATCGATTTCATATTCCCGGATAAGCATGGATGCTCGAACGGCATTCTTGGCATCGTTTCCCCGCTCGAAGGTAATATCTATACCCGATACATGATTGTGAAGTACACCTAAGGGGAATGTGGAAGGCAATGAAGTTTTGCCGTTGCGATGATAAACAATGAAGTCTTTGATACCATTGTCCCACTCTTCGTGATAATAAAACTCTATACAGGTGGGGCGAACGATTATCTTTCGGTCGGTCCCCTGGACGAGAAAGTATCCCGACAGGGCTACTTGTGCTATCTGTTCAAACTCTTTAGGTGCAGCGGTGCTGCCGTGCAGTATATCGTTGCGGCTCTCTTGTGAGAGACCGAATTTCTGTAATTCTTGTTGGAGTGTCATTTCTTTCAAGGTATTTTATTTGTGGATAGATAAAAAAGGAATACGAGATGGATATGCAATATTCGGCAAATTTCTTGGTCTTTGCAAATAAAAGGTGTAAAGACTGCCTCTACCGCACTTGCCGCGACCTCTAGCCCATACAGGCCCGGCGGGCCGGCATCGACTACAAGGGGGGCGGAGTGGTAATCGTCGGTAAAGCCGCATTCTCGGCCTGTTTACACTTTATTCCGGTATTCGGTAGGCGACATGCCAGTCTGGTGTTTGAAGTATTTCCCGAAAAACGATTGGGTCGAGAAGTTCAGTTGGTAGGCAATCTCCTGGATACTCATATCGGAGTATTTCAGCAGGTTTTTCGCTTCGAGTATCACATAGTTGTCTATCCACTGTGCCGCCGATTTGCCCGACAGTTTCTTGACCAGCGTCGAGAGATATTTGGGCGTGATGCACAACTGTTCGGCATAGAAGGTAACGCTTCGTTCCTGCATGTGGTATTGCGAGAGCAGAGCGATGAATCGCCCGAAGATAATCTCTTGACGTTTTTTTTTATTTTCGTTTTTGGAGACAGGGGTGTAGTTCAGAATCAGGTCGTACAGTTGCCAGATGAGCGCGGCTCCCAGGTTTTGGAGTGTTTCCATCTTTTTACTCCCTTCTGTCGATTGGCTGATGAGCTTGATCAACGATATGAACTTGCAGAAGATTTCGATTTCGTCTTTGGAGAGTCGTAGGCAAGGCTCGTTTCGTAATTGAGAGTATACGGGAATGATGTCGCTGAGATTGATTTGAACTTTCTCAAAAAACGAACGGGTCACTGAAATCCCGTAAAAGGAACACTGCTGCTCGCTATTCAGCTGTACGATGTTTGCGGGTAGATTCAATATCATGGTGCCCGGCTGGATGTGATATTCGTTCAAATTGATGTTGATTGTCATCTCACCCGACAGGCATACCAGTGCTACCAGCGAGTCTATACGGCACGGGTATTTGAAGAAGTCGATGTCGGGGCGGTCGTTCTCGATAATGATGAGGCTGTCTTCCAGTCCGGTGGAATGTTTGCTTTCGACTAACTTTTTCAGTTGTTTGTGGGTGAAACTTTCGATACATGTTTTGTCCATAAAATGCGATGTTTTGGACAAATATAATGTGATATATGTGAATTTTAGCTGTAAATTTTTCTTAAATCCGACTTTTGGAACACTAACAGTAGAAAAAGGAACTTTACAGCTGTGTTGCTTTCCTACATCTTTGCATCGAATTTTAACAACGGAAAGTATGAAAAAGAATGGTAAAGCATTTGCTTATTTGTTTTTGACCGTAGCTTCGGTTCTGAGTGTAGGATGCAGTTCCTCGGGAAAGGAGGAAAAGACGGAGCGCGAAGTTCCGGTGAAGACTTGGACGGTCGCTTTTTGTGAGAATCTGGGTGTACATGAATATATGGGAACTGTCGAGGGAGAGTCTTCTTCCTCACTGAGTTTTCAGGTACCGGGGTATGTCGAGCGCATCTATGTGCGCGAAGGTCAGCGGGTAGCTCAGGGAGAACTGTTGGCCCGGCTCGACAAGACCACGTTGCAAAGCACCTATGATGCCGCTTGTTCTTCGTTGCGGCAGGCCGAGGATGCTTATGCCCGTATGGAGCAGTTGCACGAGAAGGGGAGCCTGCCCGAAATCAAGTGGGTCGAGGTACAGAGCTCATTGCAGCAGGCCCGCAGCATGGAGCAGATTGCCCGCAAGAATCTCAACGATGTCGAGTTGCGTGCTCCCTATGCCGGGGTAGTAGCTCAGAAGAGCATCGATACGGGATCGTCGGTGGTGCCCGGGGTACCGGTTTTCCAGTTGATGAAGATTATGCGCGTGAATGTAAATATGGCTGTCCCTGAGGATGAGATAGCCTCGATAGGTCTGGGCGATGAGGTATCGGTCTCCGTAGCGGCTCTCGGCAACAAGAGCTACACCGGAAAGATTATCGAGAAAGGCATTGCCGCCGACCCGCTGGTACACACCTACAAGGCATTGGTGCAGATCGATAACCGTTCGGGCGAATTGCTCCCGGGCATGGTTTGCGTAGCGCGGTTGGGCGGTACGCGCGACTCGTCGATTGTTGTTCCCAACCGAATCGTGCAAATCGATAGCGACGGCACTCCCTTCGTATGGGTCGACAGCGACGGCAGAGCCACCAAACGGCCGGTATCGGTCGGTGCCCTGTCGGGCGACGGTGTCGTAGTCGAGTCGGGCCTGTCGGTGGGCGATAAGGTAATTGTCGAGGGTACTTCGAAAGTAAGTGAAAACATGAAAGTAACAGAGCAATGAAAACAAAAGGTGGTATTATAGAAGCTGCCATGAAATACAGGCAGATCGTTATTCTCATCGTGGCGTTGATGTTTGTACTGGGAATTTACTCTTTGGTGAAGATGCCCAAGCAAGAGTTCCCTGCCTTTACCATACGCCAGGGGGTTGTGGTGGCCGTCTATCCGGGGGCTACATCGACCGAGGTCGAAGAGCAGGTGACCAAGCCGCTCGAAAACTTTATCTTTGAATTCAAAGAGGTGAAAAAGGCCAAGACTCATTCGCTCAGCCGCGACGGCATGTCGATTGTCTTTGTCGAGTTGAACGACGACGTAAACAACCGCGACGAGTTCTGGACCAAGTTCAAGCATCGTATAGCTGCCTTTAAGTCGCAGTTGCCCTCGGGGGTGCTGGCTCTCGTGACCAACGACGACTTTGGTGACACGTCGGCTATGCTGGTTACCATCGAGTCGAAAGACAAGACCTATCGCGAACTCGAGGAGTACCTCGACGATCTCAAGGATCGATTGCGCCGCATCGATGCCGTGAGCAACCTGCGCACCTATGGCTTGCAGAAAGAGCAGATCAGTGTCTACCTCGACCCGGCCAAAATCTCGCGCTATGCAATCGACAACACTACGCTGGCTACCCAACTGCTCTCCCAGGGTTTCACGACGGTGAGCGGAGCGGTCGATAACAGCCGGTTTGTAGCTCCCATTCACCTGGCCGATACCTACGACTGTATAAACGATGTAGCCAACCAGATTGTTTTTAGCGATCCGCAAGGGCACGCCATCCGGCTCAAAGATGTTGCCCGGGTGGTGCGTGAATATCCCGATCCTACCTCTTATATTACCAACAACGGCACCAAGTGTCTGGTGCTCTCCATGGAGATGCGCGAAGGCAATAATATCGTAGAGATGGGACAAGAGGTCAACAAGGTTCTCTCGGACTATGAGAAAGAGCTACCCGACGATGTGTCGATATTCCGCATTACCGACCAGTCGCAGGTCGTAGGCGATTCGGTTGTAACCTTCCTGCGCGAGCTGCTCATTGCCATCATTGCCGTGATTGTAGTCGTCATGTTGCTCATGCCCTTGCGGGTAGCTTCGGTAGCCGCTTCGACGATACCCATCACCATATTCCTCTCGCTGCTGGTCTTCTATGCCTGCGGCATGGAGTTGAACACGGTTACACTGGCGGCTCTGATTGTCACGCTGGGTATGATTGTCGACAACTCGATTGTCATCATCGACTGCTATATGGAGAAGCTCGACAACGGCGTGCCCCGCTGGACGGCAGCCGTCGAGAGCGCCAAGGAGTTTTTCCGCTCCATTTTCTCGGCCACGTTGGCAATCAGTATCACCTTCTTTCCCTTCCTCATTACCTCGACGGGTATGATTAACGACTTCGTGAAGTCCTTCCCTTGGGCTATCACCATTATCCTGGCCTTGTCGCTGCTGGTAGCTGTATTGTTGGTTCCCTACATGCAGTACTACTTTATTCGGACCGGATTCAAAGGTGCGCCCAAACCTGAAAAGAAACAACGCCGTTCGTTCCTGACCGTATTGCAATCGTCTTATGACAAGCTCATTACCAAGTGTTTCGCTCATCCCGTACGCACAATGGGCGTAGGTCTCCTCGCGGTGGTAGCCGGTGTCGTGCTGTTCCTGGCGCTGCCCATGCGGCTGATGCCTATTGCCGAGCGCAACCAGTTTGCCGTCGAGATTTACATGCCTTTCGGTACGGCGCTCGAAAAGACCTCTGCCGTGGCCGATAGTCTCGAATCGATTCTCCGTAAGGATCCCCGGGTGGTATCGGTGGCCTCGTTCAAGGGAGAAGGGTCGCCCCGCTTCCACACCACCTATGCTCCGCAGATGGCCGGTTCGCACTATGCTCAGTTTATCGTCAATACGACGGGCAACGAGGCTACCGAGCAGATGATCGACGAGTATAAGGATAAATACCTCAACTACTTCCCCGAAGCGCGTGTACGCTTCAAACAGCTCGAATACTCCGATGCGGTCTATCCCGTCGAGATACGGGTCAAGGGTAACGACCGCGACAGCCTTCGTGTGGCTGCCGACCGAGTGAAGAAGGTCATGGATGGCTTCGACGAGCTTTCGTTGGTTCATAGCGACTGGGAGGGACAGCTTCCCGGGGTCACCTTGCAACTCGACGACGATGAGATGGGGCGGCTGGGCATGAGCAAAGCCATGCTTTCGGCCAATCTGGCCATGCACCTGGGCAACGGTCTGCCCGTGACTACGGTTTGGGATAAGGATTATCCCATAGATGTCGTACTTAAGGACGACGGCCGTAGCGAGCTCTCCTACGATGAGGTGGGCGATACCTATGTCTCGGCTTGGGGCGGAGCTGCCTCGGTTCCGGTGCGCCAGATTGCTCGGGTCGAACCCGACTGGCACGATGCCCAGATAGCCCGTCGCAACGGTATTCCTACCATTACGCTCCAGTCCGATGTGAAGAATGGGGTCAACGCTTCGGCCATGACCAGCAAGATCGTGAAGGCCGTCGAGCAAATCGATATGCCCGAAGGCATCGAATGGGAGGTGGGCGGAGCCCGTGAGAGCGACAGCGATACCTTGAATATGATTGTGAGCGGACTGGTCATTGCGGTCGTCATCATCTTCTTCATCCTGTTGTTCCACTTCCGTCGCATCAATATGGCCCTGCTCATTCTCGGGTCACTCGCGCTCTGTCTGTTGGGAGCCGGTGTAGGTATCTGGGTGATGGGGCTCGATGTGAGTGTGACGGCAGTCTTGGGTATCGTCAGCCTCATGGGTATCCTTGTACGTAACGGCATTATCATGCTCGACTATGCCGACGAGTTGCGTATGAAAGAGGGATTGAGCGTGCGTGAGGCCGCCTTGCACTCGGCCAAACGTCGTATGCGCCCCATATTCCTCACCTCGGCCGCCGCTTCGATGGGTGTGATTCCTATGATTTTGGGAGGCAGTCCGTTGTGGTCTCCCATGGGTTCGGTCGTATTTTTCGGAACCATCATCTCGATGATATTGACCCTCACCATATTGCCGGTAGCCTATTGGTTGATATTCAGCCGGGCCGATCGTAAAACAGAAAATCGTTGAAAGGAGAAAAAAAAATGACAAACAAGCAAATCATATACGCCGTTGCGTTGGGCCTGTTGGGATGTTCGCTCCCGCTCAACGCCCAGAAACTCTATACGCTCGACGAATGCCAGGCTCTGGCCGTCGAAAACAGCGCCAAGGTAAAGAACAGCCGTTTCGATGTCGAGGCGGCCGAGCAAACCTCGAAAGAGGCCTTCACCAATTATTTCCCAAACATTTCGGCTACGGGTGCCATCTTCAAGGCCAGCGAAAGTATGGCTCAGATGGATATGGCATTGCCCGTACCCGGAGTGCCGCCTATCTCGATGGAGATGCTCAAGTCGGGCAAGATGGCGGGTGTCACTCTTCTTCAGCCGGTATTCATGGGTGGCCGCATAGTCAATGGCAACAAACTGGCTCATATCGGAGAGCAGTTGAGCCAGTACCAGCTGGCCCTTACCGAAGACCAGGTAGAGGCTTCGGTCTCGCAATACTTTTGGCAGATTGTTGCTCTCAAAGAGAAGTTGCGCACGCTGGCTACACTCGAGACTCAGCTCGATACCCTGCATCGCGATGTGGTGGCTTCGGTCGATGCCGGTGTCACCACCCGCAATGATTTACTGCGGGTAGAGCTCCAGCAACAGAACATTGCCGCCAACCGGCTGAAGGTCGAGAACGGCCTCTCGGTAACCCGCATGTTGCTGTGTCAGTTGATCGGGGTCGATAAGAGCGATTTCGATATAGCCTTCGACAACTTCCCGCCCGTGGTCTCGCCGCTCGATTACTACATCGATCCCGAGACCGGGCTCGACAACCGGGCCGAGAGCAAGCTCCTCGACAAGTCGGTCGAGGCTGCCAAACTGCAACTGCGCATGAAGCGGGGCGAAAACCTCCCTTCGGTAAGTGTGGGAGCCGGCTATCTCTATCACGATTTGCTCGAGAAGGATACCGATTTCGGAGTCGTCTTTGCCAGCGTATCGGTGCCTATCACCTCGTGGTGGGGTGGCTCGCATGCCATTAAACGGGAAAAGATCAAAAAGATGCAAACCGAGAATACCCGGCAAGACTCGCGCGAAATGATGCTGGTCGAGATCGAGGCCAAGTGGAACGACTTGCAAGAGGCTTATCAGCAGGTGCTGCTCGCTCAGAAATCCATCGAGTCGGCTACCGAGAACCTGCGACTCAACAACGACTATTACAAGGCCGGTACGGTTGCGCTCTCCGATCTGCTCGATGCCCAGTCGCTCATGCAGCAAAGTCACGACCAGTATGCCGAGGCTTGCACCTCCTATCAGCAGAAACAGGTTGCCTATATGCAGGCTACGGGTCGGTAGGCCCTTGACGATAGGAAGTCATTAAAAAAGACAATCCGGCCGATTGCACCAAGCAAGCGACCGGATTTCTGTTTTTATGTATGTAAGAAGAAGTTTTCGAACGGTTACAGTACCACCTTGGTGTGGTAGCGGTTGGTACCCTGCGAAATCGTTACCAGGTATACGCCCCGGCTCAACGAGGGCAGGGGAGTTGCTGCCGATACCTCTCCGTCGAAGGTGCAGACGCGGGCGCCCGAAATGTTGTAGAGATTGATGTGCAGCGGGGTATCGTCGGTCGAGTTGACTACGAGTTTACCCTCCTGTGCGTAGCACCGGATAGGTTGGTCGGTCGGGAGCGACGATACGGCACTCGACGGTTGACGACGTTTGCCGAAAATCCACGGCAGGAAATCCTCCCGGGCAAAGACCCCGCTCCAGATGAAGTGGTCGCCGCCGGGTATCTCGACATACTCGACCGTAGCCCCGGCCTCGAGCAGAGCCTCATAAGCCGAGCGCGAGTTGTTCACCGGCACCACACCGTCGGCATCGCCGAGGAAGAGGAAAGCCCGCCAGTAGACACGCTTGGTGCGGCTGTCGATGCGGTCTACCTGGATGCCGCCACAGATAGGTACGGCTGCGGCAAACGTTTCGGGAAACCGGCAGGCCAGGTCGAAGGTCCCCATGCCGCCCATCGAGATACCGACGATATAAACCCGGTCGGGGTCTACCGGCTCGTTTTGCAGGTAGTAGTCGATGAGCTCTTTCACCGCCTGGTTGGGGGTAGAGATGGGGTAGTCGGTCGGGAAGGTAGT
>ERZ780067.294-NODE-294-length-21104-cov-7.06062_pt1 | contig 21104 bp, 16 predicted proteins | sample MGYA00511841_ERZ780067 | MGnify/ENA primary metagenome ERZ780067 (study PRJEB29588, sample SAMEA2143295) | human gut metagenome | biome: human gut; feature: human-associated habitat; material: faeces | place: Denmark | collected 2008/2010 ... | reverse complement strand
GGCTACTACGTCATCATCCGCCACAACAACGGTCTCGAGACCATCTACGGTCACCTCTCCAAATTCCTGGTGGAGCCCGACCAAATCGTCAAAGTGGGCGACCCCATCGCCCTGGGTGGAAACACCGGCCGCTCTACCGGTCCGCACCTCCACTTCGAGACTCGCTACCTGGGTATGGACATCAACCCCAACAAGATATTCGACTTTGTAAACCAGGTACCCCACACCGATACCTACACCTTCAACCCCAAAGAGTTGGCCAGCAGTCTGGGATACGGGAAATACAAAAACAGCAGAAACAAAGGGACCAACAACGGTGCCAAATATGTGTCGTACCGCGTACGCAAAGGCGACTCGCTGTCGAGAATAGCCAGCAAATACGGTGTCTCCATCAACCAATTATGCAAACTGAACGGAATCAAACGAAACGCTATCCTGCGTGAAGGGAAGGTTCTGAGAATAAGATAATAACCCCAAAATTAGAACAACAACAAAAAATTGAATCATTTCCATTAAAACAAACTGCTTCATTCTATAAAAAGCATCAACGTGCGTTGGTGCTTTTTTTTATTCCTCTCCACTCTGTACAGCCCATCCCAAAGAGCTGCCTGCCGACAAAAAGCAGACGGCATCCCCCCGGCAGAGAACGAGTCGCCCCTTCCCCGGGAGAAGAAGGGGGCTACCTACCTCGGCACACAGGAGTGTGACCGAACGGCTCGATTCGGAACCCGGCGACACAGAAGACAGAAGGTCCCGGCCATGGAGCAAACAGCCTCAGGGACAAACAGCCTCAGGATGTGATTGGGGAAGGGAAAAGAGGCTATGCCTATTTTCCAAACAGAGTGTGATAGCGTTGCAGCAGTTCGCTATACGGGGTCAGATGCCGGACAGGCAACAGCGAAACCGACGAATAGCGGTCTATGGCTATCCGGTTGTAATCGCCGAAACCGCTTTGCAAGGCCTTCTCGAGATAGCCGATTGCCTTGTCGGCATCGGTCATGGCATACATGCAGGCCAAATAGAAATAGTCGATATTGCGCACCGTACCCGACTGCAGCAGCCGGCTCTCCCAGCGAGCCATCTCCTGAGGTTGATGCAGGCGGGCAAAGGCAATGCCCTTGAGGTTGTCGCCATAGTAGGTCGACTGGTCGTCGAGGCTCAGCACCTTGCGATAGTCGGCCTCGGCTTCGGCCCGGTTTTCAAATCCATACTCCTGCACGTAGGCCCGCAGCAGATAGAGATAGGGCATCGTAGGAGCTACGGCGATAGCCTCGTTGTAGTAACCGATAGCATCGATGTAATTCCCCTCGTCGTAAGCAATCATACCCCGCTCGATACACACCTGCACATTCGACGGATCGTATACGGCAGCCTGCCGGATAGCCTGGTCGGCAGCCACCAAATCGCCGGCACCGCGTTCGATTTCGGCCTGCAGCCGATAGTATTCGGCATTCTGGCCATCTTTCTCGAGGGCCCGCTTAATATCGTTGCGGGCATCGTCGAAGCGTCCCAGACGCGACAAGCAATAGGCCCGGTTGTAGTAGATGCTGTGGAAGTTGAAGAAGTTCTCGGAGAGAATCGTATTCCAGTCGCGCAGCGACAAGTTGAAGTCGTAATGGTCTTTATAGATAGAACCTCGCACATAATAGAGCATGCCCTGACGAGGGAATCGCTCGATGTTCCGGTTCAGTCCGGCAATCACCTCGCTGTAAGCCTCGTTGCTGTAAGCCACCAACTGCTGCACGGCACCCGAACGTCCGTCGTCGAGCGATACAGCGTAGACCAGATCGTCGACCGCCTCGGGCAACAGCCCCATCTCTTTGTAGATTTCGCTACGCTCCAGGTAGACCATGGGATCTTTGGGCGAAAGATTCACCGCCTGAGCCAGAAGGTCTTTGGCCCGCACCGGTTGCCCGACGTGTGCTTCGACCCGGGCCAGCCCCATGTAGGCACTCTGGCTGCGGGTATCCATCCGCAACAACTGGCTGTAATCGATTTTGGCCAAGTCGTATTGGCCCATCTTGCAAAGCAGGTCGCCCCGGTCTTTCAAGGCCAGCCGATGGTTGGGAACCAGACGCAAGGCACTGTTCAGGTCGGTCAGGGCCGGCTTGTTCTCCCCCTTCACCGTCAGAATCTTGGCCCGCAGCAGATAGGCCTGGGCCAAGTCGTCTTTCTCCCGGCGGGGAAAATATTTGATGGCATTGTTTATATCCGACAAAGCCTTCTCCATTTCGCCCTGTCCAAAATAGGCCATGGAGCGGCTGTAATAGGTCCGGTAGTCTTGAGGATTGGCGGCCAGCTCTTCGGCATAAACCTCCATCATGGCTTTCACCAGATCGTCGTCGGCAGCCGAAGCCGGAGCCGAAACGACCGACAGACCCAATAAAACAACTCCCCATATACAGTTACGTCGTACACCCATCGTGAACCCCCTTTTCTGTTTTTGCATTTATACTATTCCGAGCTGCCCTGCCGGCAAATTCCACATCGGGAGAATCGGCCCGCCTATATTCGACAGGCACCGGCCTCGTTTCACCCTTCGGGGACGAACGGCCGACCCCATTGTCGGCAACTCTTTTTCAGGGCAAAAATACAAACATTTCTCCGAATGAACAAACGGTCGCATAGCCATTTACACGCGGTTGTGTACGGTGGCTACGACAGCTCGACCGTCTCCAAATCGTCGGGCACGAAAACCCGCCCGGTGAAGTGCTGCAACGCCTCGGCCCGGTAGAGCTCCTTGCGGGTGGCCAGGTTGCGGTCTTCGGTATGGTAGAGCAACAGGTTCTTTACCCGCAGCTGCTCGGCCAGGCTCCCTGCCTCGAGCGCCGTGCTGTGGTGCTTCTCATAGGGCTTGAAGATGTCGCGGTCGCGATAGAGGCAGAAGGCCTCGCACAGCATCCAGTCGGCCCCCGCGACATACGACCGGTTGGCCTCGTTGTAGGGCTCGTCGCCCAGGCATACCAGCCGCTGCCCGCCGGGCAGCGCTACCTGGAAACCAAACTGTTTCTCCTTGGTCGACAGGATGTCGAAACACTGAAACTGCATGTCGCCCACCTCGAAACGCTCCTTGTCCTTCACCTCGTGGAAGAGTACCCCATTACCCAGATAGGCCCGGTCTTTGGCCGAGAGGGTCATGCGGCATATCCAGTCGAGTACCGTCAGCACCTTGTCGTGGCCATACACGGTGAAGGCTCCTTCGTACCGGCCGCTCTTCATGCGGTTGATAATCATGCGCACTACCCACACGGCACCCAGTATGTGGTCGGTGTGGGCGTGGGTGACAAACATATCGTGCAGGGAGCTCAGGTCGATGCCCGCCTTCTCGAGCTGCGAAAGCACCCCGTTTCCTCCCCCGGCATCGACCAGACATCGCGAGGTTTCGGTACTCAACACAAAACAAGTATTGTAGCAACGGGTAACGATGGCATTGCCCGTGCCCAGCATGGTAAGGGTATTGTGACTCATAACACTATTTTCAGGACCGACGATACCGTCCGTATACGACGGTTTCATACGGCATATTTGAAAAAAGGGAGAGGTCGACGGTTACCGTCGCTCCCCTCCCGAAATCGGATTTTATTTTTCTCTATTTTTTGTCAAACGCATTAATGGTCTGTCTGATGCGCACCAACCGGGTGAGCAGTCCTTCGAGCCGGTCGAGCGGCAACATGTTGGCGCCGTCCGACTTGGCCTCGCGGGGATTGGGGTGTGTCTCCATGAAGAGGCCATCGACCCCTACGGCCACCCCGGCACGGGCTATCGTCTCGATGAGTTCGGGCACGCCGCCGGTCACACCCGAATCCTGATTGGGCTTTTGCAGCGAGTGAGTGGCGTCGAGCACCACAGGGAAACCGAACTTCTGCATCACCGGGATACCGCGATAGTCGACAATCAGGTCTTGATAGCCGAAGGTGGTACCCCGCTCGGTAATCATCACCCGGTCGTTACCGGCATCGACCACCTTTTGAGCGGCAAACTTCATCGCCTCGGGCGAGAGGAACTGCCCCTTCTTGATATTCACCACGCGACCCGTCTGAGCAGCGGCCACCAGCAGGTCGGTCTGCCGGCACAGGAAGGCGGGAATCTGCAACACATCGACATACTGAGCCGCCATGCGCGCCTCGTCGGCCGTGTGTATATCGGTCACCACCGGTATCTGGTAGGTTTCGCCCACCCGGCGCAAAATCTTCAGAGCCTTCTCGTCGCCGATACCGGTAAAGGAGTCGAGACGTGAGCGGTTGGCCTTGCGATACGAACCCTTGAATACATAGGGAATCTGCAACGCATCGGTTATCTGCACAATCTTTTCGGCAATCTCCATGGCCATGGACTCCCCCTCGATTACACAGGGGCCGGCCAGCAGGAAGAAGTTGCCGCTGTCGGTATGTTTCAGTTTTTCGAGTTTCATTATTTCGGGTTTAATTGGTTCATCAGTTGTATCGTGTGACAAGCCACCAGACCGGCTGTTTCGGTGCGCAGGCGGCTCGGGCCCAGCATCACGGGGCGGAAGCCGCAGGCGATGGCCTGCTCCACCTCCTCGGGGCTGAAATCGCCTTCGGGGCCAATCAGTATCAGGGCATTCTCACCGGGCCGATAGAGCTCGGTCAGCTCCTTGCGGTCGCCCTCGTCGTAACAGTGGGCTATGAACTTCTGGCCGTCGAACGGCTGAGCCACAAACTCGGCAAAGGGAGTCATCTCGGAGAGTTGCGCAAGCACCGCCTTGAGCGACTGTTTCATGGCCGAAACCAGAATCTTGTTCAGGCGCTCGGTCTTCAACTCCTTCCGCTCCGAGAAACGGCAACGCAACAACGTGATGGCATCGATGCCTATCTCGGTGGTTTTCTCGGCAAACCATTCGATGCGGTCGAGGTTCTTGGTGGGGGCAATGGCCACATGCACCCGGGCGGTCCAAGGGTTGGGAGCAGCCTCCCTCTCGAGCAGCCGCACGCCGCAGCGCTTGGGGTGAGCCAACACGATCTCGGCCCGATAGCGGGTACCTCGCCCGTCGATAATGCCAATCTCGTCGCCCTCCTTCATGCGCAACACCCGCACACAATGCTGGCTCTCGCCTTCGGGCAACTCGTGCACGGTCTCTATATCGGGAGCATAGAATATCTGCATGGCATCAACTGTCGATTAAGCGTTGGCCTGAGCCGTGCGTTGATGTTTGTAGTGGAAGGTGAGCGCAAACAGCACACCGATTACAAAAGCATAAGCGGCAAAGATGGTCCAGCAGGCCGTCCAGTCGGTCACACCAGCCGTGGTGTGGGCCTTGATTACCCATCCGGCACCGTAACCGCCCACGATAGAACCCAAGCCGTTGGTCATCATCATAAAGATACCCTGTGCACTGGCCTTGATCGAAGCGGGAGCCTCATCGGCAATAAAGAGCGAGCCCGACACATTGAAGAAGTCGAAAGCCATACCGTAGACAATCATCGACAAGATAAGGAAGAGTACCGAGAAGCCTTCGGGACCGCCAATGGCGAAGAACCCGAACCGAAGCACCCAGGCGGTGAAGCTGATAATCATCACCCGCTTGATACCGTATCGGCTCATGAAGAAGGGAATGGCCAAGATAAACAGCGTCTCGGATACCTGCGAAAGCGACGAGAGGATAACCGAATATTTCACGGCCCAAGAGTCGGGCGAAGTGGCTTTGAAGCTATCGAGGAAAGGCACACCGTACATGTTGGTCACCTGCAAGGCGGCACCCAGCAGGAACGAGAAGAGCAGGAACACAGCCGTGCGGTAGTTCTTGAAAAGCACCAGAGCATCCAACCCCAGCATCGACAGGAGGCCGTTGTTCTTCATCGCCTTGGCCGGCGGACAGGCGGGCAGAGTAAAGCAGTAGAAACCCATCACCACCGAAGCAACCCCGGCCATGAGCAACTGTCCGTTGTTGGCGCTGAAGCCGGTGAAGTTGTCGATCCACATGGCTACGATAAAGCCGACCGTACCCCACACCCGCACCGGCGGATAGTCTTTGACACGGTCCAGGCCGGCCTTGTCGATGGCGTTGTAGGCCACCGTATAGGAGAGCGACAGCGTAGGCATATAGGCAAGCATGTTGACCAGCATCGCTATCTTGAAAAAGTCATAGTCCGAAATGAATGCCGCACTGAAAAGGGCGATGGCTCCCACAAAGTGCAAGCCGCCCATCAAGCGCTCGGCATTGATCCACTTGTCGGAGACGATACCGATAAGAGCCGGCATGATGAGCGAAGCGATACCCGACAAGGCAAACACGCTGCCTACAAGAGCACCGTCGAAAGCAAGCCCCCCCTCTTCGGTAGGCGTAGTCATATAGAGCCCCAATGTACAGAGCCAAGATCCCCAAATAAAAAATTGGAGAAAGTTCATTACTATGAGTCGCAGTTTGATACTTTTCATATAATTGTGTTTTGTATTACGATCCTTATCCTATACCCTTGCATGGCTTAGATTAGCAGGCAAAGCTACCAAAATATCGCTGTTTTTACAAGCGATTGTCTCTTTTATTCAGTTCCTCCTGTATACGGGCTGCCTCTTCGTAAGCCTCCGAGGCAATAGCCTTTTCGAGCCGTTCCTTCAACTCCTTACGCGAACAGGCCGACAAGTCCCGCTCCTCTTTTTTTACGACCTCCTTTTCGCGACTACGCTCGGGAGAATGCTCATCGGCCTCCTCCTCTTCATAAACGAAACCGGCCTCCTCGATAATCTCGGGCATGACAAAAATATCGGAGCGTGTACGCAAGGCAATGGCTATAGCGTCGGACGTACGAGCGTCGACCCGCATCTCGCGGGTACCATCGTCGAAAACCATCTCGGAGTAGAAGACTCCGTTCTCCAATTTATAAATGCAAACTTCTTTCAACCGTATGCCGAAACCATGGGCAAAACTTACAAACAGATCGTGGGTGATGGGTCGAGGCGGAATGATGCCCTCGAGTGAAATGGCTATCGACTGGGCCTCGGATACACCTATTACTACGGGAATGCGACGGGGTCCCTCCTCCTCGGCAAGGACCAGAGCGTATGCTCCCTTCTTCACTTGACTATATGTCAATCCCAATACCTTTAACTTGATACGATTTTCCACAGCTCACTGGTTTTATAAGAAACAAAGATAGTGAAAGGTGAGAGCAGAGACAAACAGGAAACGTAGTTTTCAATATTTGACTTTGCCGAACCGACCCCTATCTTCTGAAAAGATAGCGAAAGGTGAGAGCAGAGACAAACAGGAAACGTAGTTTTCAATATTTGGCTCTGCCGAACCGACTCCTATCTTCTGAAAAGATAGTGAAAGGTGAGGGGGAGAATAAAATATTGAAACTGGTTTCAGATACTTTTTACCCCGAACCGACTCCTATCTCATTCAAAGATAAAGAAAATATCGTACCATTGGATTTTACGAGGCAAGAAATATGCACCCTCGAACAGAAAAATAAAAAAAAGACTTTGTGGCCGATTCTTCCTTTTCAGGTGTTATTGGGTCAAAAACTATGCTCACGCACAGAGGGGATCTCAAAATATGACGATTCACATCGTCCTACAATAAAATGAATCAAAACCACAAAGTCTATTTCTTTATTTCTCTTTCGTCGCTTTCAGGGTCTGTTCCACCTCTTCGAGCGAAGTGTTGCGCAAAATTATTTTTTTATCTTTATCCAGCAAATAGAGTGCCGGCATAACTCGCAAATCGAAACAGCGTTCGCCATTCTCCATCGAAGCGACCACCCACTCTTTGGGATAGTCGGCCACACCGGCCAGCCACTCTTCGGTCTCGCCATCGGGATAAAGCGACAATATCGTAAGCCGCCCCTCGCGTATCTCTTGCAGCAAGGCCTGCGACACACTCAGCCGCAAGGTAGCCAACGAGCAATCTTCACACTCGGGGTCGTTGATGTATAGCAGAATATAAGGCGACTTCAACTTTTTGATGCGGTACTTCTTATCTTTACCGGGCAACTTGTACTCAAAGTCGGTAACCGTCATACCTACCTGATTTTTCGTCAGCACATCGTATTGATAGATATAACGCAACTTTCGCAACTCGTCGACCTTCTTCGACTCGGCCACAGCCTCGGCAAAAGGCAAATAGGCCTCGTCACTCACAAAGGTTCCCCCACCGCTGTACAGATACTTGTCAGCTATGTCGGCATACATCAATAAGATGTCACCATCGCTCGAAGCCCGCTTCAGCAAAATTGCAATCGCTTTCATCGTACTTTCTCGCGAAGTGATGCGCATGATTGAAGTAAAATCGACAAATGCCTGCTCGACCACCAACGGTGCCTCTAAATAGGCCCTATCCTCTACTGCAAAATTATCCCAATAATGTTCTATCAGATATTCACTCCTTACATCGGGAGTAGTGAGACTGTCGGGAATATCGGGCAACTGGTAAGGTGCCACAGCCGAATCCTGCGCCTTCGACAAAAAGAAGGTGCAAACAAACGCACACACTATCAGCACTTTTCTTACCATAAAAAAATCTCAATTATCAATTTTAAACTCCATCAACCACATCCCCTTACATTACATCTATCCGGCAAAGATACTAAAATTATCTAAACCTCCAACCATTCTATCATTTTTATTTCCGTAAGAAAAAAAAGGCGACTGCGCACAAAAGGATTGTCTTGGAGAGGGAACAGCCTTATTCTCATATCTTTTTATCAATCCACTTACCCCACTTCATGTAGGCGGCCGAAAACAGCAGAATGCCGATGGCATACACGTGCTCGGTGGTCCAGCATACGGCTACATCGACCCGCAGGTAAAAAATCATCACCACCACATAGACGATATAGATGAGCAGCGTGACCAGTTCCAGCAGAAAGGCCATGCGAGTATTGCCCGTGCCCGAGACGGCCTGAAAACAGACATTGCCCGGAACAATAAACAGATAGGCCGAGCAGAGTACGAAAAGAGAGGGAACCGAGGCCGATATAAGGTCGGGCATATCGGTATAGATACGCAGGATAAGGGTGGGGAAAAAGACGAAAAACAGGATGAGCGGCAACTCAAAGAGATAGGCCATGCGTATGCACTGCCCCATCGTACCCCGCACATACCGGGCATCGCCCGCCCCTATCAGGTTGCTGATGAGCGTGCTGCAGGTCGAGGCAAAGGTGATGACTATCATAAAGGGCAGCGCCGACACGTTGCGGATGATGTTGGTAATCGCCAACGACCGTTCGCCCAGATGCTCGACCGCAATGAAGAAGAGAAACCAGGTCGACATCGACACGAAATTCTGAATCATGGTCCATACCGAGGTATTCAGGATGTGACGCAACGAGTCGCCTCGACGCAGACTGAAACCATCCAAGCCATACTTGCGGACATCGACCCGCATGCGGGTATAGACGATAAAGAAGATGAGCGAAACCAGCTCGGCAAGCGACGACCCGATGGCGGCACCCGCAATGCCCATAGCCGGGAATCCCAGCTTGCCGAACACGAGGATATAGTTGAAGACCACATTCGACAGCACCATCACCACCGAGTTGAGAGTCAAGGTCTTGGTCTGTGTAGTACCCACAAAGAAGGCTCGGAACATCACGGCCAAAAAGGAAAAGAAAAAGCCGTAGACCCTCCAGTGGATATAGCTCATGGCCGCCTCGTAGACGTGTGGCGACTTGATGAACGGGGCCAGCAGAATGGGCGAAACGAAATAGGAACAGACAAACAGCACCAGCGCCACTCCCAGCAGGAAAAGGGTCCCTTTGTAAAAAATGGGACCTATACGGGTGTAGTTGCCCTCGCCGTTGCGACGCCCCATGATAATCTGGGCCCCCAGACTGAAGCCGAAGGCTATCATGAAGAAGGTCATGTAGTAGACCCCGGCAATGGCCGACGCGCCCAGCTCCACCTCGCCTACCCGGCCCATGAAAGCGGTATCGGTCATGCCGATAAGCTGCTCCATCACCAGGCTGATGAGAATAGGATAGGCAATGTGCCATATCTGTTTATAGCTGTATTTTACCGGATTACTCGCCATATTGCTGCAAATAGGCTTCGGCCGCCTCACACAGTTCGTTATACCACGCCTCGCCAAACCGACGAATCAGCGGCTCTTTCAGAAATTCATATACCCGCACCTTCTCGCTGCGGCCCAGCACCTCGCCGGCCTTGCAGATTTTCCAGCGGTGGTAATTCACGGCCGAGAAGTCGGGGTACTCCTTCAACCGTATGGGATAGAGGTGGCACGAGATGGGTTTGTAGAAATCGATTTTCCCGGCCCGATAGGCCTTCTCGATGGCACACTGGCACATGCCGTTCTTGTCGTAACAGGTAAAGACACAATCCTTGCCGTTGACAATCGAGGTGACCAGGTCGCCCTCCTCATCGACATAGGCTACCCCCTGCTGCTCGATAACCCGCCGGGCCTCGGGCAGCAAATCGTCCCACACGACATCGAGAATCTCCTTGAGTTTACAACGCTCCTCCTCGGTGATGGGGGCACCGGCATCGCCTTCGACGCAACAGGCACCCAGACACTTCTCGAGGTTACAAATAAAAAATCGTTCTATGACGTCGAGGCTCACCAGAGCTTGGCCTACTTGTAGCATAATCTCCTCGGTTACGGTTGTTTTCATCGGTTAGTATAAGGCAGAAAAGCCGGGGTGCACAACTGGCACTCCGGCATATTCCAAACATTGATTTCTATTATTTCAACAGGTCGTGACCCGTCATCTCGGCCGGCTGGGGCAAGCCCATGATGTGGCAAATCGAGGGAGCCACATCGGCCAGAATACCGTTCTCGACACGAGCCTCTTTGTTCTCGGTCACATAGACAAACGGCACGGGATTGAGCGAGTGTGCCGTGTTGGGCGTACCATCGGGGTTCTCGGCATTGTCGGCATTACCATGGTCGGCAATGATGATTACCTCGTAGCCGTTGGCCTTGGCAGCCTCGACCGTATCGCGCACGCAAGCGTCGATAGCAACCACGGCTTTCTCGATAGCCGAGTAGATGCCCGTGTGGCCTACCATATCGCCGTTGGCGTAGTTCACGACGATAAAGTCGTATTTGTTTTCGTTAATGGCGGCTACCAGCTTATCCTTCACTTCGTAGGCGCTCATCTCGGGCTTCAGGTCGTAGGTAGCTACCTTGGGCGACGGAACCAGAATACGGTCCTCACCCTCGAACGGAGCCTCGCGACCACCGTTGAAGAAGAAGGTTACGTGGGCATACTTCTCGGTCTCGGCAATGTGCAGCTGGCTCTTGTGCATTTTCGACAGATATTCGCCCAGCGTGTTGTGCACGTTTTCCTTGTCGAAGAGGATGTGCACGCCCTTGAACGAAGCATCGTAGGGAGTCATGCAGTAGTATTGCAAACCGGGGATGGTGTGCATGCCGGCCTCGGGCATGTCTTGCTGCGTGAGCACGACAGTAAGCTCTTTGGCACGGTCGTTACGGTAGTTGAAGAAGATAACCACATCGCCCTCTTTGATGCGACCGTCGCAGGTCGAGTTGACGATAGGTTTGATAAATTCGTCGGTTACATCGGCATCGTACGACTCCTGCATGGCCTGTACCATGTTGTCCGACTTGCGGCCGATACCGTTTACCAACAGGTCATAAGCCTCTTTGATACGCTCCCAGCGTTTGTCACGGTCCATGGCGTAGTAGCGGCCCACGATCGAAGCCACCTTACCGGCCGACGTGGCGCAGTGAGCCTCCAGTTCCTGAATGAAGCCCTTGCCGCTGTGGGGGTCGGTATCACGACCGTCCATGAAGCAGTGGATGAAGGTATTCTCCAAGCCATACTCTTTGGCGATGTCGCACAGTTTGAACAAGTGGTCGAGCGAACTGTGTACGCCACCGTTCGAAGTCAAGCCCATGAAGTGCATGTTCTTGCCGTTGTCGCGAGCATACGAGAAGGCCGAGATAATCTCTTTGTTCTGCAGGATAGAGTTGTCGGCACAAGCCTTGTTAATCTTTACCAGGTCTTGGTAAACGATGCGGCCGGCACCGATATTGAGGTGACCTACCTCCGAGTTACCCATCTGACCGTCGGGCAAACCCACATTTTCGCCACTGGCCTGCAGTTGCGAGTGAGGATAGGTTTTCAACAGATAGTCCCAATAAGGAGTGGGGGTATTGTAGATTACATCTGCGTGTGAATGATTGCCGATGCCCCAACCATCGAGAATCATCAAAAGTGCTTTTTTGCTCATCTCTTCTATTATTTAGAGTTATTTATCTTCTATTCTCTCATCGGCAAAAACAGTGCCGAAACAGCTCCGGCAGGCTCACACCCGCCGCTCGGCCCGAGGCTGTCGACCCGGGGCTGTCAAATTGTCCTGCACCTCACCGGCTTACACCGCCACAGCCTCACCGGCCATGCAGCCCACCCGGCTCTTACATAGACGGTGCAAAGATAGTGCAAACCGCGGGCATCGCAAAATTTATTTCAATTCGTTAAGGGACAGAGCCTGTTTTCTGCCCTTCACCCGAAACGGCATTGCGCTCCCGGCCTCAAACCCACACCCTTGAACAGACTCAGCCTCGAGCCAATCGCACAAAAAGCAGGGGCCCTGCACACCATCGGCAGAGCCCCCATATCGGATTGAAACGAATTGACCCGAGTCGCTACCGTTTCACATTATCGGCACAATACCTTTACTCGATTCGTACCACAACAAACAATGTAGACACCTCTATCGAGCGGTAATCTGTTATCGCCAGCCACGCCGCTCATCTGGGCAACCAACCGGCCTTGAAGGTCATACACGACTACGGGCATGGCACGATCCAAGCAAATAGTAAGTCCATTGCCATCCTCCGTAATTATCCTGAAGCCGTTTTCAGCCTGTTCTATTCCCGAGAAATCCATACCCTCCATGGTAAACGACTCCTTCCACAATCCTCCATTGTTCCAATAGTCGTAATAATTTTCTTGCGGCACATACAACATACAACTCTTAGGCACATTGGTAAAAGGTGCATATGTGGCATATAGTTCATATCCAAAGCGGCCATAGCGATAATCTTCATATACCTCTGTTTCGGGAGGTACAGGGGCTTGCAAATAAACCTTCTTGAGGTTCACACAATCTTCCAAGAACGAATATCCCACCTTCTTCACACTACTCAAGAGATAAACCACTTCAAGATTATCACAGCCCGACAAAAGACCTCGCGGTACATTTTCATTCACACTTGGCACCGTAAAGAGCTTCAAGCCCGCTCCTGCAAATACATAATCGCCCAGTTCCACTGAATCGGATAGAGTAATATACTGCAGCGACGAACAGGAAACAAAAGCCGAATCATCTATCCGTTTAAGACCCTTGGGTAAAGAAACTTGAGACAAATGCGTACATCCCGAGAATGTACTGCTCCGAATGGTATCAATCGACGCCGGAATCACTATACTGCTCAAAGCACTACCGCCAAAAGCCGCTTTTCCTATCTCCGAAACCGTTTCGGGAAGAACGATAGCGGTCAACCGGCTGCAATCCAAAAAGCAGGAATCGCCTATCGACTCCAACCTTTCCGGGAGCTCTATGGACTCTATGCCAACACCTCTAAAAGCCCCGGCCGACAGTCGGGTCGTAACCGGCGACAGAGTCACATGCCGCAACGAAAGGCAACCATCGAAAAATGCCCGACTCACTTCGGTCATCTCTTCAGGGAATTGAAAGTCGGTCAACTCGGCACAATTGCGTATACACCCCTCACCCAGATTCTGCACAGCAGCAGGAAGTGACAAAGAAGCAAAGCTACACGAAGTGAATGCATAGTCACCAACAGAAACCGTTTGCGGCGAGAGTCTTACCTGCAACAAATTACTACACCCGGCAAAGCACCCCTCGGGAATTTGAGTCACCCCGCTCGGCACATTTATCGACGCCAATCGGGTACAAGCAAATACCGAATCGCCCATTTGCGTTAACGACTGGGGCAAAGAGACCTGTTCCAAATAGGCGCAGTCGAAAAAGAGTTTGCGGGGAAGGCTTTGCAACGAAGAGGCCGACATATCGACCGACTTGAGCTGCTTACATCCGCCAAAAGCACCCTCACCGACCGACTCGATTGCAGCCGAAATAACCAATTGATTATCGACCGGTTCTATATTACCCAGTTTCACTTTTTTCAGCCTCCAGCAATTATAAAAGCTACCCGCACCCACACGCGTCACCTTGGGAAGTGACACCTCGGTCAACGCCAGGCAATAATTAAATACTTCGTTGCCTATCGCCGTCACCTGCGGGAAAGACAATACGGAACAAAGTTGCGAGCACGAACTGAATGCTCTATCACCAATATAGTCAATATGATTATCAGCTGGAATATCCAACCATTTCAATACCGATGCGGCAAACGCACGACTACCTATCTTCGTAATACTCTCCGGCAAATAGATTTCACTGATCTGAGACCCGTAAAAAGCAGACGCTGGAATAGAATCGCCCTCCATACGGCACCCTCGTAAATCGAGGACATGAAGAGAAGCCGTATTCGACAAATTGTTCAAAACCGTAAGATCATCCTTGTTCAATGTCCCGGTTATCCGAAAGCCTTTTGCTTGAATCAGGCTCTCGGAGGTTAGCTTCGAAGACAACGTCCCCGGTGTTTCCACATGAAGGTCGGTATATTCTATGTCCCATCGCAACGTATCTCCGGCACTCAAATTATCAACCTCTACCACACGCTTAAACCGCCAAGCCTCCGAATATTTCTCCCGGCTCCCTATCGGAACATACAAACGGCAAGCAACCCTCGTAGCATTATCAAAGCACGACACCCAGTTTCCTTCAGTTCCTAATGTAGGAACGACATTCGACATCATAGAAATTTCGTCCAGCGACGTACATCCGCTAAATGATTTCTCCCCTATTTTTGTCAATCGATTAGGAAATTGGATATAACAAAGAGAGGGGCAATTCATGAAAGAAACTGCACCTATTTCTGTGACACTATCCGATATAGTCAACGTATCAATCGCACAATTATTAAAAGAGTCATAAGTCGTCTTTGCCGAAATTATACCTATCGATTTCAACTGAGGGCACGATACAAAACTGGAATATATCTCGGCCGTCACCCGATCCAGATTTATTTTCTGAATAGTCGATTCTTTAAATGAACTGACTATTGAATAACAAGTTTCCGGCAAACGAACCTCTTTCAACGAACTGTTTTTACAAAAACAACCATTGATTATGCCAACTTTCGCATCTTCAATATCCAAATACTGAACAACATTCGCTTGCTCCACATAACATAAGTCGGCATCATTGATGTTCCCAACCAATTTCAAATGGGTTATTGTCTTGAGTTCTTCCTCAGAAAGGATTTTATTAAGACCACCCGCCTCATAGCATGTAACCGTTGTATACTCCTCGGCAAATACAGGGCTCAAGCCAATACACAAAAGCAACAGCGTCACTACCTTTTTCATAGCTATTCCTCCAGTTAATGAACTTTATATACAAAGATAGTCGTTTTTCTTTAATTAACAACTCTACAAGCCCCTATTTATGGGAATTTCGTAATATTATCATTATGCCATAAAATCATTTCCTCCTCATTCTACTTTTGCCGTGTATTAACCATCAATTTTTTTTCGTTATGAATACAGCAGAACTTTTGTTGTCGGTGGAGGAATATGAAATATTCGACCCCGAAATCCAAACTGTCGAAGGGAAAACTTACGCAGTCATTCCACGACCAACAGCAACAGGGAATAATCCCGAAATCGTTATCAACGACCATGTTACATTAGCCCATGGTACGACCTTGATTTTTGCTGGAGGTAAAATCACGGGCTCAGGTACACTCACCGGCGACTATACTCGATTAGTCGCACCTATAACCCAAATTTTCGGAAAAGATATTACCGTAGACGGTATTTGGGAGATGGATCGGGCCTACCCGCAATGGTTCGGTGCGAGAAACGACATTTCAAGCGCAGAATTTTGCCTCCTGCGTGAAGCGTGTGAAGCTGCTGCCAATCAAAACAAACTTGATGCAGAAAGCATTAAAAAAGACATCGAAACCGCCCGAAATAATGCCTTAAAACAACTGGATGCATGGAATGTCGACTCGTCTGATGCCATCAACAAAGCCATGAAGTTGAAACATGCCGGCGAAGTATTCCTTCCTAAAGGTGAATATGCTATCTGCAAGACGCTGCAAGTACCCCATGGCATCGTTCTTCGGGGTGAGTTAGCCGAATATCGGAACAACTCCATCAAAACCGATGAAGGAATTATAGACTTGGAAGATGGCGATTACCCGTTAGGTGGAGATACACCCCCCGACAACCTTTTCGTCTACTACAAATTAGGTACAATTATCCGGCCATTAAACACCAATTATCCCCTTTCGGTAGACGGGAACGGTACTCCTATCACCTCGTTCGACAACAATTTTGCCATTGTTATCAATTCCAACATTCACCCGAATGATGACCACAACACCGAGTGGGAACAGATATATCCTCATTCGCTTACAACGATACGAGATATTCGGTTTATGAACTACTGGACAGCGACTCCCAGCATGCGAGGAATTTACAGCAATGGAGGCATGAAGATTGAGAATCTCTGCTGGGATCAATTCGTACAAGCCGTAGCGACTCCAGGCAGTCTATATTGCGATGGGAAAACCATTATCAACTGTGCATTTAATGCCCCAACAGGCTGTATTTTCAATGACTTTGTCTTTGATAAATTCGTCGGATCCGACGAAATTATAAAACACTTTGTTCAGGACGCCAAAGAATATTATGCCTTCGATTTAGGCGGATTAGGAGACAAACTCTATTTCCACAGAAACCACCTATCCATGGGTGAAATTGCTGGAGGATTAAGACTATCCTATTCTTTCGGTGCCCAAATCAGTTGCAATATCATCAACGACAATATTACTTTCTCCGATTGCAAAGGTATCTCTTTCTCGGCCAACCATTGCGAAAGCGGCATTCAAGTAGAAATATCCAATTCACAAATAGGCTTCTCCGACAACTATTTCCACAAAGGGAAAAAGCCAACATTCCTCATTCACGATAATAATGCTCGCGGTTCGGTCAATGTACAATCGTCCACAGTAGACTTGCGCAACAACTGTTTGGTTTTCATGGATCACGAAGACACCGACTCCATTTTATACATAGAGAACATTAGCCCCTATGATATTCAAACCGACGGATTCGTTTCCTTGTCAATACAAAACACCTATCGCTACCGGCTTCCCCGCAATGCAGGAGGTAATATACACCCTTGTGGATTAGCTATTCTCAAAGAGATCTGGACCGAAGGGGTAGCGGAACCCGAATTAATTCCATTTACCGAATTCAACAATTTGAGCTACCTCCTATCTGGAAATTCACTTCTCAAGCCCAATTTCCACATTGTACACAACCATGTGGTCAACAACACTCAATTCTTGCGTGGTTCAGCAATGGCCAATGGCGGCGTAAAATGGTTCATCGACCAAGGTACATACAGCTACTACATGCAAACCATTTGGGACCGAAAACGATTAATTGGTAGTACAGCCCAAGTATTAGGTAACTTTAAATTAGGAGAAATCGACTCTGAAAGCAAATTACCAACCGGCTTCTTATTGAACTTTGGAGCTCATTGGCTCGATGGTCCCAGCGACGGGAATGGCAACCAAGCCATGATTCGACTTATGCGAACTCGCACAAGCGGAAATGCAATCTACCACAGTGTGGAAGTTCCCGTTTGCGGCACTCGCTTCCTGTACGACAACGGAATATCGGTTTGCGGATTCAAATGGCAATCGGATTCACAGATTGAGGAACTGCCGGTCAACACCATGATTCAGTCGATCCACTTCGTTGGCGACAACGTCATCTGCAAAGGAACCGCCTGCCCCACCGTAGGCGAGTGGACTGTAGGAGACATCGTCTATAACACAGGCACAGCATCGAACAATGCCTTGTGGATATATACCGCCAACGGCTGGCAAGCCCGATGAATGGTATAAATAACGCGAAGCGAACCTCTTAAAAACATAAAAACCGCACCGATTGCTCGATGCGGTTTTTATATGCCTCCAAAAAGAGATTAAACTCTCTTCTCTTTGATACGGGCTTTTTTACCGGTGAGTGCACGCAGATAATACAATTTGGCGCGACGCACTTTACCACGACGGTTGATTACGATCTCTTCGATGAACGGCGACTCGATGGGGAAGATTCTCTCTACTCCCACGTTGCCCGACATCTTACGAACCGTGAAACGCTTTTTGTTACCGTGACCCGAGATGCGGATAACGTCGCCGCGGAATTGCTGGATACGCTCCTTGTTTCCCTCTTTGATACGGTACGATACGGTAATCGTGTCACCACTGCGAAAATCGGGGTGCTCTTTACCGCATGCGAATGCTTCTTCTGCAATCTTAACTAAATCCATTTTTAATAGCTATTTAAAATGTTCATACTGAAACGTAATATAACAGGCCACTTTTCCTGCCAGAGATTACGAAAAGCGGTGCAAAGTAACAACTTTTTCGGCACATAGCCAAGAGATACCCGCTTTTTTTACTCGACAACAGGCTTCTGCTGAAGATAAAAACAATCGAGACCGATAAATTTCATACTCCCCGTTTGATATATCCTCTCTAAATTTGTAATTTCGTCCAATCGAAACAACAAATTATTCAAGATTATACACGCAATTTATGGTAAAGAAAATTATTGGAATCGCGGCTGTTTGCCTCTCGATGGCCTTCTGTGCAGAGGCTCAGCAAGGGCGTATCGTCATTCTACACACCAACGATACCCACAGCCAAATAGAACCTTTTGCCCCTTCACACAAGACGTATGGCGACTTGGGCGGCGTGGTGCGTCGCATGGCGGTCATCGACAGCATCCGCAACGCCGAGCCCAACGTGCTGCTGGTCGATGCGGGCGACGCCATTCAGGGTACTCCCTACTTCAATTTGTTCAAAGGCGATGCCGAGTTTGAGGCGATGAATGCCATGGGCTACGACGTGCGCACGCTGGGCAACCATGAGTTCGACGCCGGCATGGAGAAACTGGCCCAACTGATCAAGGGCTCGACGGCCGATTTCATCTCGACCAACTACGACCTGTCGGCTACCCCGCTGGCCGGTCTGGTGAAGCCGTGGGTCATCCGTGAAATAGGCGGCTACAAGGTGGGATTCCTGGCGCTGAACGTCAACCCCGAGAACCTCATCCCGGCCGAGTCGTGCCAAGGGGTGGTATTCCACGACCCCATCGAAGCGGCCAACCGCACGGCCCGATTGCTCCGGGAGAAGGGGGCCGACCTCGTGGTGGTGCTCTCGCACCTGGGATATACGGCTCAAGAGAAGAGCGATACGACCGACCCGCAGGTGGCTGCAGCCAGCACCGACATCGACATCATCATCGGCGGCCACTCGCATACTCAAATCAACCCCGAGAAAATCGATGCCAACCCCGACTCCGAGCTGCGCTACCGCGTGAAGAGCCGCGAGGGACGCGACGTAATCATTGCCCAAACCGGCATGAGCGGAGCCTACCTGGGCTGCATTACCATAGATTCCAAAAACAAATAATCAAGCTGCACACTCATGAAAACGACTTACAAACATACCTGCTGCATACTCGCGGCCGCCTTGTGGCTTCTCTCGGCCTGCACGGCTTCGCGACCCGAATTTGACATCACCTCCCGACTGATTCCCGTCGATGCCCACTGGAACCAGACTCCCGAGCCCCAAATGGAGGCTATCGTGAGCAAATACAAAACGAGCGTCGACAGCGTGATGCGCATCGTCATAGGCACCTCGAGCCAATACATGGAGCCCAAACGGCCCGGCTCGCTGCTGACCAACCTCTCGGCCGACATCATCAAGAGCGAGGCTCCGTCGGTATTCGGGCAACCGGTCGACCTGGCCATCACCAACATCGGCGGCATCCGCAACCCGTTGATGCAGGGCGAAATCACCCTCGGCGAAATCTACTCGATATTCCCCTTCGACAACACGCTGTGCCTCATTAAACTGAAGGGAAGCGACCTGCGCGACCTCTTCGACATCATCGCCTCGCGAGGCGGCGAGGCCGTAAGCCACGAGGTGCGCATGACCATAGCCGACGACAAAGCCGCCAACCTCACCATCGACGGCGCCCCCCTCGACGACAACCGCATCTACTCGATAGCCACCATCGACTACGTAGCCAACGGCGGCGACCACATGACCCCATGTCTGAAGGCTACCGAGCGGAAAAACAGCGCCGCCTTCCTGCGCGACGTGGTCATCAACTACATCGAAAAAGCGACTCAGGCCAAACGCGCCATTTCGGCGCTGGACGAAGTGCGCATCACCCCGGCTAAACCTCAATAACGCGATATGAAACACTCTGTTGTCTGCACGGCGATACTCCTGGTTCTCTGGCTCCTGCCTGTCCAAGCGGTCGAACCTCATCTGTTGCAAAAGGCCGACCCGCAAAAAATGGAGCAATGGACCGACTCGGTATTCAACACCCTCACCCCCGACGAGCGCATCGCCCAACTGTTCGTCATCACCGTGCGCAACAGCGATACGCCGCAAAACCGCCAGTCGTTGAAACGGCTCGTGCAGGAGTTGAAAATTGGCGGCCTCCTCTTCGATGCCGGCACCCCCACCGACCAGCACACACCCACCAACTACTGCCAATCGCTGGCCCGGGTGCCGCTGCTCATCACTCTCGACGGTGAGTGGGGGTTGGCCATGCGCCTCTCCGACACGCCCCGATTCCCGGTGAACATGATGCTGGGGGCTATCCAGAACGACTCCCTGCTCTATGAATATGGACGCGCCGTGGGCCGCCAGTGCCGCCGCATGGGCATTCAGGTCAACTTTGCCCCGGTGCTCGACGTCAACAGCAACCCCCGCAACCCAGTCATCGGCGCACAGCCCCGACCAAAGCCATCGCCTATGCCCGGTGACTCGAGGCCGAGGGGGTGATGGCCGTAGCCAAACACTTCCCGGGTCACGGCGACACCTCGGAAGATTCGCACAAGACCCTACCTCTCGTACCGCACAGCCGCGAGCGGCTGATGCAGGTCGAGATTGCCCCCTTCAAGCGGTATATCGACAGCGGCCTGTCGGGGCTGATGGTGGGCCATCTGAACATTCCCCCCATCGC
>ERZ780067.290-NODE-290-length-21237-cov-6.90549_pt1 | contig 21237 bp, 16 predicted proteins | sample MGYA00511841_ERZ780067 | MGnify/ENA primary metagenome ERZ780067 (study PRJEB29588, sample SAMEA2143295) | human gut metagenome | biome: human gut; feature: human-associated habitat; material: faeces | place: Denmark | collected 2008/2010 ... | reverse complement strand
CGCGTCCGAAGACATGGGGTACCACCAGCCCGGTGAACGAGGCCCCCTGACGGCGGGCCCACTCCTCGAACAGGCGACGCCCCTCGCGCTTGCTGCGGCCGTACTCGTTGTCGCGCTCCTCCTGTGTACTCGACGAAAAGAGCACATAGGGGCGCACCCCGGTCGACTCCATCGCCTCGATAAGCTGTCGCACCAGCTTCACGTTGGTCTCATACAGCACCTGCGCATCGGGGTGACGGTTCATTGCCGCCAGATGCACAATGACATCGCACTGCCGCACAAACGCCTCCAGCCGTTCCCGGTCGGCAAAAAAGGAATCCTCGAAAGGTATCCGCTCGAACACTTCGGGCCAGAGCCCCAGCGTATGGTACAGATGTGTACCCACGAAACCAGCCTGCCCGGTAATTCCTACTCGTATCATACCCCCTCCTATGCTTTCAGGTTCAAATCGTCACGCACCAGATCGAGCTTGAGCAGCAATTGCTTCATCTCCTCCACGTCGAGGCGATGCGTGTTGTGAGAATGATAGTCTTCGATTTGCGAAACCACCTTGTTGCCCTCGACAAAATATTTGTCGTAGTTCAAGTCGCGGCTGTCGCACGGGATACGGAAGTAGTTGCCCATATCCACGGCACGCGCCATCTCCTCGCGAGTCACCAGCGTCTCGTACAACTTCTCGCCATGACGGGTGCCGATAACCTTCACCGGCGTATCCTTGCCATAGAGCTGCTTCAGGGCCGTGGCCAGAGTCTCCAGCGTAGCTGCCGGCGCCTTCTGCACGAACAGGTCGCCGTTGTGACCATGCTCAAAAGTATATACCACCAGGTCTACCGCATCGTCGAGCGTCATCATAAAGCGCGTCATATTGGGGTCGGTCATCGTAATCACGGCATTATTCTTCATCTGGTCGATCCACAAAGGGATGACCGAACCGCGGCTCGCCATCACGTTGCCGTAGCGCGTGCAGCAAATCGTGGTCGTCGCCGAGTCGCCCAACTGACGCCCCTTGGCGATAGCCACCTTCTCCATCATCGCCTTGCTGATGCCCATGGCATTGATGGGATAAGCCGCCTTGTCGGTCGAGAGTACCACCACATTCTTCACCCCGTGTTCGATAGCCGAGTCGAGAACATTCTCGGTCCCCAACACATTGGTACGCACCGCCTGCATGGGGAAAAACTCGCACGAAGGCACCTGCTTCAAAGCCGCAGCCGAAAATACATAATCGACCCCGGTCATGGCCCCGTCGATACTGCGCTTGTCGCGCACATCGCCAATATAGAATTTTACCTTGGGATTTTGCAGCCGATGGCGCATATCGTCCTGCTTCTTCTCATCGCGACTGAATATGCGAATCTCGCGCACGTCGCTATCGAGGAAACGTCGCAAAACGGCATTGCCAAACGACCCGGTCCCCCCGGTAATGAGCAATACCTTATCTTTAAAAATAGACATAATGTTATATATTAGATTTACTGTTTTGTCACTTGGTTTATCAGGTCGACCAGTCTCCGGCATTGATGCTCGGGCGACTTATAGGTCAATATATAGTGTCGGGCCTTTTGTCCCAATGCCTGCAACGACGCTTCGTCCCGACTCAATATCTCGTCGATTTTCCGAGCCAAAGCCTCTTCCGAAAGCTCGTCGACGGTAAAGCAATAGTCGTAATACTCCTGCGGAATACCCGGCAACTTATACAGCAAAGCAGGCGTGCCGGAAGCCAAATACTCGATTGTCTTCGAAGGGAACGAATATTTGGTAAATTCCCCTTGTGGCGTACGGGGATTGATTAGTAACGTCGCCTTGCGCTGCCAGGCCAGAATCGACTCGCGAGGCAGCTGTCCCTGATATACAATGCGACGGTCCTCGGCAGCACACTTTTGCAAAAACTCCCGTGAATTGCCATCGCCACAAATCACCAACCGATAATCGGGATTCTTCAACGACATGAAGCTCTTCAACAAAGTCAGTATGCCATATCGCGAATCCAAAGTACCCGTGTAAAGCACAATCTTCGTGCTATCGGTTACTCCACAACTATTCACATCGTCGACAGTCGTCGACGACTCGTCGGCATAATACATACCCTCGATGACCGTAGACGCTTTCTCACCGACCGGTAACCGCTCCCGCATGTATTCGCTCAAAAGCACGTAGCCGTCGACCTGCCGGTACAACCGTTGTTGCACCTGCCGGTTGATGGCATGAAATACCGATTTTATGCCCGACCTGTCGGAGTCCATATATTCGGGTAAATCGGGAACGACAAGAACAATCCTTACATTCTTTCTTTTCCGCTTCACATCGACGGCCGCTTTTAGGAAAGGCGTATGGATGCTATACACCATCAGCACGGTTGTCTCTCGAGGGGCCTCGTCGACCCATCGTTTCAAGGCCCGTCTCATGTGTAACCAGCGGCTTATCAACTTATAGCCGGTGAGATTACAGAACCCGACATCGGTCAAGGTCACCCCCGCCGGCATCGAATCGGTCGACCGCAACGTATAAAATGGAGTAGCATACCGTTTCGGATAAGAGCCGATAAAGGGCGCGTTGAACACCTGAACCTCGACATGCCGAGCACTCAGTCCACACACATATCCCCATTGCAAGGCATCGGCTGCAAACTGAATCGGGCCTCGACTGCTACGAATAATTTCGTCCCGGTTACTCTTGGGAAACAACCCCATTAAAAAAGCGACTCTCATCGTTCTGTTTCTGTTTCATCGTAAAAACTCATCGGTATCATCGCCAAACAAACGATTCGAAAATGGTACGATACTCGATGTAAAAATCGCCATATATCTCGGAGTTGAAGAATACATGAAAATCATACACGGTAAATGCCATAATCAGCAACAAGGTACCCACCCGAACAATTTTATTGTCGATACTGCGCACCATGTGCGGATAGGTAGCTATCATAGGCACCTGCAGATACATGCCCAAGCGGGAAAACAACTGTGCCACAAACCCCAGCGGGATAAACAGGAACGAGAGTGCGGTCAGCTTAAACAACAACCCAATCTCCCGGTCTTGCTTCTTCTCGTAATAGAGCACCATGCACATCATTAGAATCTGGTAGACAAATCCTATTCCCGTCGCCAGTTCCGAGGTCTCTTTGCCCTCCTCCAGGTAATAGGCATATTTACTCAATCCCAACGACGAGAGGGTCTCCTCGACCATGTGCAATACGATATTCTGCAATAAAAGAATGGCAAAGAAGAGAACGCCTCCTATAATCACCCCCTTGTTACCCATCTTCCAGTTGAGATAGCCCAGAAATACGATGGGCAACAATATTTTGGCACTGCTGTGAAACAGCGAAGCAAATACGATAATCAATGCCGCCACGATAAACCGCTTCTTGAAAATGTAGGGTACCGAAAGCAATACCAGGCCCATGGCCAGCGCCTGACGAAACATCGAGGCATGTACCAGCATGAAATAGGGATTGAACACATACAGGAAGATGGCAAACCAATACCACTCACGCGGAACATACTTCTTGATAAACCAATAATAGACCCCTATCTCGAAGGCAGAGAGAACAATCACCAACGAGAAAAATCCAAACGGTTTGAACAGACGATACAAGAGTATCCATCCCACCTCCCAACGCTCGTCGGGATCGGAGTAGTCGAACCGGTCTATCGCATTATATATTGTGAACTTGTCGATATACTGTTCATAGTCATTTCCCCAATAGTAGCGTATGGACAAAAAGACAAACAGAATCACCATCGCCAAGGGGAAGGTCCACGACAGCCGCTTGTAGCGGGCCAGAAAAGCCAACACGACACACAACAGTCCTATAACAATCGTTTCAATCATGCCTTACAATTTTCTTTTCGATAGTCGAGCTGTTGTTCATACAACTCGATATAGTGCTCGAACTGTCGATTTTTATCATACCGCGCACAGGCTTCAGCCCTGCAGGCCTTTGCATAAAACGTTTTTCCCTTTTCACACATTTGGATAACAGCCTCAATCAACTGCTCCATATTTCCAAGCTCCACAACCCTCCCTGTAGCCGGTGTTATCAGTTCGGGCAAAGCCGTATCAGCATACACTACGGCCGGAGTTCCACAGGCAAAACCCTCAGCAATCGTCAACCCAAACGACTCCTGATACGACAGACTCACTACCACATCGGCAGCCGAGTATAACGAAGCCAGTTCGTCGACACTCCCGGTGCGTTCGATACCGATAATACCCTCGGGCAATTCAGCTATCTGTTGAGGGGTAAGTCCCACCATCACGATAGCAAAACGGTCGATCGGCAACGCGGCTCTCAACTTATAGTAATCGGACAATCCCTTGGCAGCGCTCCAATGCGAAGCAACCCCCACAACCACAAAGCGATTGCCCCAGCCGTAGCGTTCGCCCAACCGGCGGCTCTCTTCTCGCGGATAGAAAACCGATGTATCTACCCCGTTTGTAATCACTCGAACCGGGATTGTACCCACGGCCGAACTTCTCACGACCGACGCCAACCACTCCGATACTGCGACAAAGGTCAATCGAGGCACCGCCGTAAAATACGAAACCTTCTGCTTCAATACCCAGGGCATCGTGCGGAAGACACCCTTCAACTCACCGCCCACATCGCTATTCCCACAACGGGGACACCGGCGACAACCGTCGTGCCACTGCTTACACCCGTAATAGGCAAAGTGAGTACAACCTCCCGTAGCCACCCAACAGTCGTGCAGGGTCCACACAACCGGGATACCAGCCCTCTTCAGATACGAAAAGAACAACGGGAAGTTCAGATAATTCTGATGAATATTGTGCAGGTGTATCAAGTCGGGGGAGAGCTTTTTTATCTTCTTGATAAAAAGCCAGGTATCGACCAACGACCCGAAGCCCTTCAGATTGAGGATGCGTGAAAACAGATAGGTGTGCAGCAAATAGGACAATCGGCTGCGAGTAATCCGTATCCCTCTCCCGGCCTCGAGACGAGCTTCACAAGCATAGGCAAAGGTATATTGCCAGCCGTGCTTCTCGGCTATGTCGCCTATCTCGGCAGCAATACGACCCGTAGACCACAGGTTGCCGTAGGTATTAACAATCAACAGTCTCTTAGTCATGTGTAGATACCTCCTTGCTTAATGCTTTCAACTGACGGTTCATCACAATCGGCTGCACAATACAGTAAGGCAGCAAACCAATAATGGTCGCAGTAACCACAATCGTCCACGATGCGTGCGAAGCCAATGCGACAATGGCTCCTATCTTAAAGACAGTTGCAAACAGAAATCCGTACAACTGACATTTGAGCTTACCCAATCCGTTGGAGATGCTGGTCAATACCGATACCCATATCATCTCACAGCTCATCAGAGCAAACAACAAGGCCACCGAAACATCTACTTCAATGGCCTTGCTACCCAACCAGAGTTTCAATATCGGGTCGAGAAAGGGAATAATGGCCAGCTGCAACAACACCGAAAGCGCGGCTATGCCGTACAGAAAACGTATCAACTTGAGTATCCAACCATAGCGTTTCTCTACAAATGCCTTCGTGACGGCCGACCATACCGGTATCAAAGCCAAGGCCACCAATGAGCTTACAATCGAAAAGAGCTTGAAATAGATTTGATATTCAACTACAAACGCAGGGGCAAAAAAGTAGGAGATGATAAACTCGTTGGTAACCGTAATGACCATGTAAACGACCTGCACCAACAGGAAGAGGAACCCGAGCGACAAGACATCGTTCGCCTTGTTCCATCTGAAGCAGTGGAAAGAGGGCAAACAACTTTTCAGCTCCTTGCCAAAGACAAGAGCCGTCACCACCAATAGGGGCAAAGTTCCCGAGATGGCTTGTACCCACGACAGGGTTATGAAATCTTTCCCTATCTCGCCCGTAGGGGTATATACCCACAAAAAAAGCAACATCAGCACCGTCGAAATCAGATTGAGCAAATTGGGCCATGCCGACTTCTGCAACGCATATAGCACCGATAGAATCAACTTGAAAAAGAAAAAGGAGAATACACCGCAGAGCGTTACGATTACCCCCTGATATAACTCCTCGGCCGACAGTGTTTCGGTAGAAATATTAAAGATGCGGTTCCAGTCGATATACCGGCTCACAACGAGTGTAATCAGAGTAACCAGCAGGGTAATACCTCCCATCAAGATATAAGCCGACGAAATATGACTACGGGCACTCTCGTAATTTCCCAAACTCAAATCGGCGGTCAAATGATTGCGTAGACCATGACCGATACCCAAATCGAACATATTGATCCAGGTCAAAACCGAATACATGGTAAACCAACAACCCAAAACCGCATTGTTGTTGAAATAACGCAGATAGAGCGGGAACAGTACAAACGAGATGAGAAAGCCCAACCCTCGTACGACAAATGCACCCAGTACATTGTCGACCAGATTGCGATTACCTGTATATTTCTGCTTTATGGTATTATAGCTTATCATATGGGTTTATACAACTGCAGTAAAAAGCCGTCAGCCATCTATCTTCTCCAAATAACTGCCCGGTATATAGACCGTGGCTACGGTAAAGAGGTTGTCTATCCGAACCACCACGCGGCGATGGCCGGCAATGCGCACCAGCTCGCCCTCGATGCCGGCAAAGCTGCCGGCGACGACCCGCACGCGGTCGCCCCGACGCAGGTCGTGAGGCAACACCTCGATTTCGTTTTCGTGGTGTTCTACCAGGTAGATGAAATCTTCCATCTGCTTGTCGGGCACCCGCAGCAGCGAACGGCTGGAAAAGTCGCGCACATACCGCATGGGGTAACCGTAGTCGTTGATGAGCGAAATGCACTCTTTTTTACGACCATGCACGAATATCAGCCCGCTGATGAAGGGGACTTCGACCTTCTTGCGTTTCCCGCCGATCTCTTTGACCGTCTCGTGAAAAGGGACAAAGTGCTTCACCCCCATGCGGGCAAGCAGCTCTTTGATCTTGCGTTCCTGGCGATAGGTTTTCGCCACGTACCACCCTTCTTCTTCGGTCTCCGGCATATTCGGTTCGGTTTTGACAAAGCCTAAGCCTCCAGGCGACAAAACGTCGTCCTCGACTACATCAGGCACTCCTGCTATCTCTTGCATTTTAACCTCTTAAACAGAGTTGTAAATACAATTTAACTATGCAAATATAACGAGAAATGGTTACATTTTAATATTATTTACGCTATTATTCCCAATAGATAAAAGAATTTGCCACCCTTTCTGCAAGGCCTCTTAAAGAGGGGATGCAAAAAACACCGCCATCCCCCTCATACCGAGGAGAATGGCGGCTCCATCATCTTCACTAAAACAGATAAAAAATAAGAACGCTTTATCTAAGGATTAACTCACTTATCCGATGCAAGAGTTATGCGATAGAGTTCTGTGCCTGGGGCTCATCCTTCTGAGGCTCTTGTGTGGGAACGCTGTCGGTGGGCTCCTCGGTCAAGCCAAGCAGATAGAGATTGGCCTGGGGCTCATCCTTTTGCGGCTCCTGCGTGGGAACACTGTCAGTGGGCTCTTCGGTCAGGCCAAGCAGATAGAGATTGGCTTGGGGCTCATCCTTCTGAGGCTCCTGCGTGGGAACGCTGTCGGTGGGAGCCGGCTCCTCATTCAGACAGAACAGAGACATTTCGCTCTGAGGGTCTTGAGAGGGGACACTGTCAGCAGGAGCCGGCTCTTCATTCAGACCGAACAGACTTGCCTCTCCTTGGGGTTCCTGTGCAGGAACACTATCGGTTTGTGCCGGTTCTTCGCTCGGACTCTGTGCATACGAAACAAAAGATGAAACGCTAACCGACATCATAAATACTGCGACTGATAACATTAACTTTTTCATAATTCCACATTTTTAAGTTATACACTCTATTATTCCATTCTTCGCCTAATGAAAATACAATCGCCGTGCCAATGGCGCCAATATGCACATAAAGCTCTATTTATTAAGATATTAAAAAATAATACCACTTGTAGCATAGTGTGGAATAGTGTGGAACAGATGTGGAGAGGTGTGGAAAAATTCCACACCACACACCCAAAAAGCATCGGGACACCCCAATTGGAGTGCCCCGATATAGATGTACGGGAACCGAGATCGAAAGGCGACAATCACCCCCACCCGCCCGGCTTCACTCGATGTGATACAGTTTGAGTTTGTTGTAGAGTGTCTTGCGATCGATGCCCAGCATTTCGGCCGCCCGGCTCTTGTTGCCTGCACAGTGTTGCAGAGCGGCCACAATCTTGGTGCGTTCGCTCTCGGGGTCGTGCAATGCGGCCGTCCGTTTCGCAGACTCGGCAACCTCCAGTCCCAGATGTTCCACCCCGACGGGAGCTCCTTGCGACAGCAGGGCGGCCCGCATTACGGTATTGCGCATCTCGCGCAAGTTACCGGGCCAGCGATAGCGACAAATCTGCTCCATGGCATCGGGCCGGAATCCCGGGACGGGCTTCTCCAACTCGCGATTGGCCTGGTCCAGAAAGAAGTTGGCAAAGAGTGGAATATCTTCGCCCCGCTCACACAAGCGAGGCATATGGATGGTAAACTCGTTGATGCGGTGATACAAATCTTCGCGGAAGGTACCCGCGGCTATGGCAGCCTTCAAGTCTTCATTGGTAGCGGCAATCAGCCGCACATCTACCTTAATATCGGTCGTGGTACCTATCGGCTTGACCCTCCGCTCCTGCAACACCCGGAGCAGTTGTATCTGCACGTCGTAACTGAGGTTGCCTATCTCGTCGAGAAATATCGTGCCTCCGTCGGCCTCGACAAAGGCTCCCACCTTGTCTTCGATAGCCCCCGTAAACGACCCCTTCTTATGACCGAAGAACTCGGAGGCGGCCAACTCCCTGGGGATGGCTCCGCAATCGATGGCCACAAACGGACGGTCGGCTCGCTTGCTCAACTGGTGTATCCGCTTGGCCACATACTCTTTACCTGTACCACTCGCCCCGTTGATTAAGACCGACATGCTGGTAGGGGCTACCAACCGTACATACGAATAGAGCTGCCGGGCAGCTTCGCTCTGCCCCTCGAGATAGCCGGGCTCTTCGGGTGCAGCCTTTGGCTTGGGCTGCTTCGGTTCGACGGCACGGACGGCGGCCCCGAGTACCTCGTTGATTTTTTGCAACAGATCTTCGGGATTGACCGGCTTGGCTATATAATCCTTGGCCCCCAGTTTCATGGCCTGGACGGCCGAGGGGATGGCTGCATAACTGGTCATCACGATAACCGGCACCGGTTGCCGCCGGGCATTGAGCCACTCCAACAGGTCGATGCCTTCGCCATCGGGCAGCCGCAAGTCGCACAGCACCAGGTCAACAGCTTCGTCCTGCGGTTCCCGCCGGGCCGCTCCCACCCCCGAAACCGAGGTGATGGCAAAGCCCTTTTTGGTAAGCCACGTCTGCAGCATGAGGGCAAATGTAGTATCGTCCTCGACGATAAGAATATGGTTCATGGTTGTTGTTCCTCCTTTCTTAAAATAGCTTGCAACTCGTCCCGTATCTGCCCGGCACAGGCGAGCAGAGGGGTCAAGTGTTCCGACAGGCTATCGCTCCACGGGGCAGCCCCCTCCTCTTCCAGTCGCGAAAGCAACGGCAGCATGTCCGAGAGCTTCAGCATGGCAAAAAGCGGCTGCCATTTGTGAGCCATACGGGTAACGACTACCCCGTTGCGCGTCTCGCGAGCCTGCTCCAGCTCTTCGATCTGGGTCGTAAGTTCGTGCAAGAGGGTTTCCAGTATCTTCACACGGGCGGCCCGGTCGTCACCGGCAAACACGGTGAGCGGCGAAAAGTCATATCGCCCCTGCGACTCTTCACCTTCGGCGGTCACAGGCTGCGGCTCGGCTACGGCCCGAGGTACCTCGTGCCAAATGGCCGACAGGCAGTCGGACAGCTGTGCCAACGAGAAGGGTTTGCGTAACACACGCGAAAAGCCTTCGGACAACAGACGCTCCGAATCGCTGCGGGCCGTGACCACGACCACGGGAATATCCCGGGCCCGGGGCACCGACGAATCGCGCAACGATTTCAAGAACTGCACACCATCCATCTCGGGCATCTGCATATCGGTAAAGACGGCGTCGAAGGGTTCGTGCTCCAGATAGCTGACCACCTCTTCGGGCCGCACACAGGCGACCGCCTCCACGCCGAGTTGTTTCAACTGGTTTTCAAAGAGGGTCAATTGTATCTTGTCGTCGTCGAGCAACAGGCAGCGGCGCCCGGCAAAGGCGGGAGCTTCGGGCTCGGCCTCGCCGTCGACCTTGTCGAGCGGAATCTCTACGGTGAAGGTACTGCCCACCCCCTCCTGGCTGCGCACATCGAGCCGGCCGCCGAGCAGGTCGACCAACTGCCGGGTAATCGTCAAGCCCAACCCGAAGCCTTCGATACCCTGGGCCGACGACAAGCGGGTAAAGGCCTGGAATATCTGTTCCAAATCGTCACGGGCAATGCCCCGCCCCGTATCGCTCACCGAGAAGACCAGGTATTGTCCCCGCACGAATAGATGCACGGTGACCCGTCCCCGGGCGGTAAACTTCAACGCATTGGAGAGCAGGTTGTCGACAATCTGCTGGATGCGCAACGGGTCGCCCGCAAAGGTGGCATTGGCCGACGGTTCGGCCTTCAACTCCAGCGTCAACTGCTTCTTCTCGGCCACCGGCTGCATGGCCGAGACAATCTTCTCGAACAACACCCGCGGATTGAAGGTAAGGTGATTGACATCGAGTTTATGCGACTCCAGCCGATAAAAGTCGAGCAGGTCGCTCACCAGCGACAGCAGATGGTCGGACGACGCCTTCATATTTTGCAGATAGAACCGCTGCCGCTCGCTGTTGTCGAGCCTCATCATCAGTTCTACATATCCGATAATCGAACTGAGCGGAGCCTTGAAGTCGTGCGTAATCGTCAGCATCAGCTTCTCGCGAGCCTCCAGCAGCTCTTCGGCCCGACGGCGGGCCTCCTCCAGTTCGCGACGCCAGCGGTCGCGGCGCCCCCCCTCCACCCCCGCCACACCATGATGCCGAATATCAACGCCAGCACGATAGCCCCCGAGGCCACCCCCACCAGAGCATTCATCGACTCCTGGCGGATAGCCTCGTTGCGGTCGAGAATCCGCTCCGAGACCAACAGTTGCTCCTGCTCGAAGCTACTCATCAGCCGGCTTATCTGCCCGCTCAACCGCTGGTTGTCAAACCGCAGTCGCCAGCGTTCCCGCTCGAGAGCCTGCTTCGAGAGCTCGCGACTCTCGTGAAAACCGCTCTCCATGGCCTTCAGGTCCAGAGCCAGCGAATCGCTCAAAGCCCCAATCCGCCGCGACTCCGACCGAATGCTGTCGAGTCCGCCCGGCGACTTGCCCGATATGGCATCGGCTATGCGACCGAACAGATTGCGCCGCTTGCGCTTCTCCATGAGCGAATCGCTCTTCTGGGCCAACTTTTGCTGATGGGCATGAATAAGGAGCAAGGAGTCTTGCTGACGCATGATGTCGTCGAACTTGCGATTTTGTTCCTCGGCCACATCGATCGACGTACTCATCAACCGACGGATGACCGAATTTTTCCGGTTCAACAGATAGACAATGCTGTCGATACGCGACAACTGCACCGAGTCGGCAGTGATGTTACACAACGAATCGACGCACGACACGGCATCGTTCATCAAACGCCGGTACACCGGATAATCGGAATAGCGCCCCCACACCAGCGATTGCCCCAGCGTCTCGGTACGATAGAGCAGCGACAGCGCATCGGATACCCGATGGCGCTTGGCCGTCATATCCTCCTCAACCTCACGCACCGATACCAACAGCCCTATCTCGTGATAGACAAACCACGAGGAGGAGAGCAGCACGACAACGAGCAGCAAATATCCCCACAACGCCTTGTTGCGGGTAGCTTTTCGGGAATAGGAAGCCATAGTTCACGATTTGGCGGTGAAGATAAAAAAATTTCCACAAAAACCAGCCCCTCCTCCCCCCGCTATTTTTCATTCCACCTCTTCCTCCCTACCCGAAACGGCCCCACGCCTGCCCTCCAACTACATGCCGGCCATCAGCATCGGCCGCCATTCATGACATACACTCGGGGGCATCACACCTTTTTTAATAAAGAGGGACGAAAAACAGCCCCTGTCCACGGCTCAAAACGCACCACGGCCTGCCACAGGTTTCCCGTTCACTTCTGCCGCCTGCTTGCCCTACCCATCCCCCTCCTCAAAAACGGTCCGGACCGGATCCGTTTCACAGCTTTACAGCGATATATCCCGTTTTTTATACCCCACTCATACAGAAACGGAAAATATGAACATACAGTAGGGAAATCTCATCGCGATAAAGCATATATAACTACCTATTTTTGCAGTGGATAAATGAAACAAACGTTATGAAGAGACTTTTATTTACATTTGCTGTTCTCTCTACGCTTTTTCCTCTTAAAGCGCAGGAGACACTCACGCTCGAGCAGTGTCTGCTCATGGGCATCGAAAACAACCTCCAGCTACAGACGAGGCGCAACGACATCACGAAAGGCAAACACAATGTTACCGAAAACCGTGCCAAACTGCTGCCTCAAATCAACGCCGTAGGGTCGTTCAACGACAACTTCAATCCGCCCGTATCCGTAACCGACGGCTCGGCCTACGGCAACCCCTACAACGTGACCAAGACCTTGCAGTACAACGCTTCGGCCGGGCTCCAGTTGCAGATGCCGCTCTATAACCAGACACTGCTCACAGCGCTCGACATCACGAAGATGATGGACCGCATCAACCGCCTCTCTTACGACAAGGCCCGCAACGACCTCATAGAGCAGATAACCCGCATGTACTATCTCGCCCAGAGCACGGCAGAGCAGATTGCCATCATCAAGGACAACATCGCCCGACTGGAAGAGCTGCGAGATATTACCGTAGCCTTTTTTGACAACGGTATGGCCATGGATGTCGACGTGAAGCGAGTGAACATCAACCTGGAAAATCTGCAAGTACAATGCGACAACGCCGAGGCCATGCTCACGCAACAGACCAACATGCTGAAGTATGTAATCGACTATCCGGCCGAAAAGCCCATAGCCCTTACCCCAGTCAATGCGGCAAGCGTCGAGGATATTGAACTCACCGGACTTTACGAGTCGTTGCCCGAGCTACAGCTGTTGCAACAACAGAGCGAACTGGCCAACAAGCAAGAGACGATGATTCGGCAAGGCTACCTGCCTTCACTCTCGCTCACAGGCAACTTCACCTACTCGGCTTTCACCGACAAGTTCTGCAACTGGTTTCACTCCGGCCCCTCCAACCACTGGTACAACTCATCGGGTCTGGGCATCACGCTGCGTATCCCAATATTCGACGGACTCGAGAAACGCTCCAAGATACGCAAGGCCAAACTCGATGCCGAGAACGCCCGCCTGGCCTACAACGACGCCCTCAAAGGGTTGCACACCCAATACCTCAATGCAACCTGCAACCTCATGAACAGCAGGCGCAACTTCACCAAGCAACTCGACAACTACCGGCTTGCCGAGGAGGTCTACGCCGTTACGGCCGACCGCTACCGCGAAGGCATAGCCTCGATGACCGAAGTGCTCCAAGACGAGATGCAGATGAGCGAAGCTCAAAACAGCTATGTGACCGCTCACTACAACTATCGCGTGACGGCCTTGTCGCTCTTGAAACTGACCGGCAAACTCGACTCTCTGCTGAAATAGACCTTTTCACAGAGCAACCGAACAGCGCACAAACACACTCATAATCAACCATTTTAGAATTTACTTCAATGAAAACTCCGAACAACAACATACAGAAAACCAACACCCTGGAACAACAAGCCAAAAGATTACGGAAACAGCGCTCCCGCCAAATCGTAGCCAGCATCTTCGGCATTATAATCCTCGTATGCGGCATTGTGAAAATATCGATGATTTTTCTCGACTACAAAAATACCGAAACCAGCAACGATGCCCAGATAGAACAATATATCTCGCCGGTCAACCTTCGTGCCTCGGGCTACATCAAGCGAGTATGTTTCACTGAACACCAGAACGTAAGAAAGGGTGACACCCTCTTGATCCTCGACGACCGTGAATACCGCATTCGCGTGATGGAAGCCGAAGCTGCGCTGAAGGATGCTTTAGCCGGCGCATCGGTCATAGGACAGACACTGCAGACGACACAGGCTTCGGCCTCGGTCTACGAGTCATCGATTGCCGAGGTTAAGATACGCCTGGCCAAACTCGAGAAAGACCGCACCCGCTACCAGAACCTGCTTGAACGCAATGCCACAACACCGATACAACTGGAGCAAATCGAGACCGAATACGAGGCTACCCAAAAAAAACTGGCCGGACTGATAAGCCAGCAAAAGGCTGCCATATCGGGTGTGAACGAGGTATCTACCCGCCGCCAAAGCACCGAGGCTGCTGTCGAAAGAGCCCGCGCCGCACTCGAGATGGCCCGCCTCAACCTCTCCTACACCGTAGTCGTGGCTCCTTGCGACGGCAAACTCGGACGCCGTGCCGTCGAGGACGGGCAGTATGTTTCGGCCGGACAGACTCTCACCTACATCATACCCGACACCCAGAAGTGGGTGATTGCCAACTACAAGGAGACCCAGGTCGAAAATCTGTATGTAGGTCAGGAGGTAGCCATTACGGTAGATGCTCTTGACGGACATGAGTTCAAGGGACGCATCTCGGCCATCTCGGGAGCCACCGGTTCCAAATACTCGCTCGTTCCTACCGACAATTCGGCCGGTAACTTCGTGAAAATACGCCAGCGAATCCCGGTCAGAATCGACTTCACCGATCTGTCCGAAGCCGACAACGAACGCCTGGCTGCCGGCATGATGGTAATCGTAAAAGCTAAAATCGATTAAGCAAGCTGGCTCGTGAAGCATCTCTCACAAAAAGCTTAGAGTCATGAAACAAAATACGATAAGCCTCACCTATGGGGCAAAATATAAGAACTACCCGTTCTACAACTGGGTACCCAAGCCGCTGGGCATCATACTGCTGATACTGCTGTTTATCCCCATCCTCACCGTAGGTGGCGTTTATACAGCCAACAGCGGCGAAATGACAAGCGGACTGGGCATACAGTCGGAACACATACAGTTCGTGGGGTTCGTCACCTCCGTGGGCATGGCGGCCTTCTCGCCCTTCTTCTACCAGTTGGTGTGCATACGCCGCGAAAAGATGATGTGTGTCGTAGGGTTCTCCCTGATGTATCTTCTCAGCCATGTCTGCGCCATCACCGACAGCATATTTGTGCTGGCCCTGTGCAGCCTCATCATGGGGTTCTTGCGCATGGTACTCATGATGGTCAATCTGTTCTCGCTCATACGCTACGCTTTCGGCATGGAAGCTACGCAAAACATCACACCGGGCAACGAACCTGTCGATGAAGAGGGATGGGACCGACTCGACTCGGAGAAGAGCAAGAGCATGCCGATAATATATCTGTTCTTCATGATCCTGGGACAGTTGGGCACATCGCTCACGGCATGGCTGGCTTATGAATACCAGTGGCAAGACGTGTACTATTACATGATGTGTATGACGCTCGTAGCTATACTCATCGTCCTCGTCACCATGCCTTACCACACCTACAACAACCGGCGTTTCCCCATTACGTTCCGCAAGTTTGGCAATGTGGCCGTTTTCAGCGCCATGATGACCTGCGGCATCTACGTTCTCGTGTATGGCAAAACGCTCGACTGGTTCTCCGACCCCACCATCGTACGCTCCACGATACTTACGGTAGTCTTTGCCCTCGTGTTCTTCTACATGGAGTGGTCTCACCAGTCGCCCTACTTCCTCATGGGGGTATTCCGCCTGCGCACCATCAACATGGGTATCGTCCTGTTCCTCCTGCTCATGGTGTTCAATACCAGTTCGATGTTTGTCAACGTGTTTACCGGCATGAGCATGAAAATAGACAACTGGCAGAATGCCGCCTTGGGCAACTGGAGCATGCTGGGCTATTTCATCGGGGCCGTGATAGCCATCTTCCTGGGCTCCCGCAACGTAAAGCTGAAATATCTTTTCGCTTTAGGTTTCTTGCTCATCGGCCTGTCGTCCCTGTTCATGTATTTCGAAGTGCAGACCGACGGTCTGTACGAGAGGATGAAGTACCCGGTAATCATACGCTCGACCGGCATGATGCTCATCTACTCCCTCACGGCCGTGTATGCCAACCAACGCATGCCCTACAAGTATCTGTCGACCTGGATATGTATCATGCTCAGTGTGCGTATGGTTATTGGCCCGGGTATCGGTTCGGCCCTCTATTCCAACGTGCTCCAGCACCGCCAGCAGCACTACATCACAATGTTTGCTCAAGATGTAGACCGCATCAACCCCCAGTCGGCCGCCGACTACGACCAGACGGTAAACGGGATGCGCTGGCAAGGCCGCAGCGAGACCGAGGCCGAACACATGGCTGCCACGTCTACTAAAGGCAAAATACAAGTGCAGGCCACCCTCTCGGCCGTCAAGGAGATGTCGGGGTGGACCTTCTACGGTTGTATCATTTCAATGCTCTTCGTACTCATTTATCCATACAAGAAGAGGGAATTATCTGCTTGGCGGGAATAACAACCCGCCAAGTCAGATAATTTTTATTACCTTAGTGGCGATAAATATTTGCCCCTATGGAAAAAACACTTTATGAAAAGGCTACGGCCCGGCTTGACACGCTGCAAGAAATGATGTCGGGCCAGGCCGATGTGTGCTCGTCGGGGGGTACCGTTTCTGATTTCCCGGCATGTATGAAAGAGGGGTTTATCAGTTTCGGTATAGGCCTCATCGTGTGCCACGAAGGCGAGTTCGAGTTCACCTTGTCGGGCCGCTCCTACAAGGCCAGCCGCAACGAAACCGTCTTTATGCCCGAGGGGGGTCTCTTCCGCGTTACACGGCAATCGGCCGACGTGCTCCTGAGCCTCATCATCTACCACACCGAATCCATCCGCGACATCATGGGGGCCATGGTACAATCGGTACACCTCTATACCCTCATGTCGTCCAACATACCCTGTGTGTGGAGTACCGGCTGCGAAAACGACATCGCCCGGTACATCTCCCTGATAAAGGCCAAAGATATTTCGTCCGAAGATTTCTTTTCGATCAACGAGCACAAGTTGCTGCTGCTATCACTCACCTACCGGCTTTGCTCCGTGTTCAGCCAGAAATTCCTGTCGAACAGCCCGACCCATGCCCGGCGCACCGAGATATTTCTGAAACTGATACGACTCATCGACCGCCACTTCATGCACGAGCGGGGTGTGGCATTCTATGCCGACAAGCTATGCCTCTCGCCCAAATATCTGTCAGAACTATCAAAATCGGTTTGCGGATATACCGTTCAAGAACTGGTATTCAAAAACATAACACGCAAAGCCATGTCGCTGCTCGACAGCACCCACAAGACCGTAGCCGAAATTTCCGACGAACTCAATTTCCCTACCCCATCGAGTTTCGGCACATTTTTCCGCAAGCAAACAGGCTTATCGCCTCAAAAATATCGCAACCAAGCATAAACCGATGTACAACAATCATTACCGACACCTATGGAAATTTTGTTTTACCAATACCCTCCATGCAGCACCTGCCGCAAAGCGGCCCAATGGCTGCGCGACCATCACATCGAGGTAACAACCCGGCACATCGTAGAGACTCCGCCCACGGCTCAAGAGCTCGTCCAATGGATTGCCCGCAGCGGGTTGCCTCTGCAAAAGTTTTTCAATACCAGCGGCCAGCGATACCGCGAGCTGCGGGTGAAGGAGCGCATCCCCACCGCCCAGCCCGAGGAGCTGATCGAGCTGCTGGCCTCGGACGGCATGCTCATCAAACGACCGTTGCTGGTCTCCGGCGACCGGGTGCTCGTGGGTTTCGCCCCCACCCAATGGGAAGAGGCTCTATGCCCCCAGTCGAAATAACGGTACACCGCCACCCCCGAAGCGGACAAACCGAAGCAAACAAAAAGAAAATTAAAGAGTTTTACTTGCACGATTCGCAAAGAAACACTACCTTTGCGCCGCTAATGCAAATACTAACCAATTAAAAAATTTCAAATGGCAACAAAAATCAGATTACAGCGCTTTGGTCACAAAGACTATGCGTTCTATCAAATTGTAATCGCCGATAGCAGGGCACCACGTGATGGTAAGTTTATTGAAAGGATAGGTTCTTATAATCCGAACACTAATCCTGCTACAATAAATTTGAATTTCGAACGGGCTTTGTATTGGCTGACAACGGGTGCTCAACCCACCGACACCGTGCGCAACATCCTCTCTCGTGAAGGTGTATTGCTGAAAAAACACTTGCTGGGCGGTGTAAAGAAAGGTGCTTTTACCGAAGAAGTTGCAGAACAACGCTTCGAAGCCTGGTTGAAAAACAAGAAATCGGCTACCGATGCTGAAAAGGCTAAAATCTCTGCCGCTAAAGACGCTGCTGCCAAGAAACGTCTCGAAGACGAAGTAGAGAAGAACAAAGTGAAAGCCGAAGCTGTTGCTGCTAAGAAAGCTGCCGAAGCTGCCGCCAAGGCCGAGGCTGAAGCCGCTGCCAAAGCAGAAGCCGAAGCTGCCGCTGCTGCAGAAGCTCCCGCCGAAGAAGCAGCTCCCGCTGCCGAAAATGCTGAATAATCCAAAACTTAGACAGCATATCGAGACGGAGTATCCACACCAGGATACTCCGTTCTCTTTTTATAAACACCTCTCTACTCCGCACCCTACCCTCTCGCACCCCTGCCGCCAAGGAGTATTTAACACATCGATTGATTCCATTAAAGCCCATTCGCGACTTTTTTTATAAAAAAGGATAAAATAAATTCCTTTTCCTCCTAGGGACCCTACTCGATATAGAGTTATTATTATATATGATAAAAATTTTTTTTGCAAAAAACAGATTTGCAAGCCTATTTTACGGGGGGGTAACCATGAAAAACAGATGATCGAAAAAAAACAGATAATCGAGAAACATCCAATAAGAACACATTTTTTTCACTAAACTTTTATATCATGAGAAAACATTTTTTACTATTCTCTCTATTGTTTGTTCTCTTGCCATTCTTCACGACACAGGCACAGGAGAATAAAGCGATCAACATTCCACAACTCAACATCAACTGGAGCACCTCGGCCTACCGACTGGAAGTACCCGAAACCATCCTGGGCGACCGCAGCGGCGGAGCTACCGACCGTACGGGAAAATCGTTCACCGTGGCCGCTTGGATAAACATGAATCAGTTTACCAACGGACGCTATAACAATCAAGGCAACGTGATTATGGGTCACGGCGCCCGTGCTCACATCAACTACAACGGTAGTCTGGTATTGGCTACGACAACCAACGGTACCCTCAAAATCATTTCGGGAGGTGGCAACACCGTGTCGGGCAATATCAATGCAACCATCGACTTGAATACCTGGACCTACCTGACGCTGGTCTACGACAACAGCGACTTTTCGGTAAAGGTCTACAAAGACGGTACACTGGTCGACTCTCGCAACAACGGCTCGCAATTGACTCTCTTTGGCGACGACCCCTGTATCTTCTTCGTGGGTGGTGCCGGTTTCTCGGGCCTCTGCGACGAAATGCAGTTCTATAACAAAGCTCTTACGGCCGACGAAGTAGCCCAAGCCTACAACAACAATCCTCAGGGCGTCTCGGGTCTGACTGCCTGGTACGACTTCAACGAAATCGAGAGCGGAACAACCGGTACGTTTGCCAACAAGGCTACCGGCTCGGCTCATGCCGACACCAAGGCTGTATTCTATAACCTCACCAACGCCACGCTGAGCGGCGACGGTGGCTATACCTCTATTAAGGCCTTTACCGAAACTGCTCCTACCCTGGCCGAAGGCCGCACGATTGAGACCACCACGATGTACACCGTAACCGTGCCCGAGACCGTAGAGAACGGAACACTCTCGGTCATGAGCGGCGAAACGGCCCTCAACGCCGGTGAAAACCAGGTAGAGGCCGGTACCGAATTGACCATCACGGCTACTCCGAACAAAAACTATTTCGTAGAGTCGCTTACCGTAAACGATGCTCCCGTTGAAAACGGCGGCACTTATGTTGTAAACGAAGATGCTACCATCGCCGTTTCGTTTGCCGAAATCGAAATGCACAACGTATCGGTTGCCATCGACGAAAGCGTAGATTATCAAATCGCCATGAACGGCGAACCGGTCGAAGACCTCACGTCGATAGTTGCCGGCAGCAAACTGACGCTGACCATCAACGCTCTGCCCCAAGGCAAGAAACTCGTATCGGTAACCCTTGGCGACGAACCTCTCGAGGCTAATGAAGACGGCACCTACACCTTCACGGTAACTGCCGACGCTACCCTCACCGTTACACTGGCCGACATTGCCTACTATACCGTAACCTTGCCCGAAGCCGTAGAGAACGGTACTCTTACCGTGATGAAGGGCGACGTAGCCCTCAACCCCGGCGAGAATACCCAAATCGAAGAGGGTACTACCCTGACCATCACCGCTACCCCCAACTCGGGTTATGAACTGACCTCGCTCCTGATCAACGGCGAAGAGAAGATTGACGAAGTATCCGACAACACCTACACCATCGCTTCGCTCGACGACGATGTGACCGTCGAAGCTGCCTTCAGCGAAAAGGTTCTCTACTGGCAAATCACCTGCATGGTTGAAGGTAACGGTACGGTTACCATCTACGACGAAGAGGGCACGCAATACCCCAGCGGTTACAGCCAGATTCCGTCGAATGTAGACATGAGACTGGAATTCGAGCCGGCCGAAGGATACGAAATCGTTGACTTCTACGAAACCGATGCCGAAGGCGAAACCACTTCGTTGCTGACTCAGATTCAATCGAATGTATACAATATCGGCCGCCTCACCGGCAACCACATCTACAACGTGAAGTTCAGTGCCATCAGCGGCATCGAAGAAACCATCGACGCCCTCTCGATCTACTGCAACGCCGGCATGCTCTATGTAAACGGCCTGGGCGAGAACGCTACGATTGAAATCTACGACATCACCGGCAAACTGGTGAAAGTGGCTCACGAAGCTCCCGTCAATGTAAGCGACCTGTACAACGGCTGCTACATCGTGAAGGTAGCGATGAACAACGCCGAGAAGGTGGTAAAATTTATCAAACGATAAGCCTTTGCATTTCGACCGACCGACGGTAATCCGTTGCGGTCAATAGCCAACCAATGAGGGTGACCCAAAAGTCAAAGACTTTAAAGGGTCATCCTTTTTTGTTTGGATTA
>ERZ780067.289-NODE-289-length-21423-cov-8.31117_pt1 | contig 21423 bp, 16 predicted proteins | sample MGYA00511841_ERZ780067 | MGnify/ENA primary metagenome ERZ780067 (study PRJEB29588, sample SAMEA2143295) | human gut metagenome | biome: human gut; feature: human-associated habitat; material: faeces | place: Denmark | collected 2008/2010 ... | reverse complement strand
AGTTACCACAAATAGTGTTTCTACCGCATCGGTCTGAAACCTTCGGTGAAGATAGAGCTGATGAACGGGGCCCTCGAATGCGAATACCGCAAATACGAGATTTTCGACGGCCGCTACAAGGAGTTCAAAGGCGAAGGTCACAACCTCGACAAGCGCCACGACTCGCCCCGCCGCTCGGGGCCGCGCGACCAGTCGACCTTCGGCCGGCGAAAGAGCTACGGCCACCGCGACGAACGCCCCGAACGATTTGAACGCGGTGAGCGAGGCGAACGTCCGGAACGTCCCTTCCGCCCGGTACGCCCCCAAGGGAAACCCTACGAGCATCGCGACCGCGACCGGTTCAAACCCGAAGGCGAACGACCCAAGCGGCTGCACGGCGACGAGGCTTTCCAGAAATTCGTCACCTTCAAGCGCCCCTCGATCAAACCCAACGACGAGGATACAAAACCTCGCACCGACGAAACCGACACCTCAAAATAAACCCTAAATAACGACTATCATGAACATATTGCTCTTAGGTTCGGGCGGCCGCGAATGCGCCTTGGCCTGGAAACTGAAACAGAGTCCCAAAACCGACCGCCTCTTCATCGCTCCCGGTAATGCCGGGACCGCCGCTATCGGCACCAACGTAGAAATATCGGCCACCGACTTCGACGCCCTCGGCCGTTTTGCCGTGGAAAACCACATCGATATGGTGGTGGTAGGCCCCGAAGACCCGTTGGTAAAAGGTATATACGACTATTTCGTCGCACACGACGAACTGAAACATATCCCCGTCATCGGCCCGTCGAAAGAGGGTGCCCGCCTCGAGGGCAGCAAGGAGTTTGCCAAGGTCTTCATGATGCGCCACCACATCCCTACCGCCCGCTATCAGAGCTTCACGAGCGAAAACATCGAAGCTGCATACGCTTTCCTCGAGACGCTCAAGGCCCCCTACGTACTCAAGGCCGACGGTCTGGCAGCCGGTAAGGGCGTGCTCATCATCGACAACCTGCAAGAGGCCAAGGAGGAACTGAAACAGATGCTCGACGGGATGTTTGGCAGTGCCAGCAAAACCGTGGTTATCGAAGAGTTTCTCTCGGGTATCGAGTGCTCGGTATTCGTACTCACCGACGGCAACGACTACCGCATACTGCCCGTAGCCAAAGACTACAAACGCATAGGCGAAGGCGATACCGGCCTCAACACCGGCGGTATGGGTGCCGTTTCGCCCGTACCTTTTGCCAATGCCGACTTTATGAAAAAGGTCGAAGAGCGCATCGTGAAACCCACCATCGAGGGGCTGAAAGAGGAGAAAATCACCTACAAGGGTTTCATCTTCCTGGGCCTCATCAACGTAGGCGGCGAACCCATGGTCATCGAGTACAACGTGCGTATGGGCGACCCCGAAACCGAAGTGGTGATGCTGCGCATCCAGTCCGACCTGGTAGACCTGCTCGAAGGGGTGGCTCAGGGCAATCTGTGCGACCGGGAGCTCGTCGAGGATCCTCGCTGTGCCGTTACCGTCATGCTGGTATCGGGCGGCTATCCCGGACACTACGAGAAAGGCAAGGAGATTACGGGTCTCGACCGGGTGACCGACAGTATCCCCTTCCATGCCGGTACAGCCTTCAAAGAGGGCAAGATTGTAACCAACGGCGGACGTGTCATCGCCCTCAGCTCCTACGGGGCTACCAAGGAGGAGGCTCTCGCCAACTCGTTCAAGAGTGCCCAAGCGGTCTCCTTCGAAGGGAAATATTTCCGTTCCGACATAGGAGCAGACCTCTGAAATCATGAATCTGAAGCTATTCATAAGCGGTAAATACACATCGGTCTGGTGGATTATCCTCTACCTGACCGGTGTTTATCTTACCGGGCGGTTGACTACACTACCGATGGTCGAATCGCACGGCGGATTGCTCTGGCCCGGAGCCGGACAATGGCTTGCCCCTGCGCTGCTCAACCGGGTCGTAAACTACCTGCTCGTCCTGTTGTGCGGAGTCTTGCTGCTGCGTATCAACAACCGCTTCTCCCTTATTCAGAAGCATACCCTGCTGCCCTTTCTCTTCTTCCTGTTGCTCGAGCTCGCCTCCCCCGCCCTCTCCCTGTTGGGCGACGGAACGGTCACGACCGTGATATTGCTCTTGCTGCTCGTTCTCTTTTTCCAATCCTACCAATCCGACAGAGCACAACCCGCTTTTCTCATCTTCGGAGCCCTGGCATTGGGTACCCTCTTCTGTACCCGGTTCGCCTACTTTGTACCGCTCTTTCTCATAGGTTTTTCGCAAATCAGATACCTGTCGGTAAAGTCGCTGTCGGGAGCCCTCATCGGGTTCATCACCCCCTTCTGGTTTATTGTGGGCATAGACCTGATACCCTTCTCGCAACTGACGTTGCTGCTACCCGACTTCACCCCCGCCCTGCCCGCGAGTCTGCCTTATGACCATCCACAATTCTGGATTGTTGTTTTAACGGCTCTTCTGGGACTTTTCTCAGGTACGACCATGCTCTATACCTCTTTCAACGAGAAACGCCAAATACGGGCCTATAATGGCTTTGTAAACCTGCTTTCGGTTTATACGGCACTCCTGCTCATACTCGATTACACGCATTACGCCTATTATCTGCCCGTGCTCAATGCGGCAGTCTCCATGCAGGCGGCCTTCTTCTTTACCAACAACGGCAACCGCAAACCGGGCGTAATTCTGTTTTACCTTATACTCACCCTTTACATAGCTCTGTTTATATGGAATTTATTGCCAGCCTAAGCGAATGGGGATATTTAGGACTCTTTATTGCCGCCTTCCTGGCCGGCAGCATCATACCATTCAGTTCCGAAGTGGTTCTGGGAGTCCTGCTGGTCGCCGGATACGACCCGTGGGGATGTGTCATTTCGGCCACGCTGGGCAATTGGTTGGGCGGAGTCACTTGCTACTACATAGGCTACCTGGGAAAAACCGAGTGGATACACACCTACCTGAAGATGCCTGAAGAGAAACTGGCCAAGATGCAACATTTCCTCCAGGGCAAAGGTTCGCTATTCGGGTTCTTTGTCTTTATACCGGTCATAGGCGACATCATGATTGTGGCCCTCGGACTGATGCGGGCCAACCCCATAGGCACCCTGCTCTCGATGATGGCCGGCAAATTTTCGCGTTACTACCTCGTGATTATCGGGGTAAACTACTTGAAAGAGTGGTTTCCCAATCTGTTTTAATCGGCTTGCCAACAGGCATCGTCGTTCAATAAGAGCGTGATGGCCCGGCGTACCGACTGGAAGGCAAATCGGTCGGGGTGAATCTCGTCGCGCGAAAGCCAGAAACACGACTCCACATCGTCGTGTGCGGCCAGTGCCCCCGAATCGCCCTTGTATTTGCACAGAAAGAAGAGATCCATCGTATGCACGTCGAAACCCGAATAACGGTAAATGTTGGGAAAAGAGTACATGTAACGCATCTGGTCGGGGTGCCACCCTATCTCCTCCGAAAGCTCCCGGGCCACAGCCTCCTCGACCGTCTCGCCGCACTCGGTAAATCCACCCGGCAAATCAAGCATCCCCTTCGACGGCTCAAAGGCCCGACGGCAAACCAACAGCCGCGACCGATTGTCCATCACAAAGGCTGCAACTGCCGCTTTGGGATTGATGTAGTAGACAAAGCCGCAATCTTCGCAACGCTTCGACGAAGCGTTGTTCTCTACAAACCGGTGCGAACCGCACCGGGGACAATATTGAAACAGATGAAGCGGGTGCATAATCTCCCTGTTTAGTTGACAACCAGTATTTTGGTAACCACTCCCGATTGACTGCCGCTTGCACTCGACGAGGCAAAGACCAGATAGACACCGGTTTTCACCCGCTTGCCGTTGCGGTCGCGACCGTCCCACGAAATTTGTCCACCGTTGGAATACCCTTGGAAAAAGAGGTTTCCGGCCGTGTCGGTTATCTTCACCAGACTGTTGTCCATCAATCCCGTTACCGAAATCCACCCCTCGTAATCGGGCCGTACCGGGTTGGGAAAAGCATAGACACTGCTGTAATCTTCGTTGCCCTGTACGGCATCGGAACGATAGGCGGCCAGACCGCTGGTCGTCCCCACATAGGCGATACCGTTCACCGGGTCGACCACTACCTCGGTCACAAAGTCCGACGGCAGCTTGCTGTTCTCGGTTGTAAAGTGCTCGAGCACCTCCGACCCATCGGCACTCACCACATAGAGCCCCGACTCGCGGGTACCTATCCACTTGCGGTTGGCACCGTCGATAAAAATGTCGGTAATGTTGATATTCTGCAACAGATAGTCGGCATTGTCGGTACCGTCGTTACGGGCTATCTTGATGCGGGTACAGCGGAAATTGTCACTAAAGACATTGTCGGGATTCGTAATGACGATAGGTCCCGACGAGGTTCCTATCCAAATCTGGCCGTTATGATCCTCGGCAATGCAATTGTAGTAGTTGGGGATAAAGGTCTTGTTGTCCTGGTCGATAAACGAAACCAACTTTCGAGTCCGGTCATCGGCTGTTGTATTGTAGGTACCCTTATCGTCGAAAGCAAAAACCCAACCCGGCCAATCGCCATAGATAACCCACTTGGGAGTAGACTGCTCGGGTATAAGCAACTTGGCATACTTGTTATTGGCAATATCGGCGTACTTGAACTGATACCAGTCACTCACTTTGAGCTGGTCGGTACTGAGCGACAGTTTCGACTTGGGCAGCATGCACACACCTACATCGCCGGTATGAGCTACCCACAAGTTACCCTCCTGGTCAAAGGTCACCACAGGCACACTCAATGCCCAATCCATATACTTCGTAAACGGAGAGTTTTCGGTCGTATAATGGCCTACACACTCGAAGTTCGTAAACTTGTATATACCTTCGAACCAGGTACCTATGTAGAAAGTATTAGGGTCGTCGGGTGCAAAAGCCATCTTGTAACTCGAGTACAAGGAAGCGGCATGCTTATAGTTCACCAAAGGCAATTCACCAAAATCGATGGCGGTCCAATTGTTTTGATCCAACACGCTCATGCGAGTCTTCGCATACTGGTCTTCGGTTCCCCGACGAGGCCCCGAGTTGCTCACATACAACTTGTTGTCGTTTATAACCAGGTTCCAGGGATCGACTACATTCGACACATTGGGCATAAAAGGCTCTTTCAACATGGTCACCTGGTCATTTTCCATCTTGAAGTGGCACAATCCATATTCACCCAAGGCCCATATCGACTTATCCTTTTCATACGAAGAGGTCACTACATCGGTCAGATACTTTGACTTATCATAAAAAATATAGGATTGATCATATTGAATGCCGTTATCCAAATTGCTCGTACTTACAAAAAATACATAGCTATCATTGGATACCATACAGGTCTCATAATATTTTTGTAAATATTTAGCACCTATCGACAATGTATGTAAGAGAGTCGTCAAATCTGATATTTTGTAGGTATAAATTGTTCCATTTTGAATGAAAAGCAAATACTCATCATTCATCTGCATCATGGCCGATGTCTCTACTGTTGACGCATAAAGAGTGTTCCATTGAGTCAAATTGTACTTAAGCACACTATCCTTATCCAGGTAAAAGATGCCGGCGTCATAAGCGATAAACCAGTATTTGTCACATACTTCTATCAGATTTATCTTTTTCCCGTAGTTGTACGACTCGCTCACCTCATACTTCTCGTCGTTGAGTACAACGATACCGAAGTCGGTGGCCAGATAGATGCGGTTGCCGTAAAACTTTACGTCGTTGACAGCCTTCGACGAGGTCATAATGGCATTCTTGATATCGGGAATATTGTACACCTTGCCGTTGTCGTAGAGAATATCGATATTCGAGTTGGCATATACCACCACCAGATAGTTCTTATCGTAGTTGTAATAGATATTTGCCACATCTATATCGTTCAACAGGTTGTTCTTGTTGTAGGACTCTATCTCCTCGGTCTCCTTGTCGAAGCAGAAAAGCGAAATGCCCGACACGTAATAGACCCGGTCGCCGGTATCTATCACCTTCACGGGATCGCCCATCGACGAGTAGATTTGCCAATTGCCTACGGCCAACTGCGCCCGCGTCAAAAACGCAAACGACAATACGATGAAACCTATTAAAACCGATATTCTTCTTGACATATCAAACGATTATAATGTATTCAAAAATTCCGACAACCTCTTCACGGCCCGAGCCCGATGACTAATCTTGTTTTTCTGTTCTTCACCCATCTGGGCAAAGGTTTCGTCATGACCTTCGGGTACAAATACCGAATCGTATCCAAACCCCGACGAACCCCTGCGTTCGTCGATGATACTTCCATCTATCTCGCCATAGAACAGATGTTCCTCACCCCCCAGAATCAAGGCTATGCAGGTAATGAAACTGGCTCTTCTATCCATCCGGTTTTCCAGATTGGCCAGCAGTTTGTCTATATTTTTCTCCGAGTCGGCAGGCTCGCCGGCATACCGGGCCGAGTATACACCGGGCTCGCCGTTGAGTGCTACCACCTGCAAACCGGTATCGTCGGCAAAGCAGTCGTAACCATATTTCTCCTTCACATAACGGGCCTTTTGCAAGGCGTTTCCTTCAAACGTATCGGCTGTTTCGGGTATGTCGTCGTGACAGCCTATGTCGTTCAAGCTGAGAATCTCTATCTTATCACCGACAATAGCCGAGATTTCTTCCAACTTGTGTTTATTATTCGTGGCAAAAACCAGTTTCATAATCAAAACCTTTTTTGTAAAAATAAGAATGCAGCCAAATTTCTGCTTCGAAAAATTCAACTGCCCTCCTCTGTTTATCTATAACGATAAATATCTCTTTTTATTTTAGATACCTATCGGTTGGGAGAACATCTGTCTCTCCCTGTTTTCCCGATATGTCGTATATTTCTGAATCAAGTCTTTATCTTGTCGAATCCCTCGCCGTAAACACCAACGACATTCGATTGCGAAATGAAGGCCTTGGGGTCTATCGACTTGATCAACCGGAATATCTTCACCGACTCGTTACGTTTGGCCAGAATCATCAGCACCTTCTTGGGCTGTTTGGAGTACCATCCCATGCCATCAAGCACGGTTACACCCCGATGTATATCCTGGTTGACATGCGTAGCTATCTCTTCGTACTTGTCCGACAAAATCAGTATCTGTACCGACTGGCGCTTGCCGTTGATAACCATATCCATCGTGTAGCTCATCACACCCATCACCACATAACCGAAAATCATCTTCTCTATGCTGTGGAACAGCACGTACGAGCTGGCAATGATCAGGAAGTCGATATACATCATCATCTTGGCAAACGAGATGTTTTTATATTTGTTGACGATGGCGGCGATAATATCGGTTCCTCCCGTACTGCCGTTCGATACAAATACCAGACCTACTCCCAAACCGCACAAAATACCACCGATGATGGCCGACATGAAGGGCTGCTCCTCGACCAGAGAGTGAGGTATGAACTCGGGCAGTATTCCCAGAAAGAACGAACACATGAACACACTGAAAATCGTGCGTACAAAAAACTTAAGTCCCAATACCTTGATAGCTGCCAACAACAGAACCACGTTGATGGTAAAATACGACACCGATACCGGTATCTTCGTTCCATAATAGATTAAGGCTGCAATACCGGTCACACCGCCGGTAGTAATTTCGTTGGGCAGCAAAAATCCAACCCAACCCAGCGCATACAGCAACAAGCCGAATATGATGACCATATAGTCTTTTACGGCATACAATACACTGTTAAAAGGCAATCGCATATTACTCTTTGTTTCTAAACTGTTTACTCCTTCTTATTATATTCTTGTATATCAAAAAAATATCCATGCCCACCACTCATGGCAAGCATGGATCAGGTATTTCATTATATCACAATATTGACAATCTTGTTGGGCACCACGATAATCTTCTTGGGGGTCTTACCCTCGAGCCATCGGGCCGACGATTCGTGGTTGAGAACAATCTGCTCAATCTCCTCACGTGGTGTACCGGCCTTTATCTCGAGGCTGAAACGGGCCTTGCCGTTGAACGAGACGGCATACGTCACCACATCTTCCTTCAGATACTCTTCGTTCCACACGGGCCACTCGGCATCGCATACCGTCTGGTCGTGACCCAACTCGTGCCACAACTCTTCGCTAATGTGCGGGGCAAAGGGTGCCAGCAAAACAATCACCTTCTCGAGCATCTGCTTATTGCGCGATTTCAGCGCCGTCAGTTCGTTTACACAAATCATAAAGGCACTGATCGAGGTGTTGTACGAGAAGTTCTCCACATCCCACGAAATCTTCTTGATGAGCTTGTGTACCGATTTCAACTCCTCTTTCGTAGGCTCGGCATCCTGCACGGCCAGCTTGTCGCCCTGATAGAAAAGGTTCCACAGTTTTTTCAAGAAGCGGTGTACACCGTCTATGCCGTTGGTATCCCACGGCTTGCTCTGCTCGATGGGGCCCAGGAACATTTCGTACAGACGCAACGTATCGGCTCCATATTTCTCGACAATATCGTCGGGATTGACGACGTTGAACATCGACTTAGACATCTTCTCTACGGCCCAACCGCAGATGTAGCGGCCGTCGTCTTCCAAGATAAACTCGGCCGTAGCAAACTCGGGACGCCATTTCTTGAATGCCTCTATGTCGAGTACATCGTTGCTCACGATGTTTACATCGACGTGAATGGGCGTCGTGTCGTACTCCTTGCGTTTGTTGAGCGTAACGAACGTATTGGTGTCCTTTATACGGTATACAAAGTTGGAACGCCCCTGTATCATACCCTGGTTGATAAGTTTCTTGAAAGGCTCATCCTCGCAAATCACCCCTTTGTCGAACAGGAACTTGTTCCAGAAACGGCTGTAAATAAGGTGACCCGTAGCGTGCTCTGTACCACCTATGTAGAGGTCGACATTGCGCCAATACTCGTTATTATCTTTCGATACCAGCGCCCTGTCGTTGTGGGGGTCCATATAGCGCAGATAGTAGGCCGACGAGCCGGCAAAACCGGGCATCGTGCACAACTCCAGCGGATAGTGGTCTTCGGTCTCCCAGTTCTTGGCTCGACCCAGCGGGGGTTCACCCGTCTCGGTAGGCAGGAACTTATCCACCTCGGGGAGTTTCAACGGCAGCTTGCTCTCGTCGAGCATATAGGGCATGCCCTCCTTGTAATATACCGGGAAGGGTTCACCCCAGTAACGCTGGCGGCTGAAGATGGCATCGCGCAAACGGTAGTTCACCTTTACACGGCCTATGCCTTTCTCTTTAATGAATTTCTTGGTAGCGGCAATGGCATCCTTTACCTCCATGCCGTTCAGGTCGAGACCGTTGCCACACGAGTTTATCATCTTGCCCTCCTTGGCATCGAAACTCTCTTCCGACACGTCGCACCCCTCGATCAAGGGAATGATAGGCAGGTCGAAATGCTTGGCAAAGGCGTAGTCGCGGCTATCGTGAGCCGGTACCGCCATGATGGCACCCGTACCGTAACCGGCCAATACATAGTCGCTCACGTAGATAGGAATATGTTTGTTGTTCAACGGGTTGATGGCATAGGCACCCGTAAACACACCCGTCACGCTGCGGTCCATCAGACGCTCGCGTTCGGTGCGGTGTTTGATGCTCTCGAGGTATTTGTCGACAGCCTCTTTCTGCTCGGGAGTTACCACCTGTTGCACATACTCGCTTTCGGGAGCCAGTACCATGAAGGTAACCCCGAATACCGTATCGGCACGCGTCGTGAAGATGGTAAACTCTACGTCCGAGTCTACTACCTTGAACTGCATCTCGGCACCCTCCGAACGGCCTATCCAGTTCTTCTGCGTCTCTTTCAGCGAGTCGGTCCAGTCGAGTTTGTCGAGTCCGTCGAGCAGACGTTGGGCATAAGCCGATACCCGGAGGCACCATTGGCGCATCACCTTCTGCTCTACGGGATAGCCACCCCGTATCGATACTCCTTCGCTCACCTCGTCGTTGGCCAGCACCGTACCCAGTTTCGGACACCAGTTTACCATCGTGTCGCCCAGGTAAGCAATGCGGTAGTTCATCAGCGTCTCCTGCTGCTCCTTCTCGCTCTTGGCTTTCCACTCGTCGGCCGTGAACGAAAGCTCTTCGCTGCAGGCGGCATTTAACCCTTCGGTACCTTTCGTCTCGAAATGTTTTACCAGCTCTTCAATCGAACGGGCCTGTTGCCTGTCGTTGTCGTAGTAGCTGTTGAACATCTGTATGAAGGCCCACTGGGTCCACTTGTAATACTCGGGATCGCAGGTGCGAATCTCGCGGCTCCAGTCGTAGCAGAAACCAATCTTGTCCAACTGCTCACGATAGCGATTTATATTCTTCTCGGTCGTAATGGCCGGATGTTGTCCGGTCTGTATCGCATACTGTTCGGCCGGAAGTCCATAAGCATCGTAACCCATGGGGTGGAGCACGTTGAAACCTTTCAGCCGTTTGTAACGGGAATAGATGTCAGAAGCAATATATCCCAGCGGGTGACCTACGTGCAGACCTGCACCCGAAGGATAGGGGAACATGTCCAATACGTAGTATTTGGGTTTCTCCTTGTTTTCGGTAACCTGGTAGATGTGATGCTCTTTCCAGTACTTCTGCCACTTTTTCTCTATTTCTTTGAAATTGTATTCCATGATGAACAATATGTGATAGGTGATATTTTTTTAGTTACTCTTCTCTTAAATTCCCAGTGAAGCCGATATGTCGAGCATACGGCGTATGGGTTTGATGGCCTCCCGGGCTATGGCTTCGTCGACCGTGATTTCGGGCAACTCGTACTTGAGGGTATTGTACAGTTTCTTCATCGTGTTCAACCGCATGAAGTTGCACTCGCTGCAGCCGCAGGTACTGGCATCGTCGGGAGGGGCCGGAATGAACTCCTTGCCGGGGTTGCTCTTCTTCATCTCGTGCAGGATACCCGACTCGGTAGCTACGATAAAGCGTTTGCAGTCCGACTGGGTAGCAAAGCGCAACAAGGCGGCCGTCGAACCCACCTTGTCGGCCACAAGCAGAATGTCGCGTTTGCATTCGGGGTGGGCCAGCAGCAGGGCATCGGGATACTTCTTTTTCAACGCTACGATTTTCTCGAGCGAGAATTGCGAGTGCACGTGGCAGGCACCGTCCCACAGCAACATATTCCGACCCGTGACGCTGTTGATATAGTTTCCCAGATTTTTGTCGGGACCGAAGATAATCTTCTCGTCGGCCGGGAAGCTCTCTACTATCTGTTTGGCGTTCGACGAAGTCACCACCACGTCGGTGTGTGCCTTTACGGCGGCCGAGGTGTTCACATACGAAATCACCTTGTAGCCGGGATGCTGTTTTACAAACTCGGCAAAGGCATCGGCCGGGCAACTGTCGGCCAGCGAACAACCGGCATTCAGGTCGGGGATGAGCACCTTTTTGTCGGGGCAGAGTATCTTGGCTGTCTCGCCCATGAAGTGCACGCCGCAAAGCACCAGTATCGACGCATCGGTCTTGGCGGCCCATTGGGCCAGCGCCAGCGAGTCGCCCACATAGTCGGCAATATCCTGTATATCGCCCGACTGGTAGTAGTGAGCCAGCACGACGGCATTCTTCTCACGCTTCATTTTCTCGATCTCGGCTACCATATCCACGCCTTCGGGAACAGGCATATCCACATAACCTTTGGAGATATTTACATCGAACATATATATTATTCCTTTTTTATTTTTTAATTTAAAATTCTTATTGTTGATGATAATAGGCTGTTGACAGTAAGGATAACTTCTTGTTAAAATAGTTGCTTTTTATCTTATCAACCTTCGGGGGTTACGTTATCCGCGTCTTGTCAACGTCATTATCTTGTTATAATGAGCCTATTAAATTCCTTATCAACTCCCTGTTTACAAACTGCAAAGTTAATAACTTTATTCTATTTGTATGATTGATAAATAGATATTTTGAGGTGGATATTTCAACTCACAACTGGTGCATATATTATTTGCATTTTTACGGAGAGGGGTAGTATAGAGGTAATTTTCTGATTTCAAAATTTTGTACCGCTTTTTAAGCCCTCATTTTATAACGGCTTATCCACACTTGTACACACGGTTATTAACGATGCTGTTTACAGGGTAGGAGACGGGTAAAAGGAATTGGCTTTGTCGGGTGTATGTATTATCTTTGTCGATGCTTGTAAAGAGAGTCGTTTATGAAGAAAAAGAGTATTTTCGACCTGCACCGGGTTTCGCAAGAGGAGTTTAAACATCTCGAAAAGATACCGTTAGTAGTTGTGCTGGACAACGTGCGCAGCCTCAACAACATCGGGTCGGTATTCCGTACGGCCGATGCCTTCAAGGTGGCCTGCATCTACCTTTGCGGAATCACCGCCACACCGCCGCACACCGATATACACAAGACCGCACTGGGGGCCGAGGATAGTGTCGACTGGATTTATGAGCAAGATACCTATACGGTTGTTGATAAGTTGTTGGCGGCCGGTTACGAGGTTTATGCCATCGAACAGGTGGAGGGGAGTATCAGTCTCAACGACATCGAGTTGGACAAGAACAAGCGATATGCCGTGGTGTTGGGCAACGAGGTAAAGGGGGTACAGCAGTCGGTTGTCGACAAGTGTACGGGCAGCATCGAGATACCCCAGTTCGGTACCAAACATTCGTTGAACGTTTCGGTTACGGCCGGTCTGGTCATTTGGGATTTTTTCAAACAACTGGGGTTATAGCGAACCCTGTTCTACCAGAATGCAGATGCGCTCAATGGTCTTGTCTTTACCTTCGGGTTGCCAGTCGGTCTTGAGCGAGGCGCCGAACATCTTGCCGAAGAATTGCCAGAAGTTGGCCCTGAAGCTTCCCAGAAAAGCCTTTATCAACTCGTAGGACGATTGGTTACACTCTCTGTTTATCAGCTTGATAAGCATCTTGCCTTGCGACAAGGTAAACTTTTTCAACACCGGTTTATATTGTTGAAAAACCTCTTTCTCCATACGTTTCATGTGCTGCTCGCGAGCCTCGTCGTCGGGGAGAGTCTCCATATATTCATACGTCTCTATGAAGATATTGTAGATGAGTTTGGCATAGGGCAGGGTCTTTTTCACATCGCGTACGGTTTTCCAGTAAAATTTCTCCTCCTTTTTGTTTTTGAATTTTTCGGGGGGAAATACATAGAAGGTGCGTAGTCCTATCAACGCTACCGTATCGTTGTCGATAACTACTCGATAAAAATGTTTATAAGCCGGATGCTCTTCCTGAAACACCTGTGCCCGAAGACCCGGAACCATCAGAAAGAGAAAAAGAAACAGTATGGACCATCCTCTTTTCATCGGGTACAAATGTAAATCTTTCGATTTTTCGATGACTATTTTTTTGCAATAATTATAATATTAACCGGTGTTGATCGTGTATGTGTACAGATTGTCCATATCTTGTGGATATGATTGTTTATTTATGGTTAATAGTTTAATAAATAGAATTTTACAAATTGTTTATAACGTGAGTATTTTTTGTATTTCGGTGGTTGAAAACCCGTGGATAAGCTGTTGGTATGGCTGTTTTCAGACTTTTGTCTCCCGATTGTTTTTTCATAAGTTGATAAATCGTTGACATCCTTGTTTATTATTCTTATATATAATTGACATATAAATAGATATAGTTTATTCACAACTTGTGTATAACTTGAAAAGGAGTATATAGATTTTACAAAAATCTATGGTTGGATAGTAGATAAATTCTACCTTTGTAAAGTAAAAAGAGTATTGCTATGCAGACAGTGTTATTTCATGAAATCATTTACGGACCCGTGCACAGCCGTCGTCTGGGCATATCGCTGGGTGTGAATCTGTTGCCGACCGATGGCAAGTTGTGCTCGTTCGACTGTGTCTATTGTGAGTGCGGCTACAATGCCCAGGGTGTGGGCAAGAGCGGGTTACCCTCGGCCGACCAGGTGGAAGAGGTGTTGAAAACCCGTTTACAGGCCATGCACGAGGCGGGCGAAAAACTCGATGTCATTACCTTTGCCGGTAATGGTGAGCCTACGTTGCACCCGCAATTCGAAAAGATTATAGATACTACGCTCTATTTACGCGACCACTACTACCCCGAAGCCAAGATAAGCGTGCTCTCCAATGCGACCCGCATTCACGACGAGTCGGTATTCAAAGCCCTGAACCGGGTCGACAACAACATACTCAAACTCGACTCGCTCCGTCCCGAAACGGTGGCCTTGATCGACAATCCCAACGACCCCCATTTCGATGTGAACCGTGTGGTGTGCGACTTGAAGCGCTTCTCGGGCAATGTGATTGTGCAGACCATGTTCCTGCGCGGCTGGCACAATGGACAGCGCATCGACAATACCGTAGAAGAGGAGCTCTCGCCGTGGTTGGAGGCGCTGCAGTACATTTCGCCCCGTTCGGTGATGATTTATACCATCGACCGTAAAACCCCCGAGGAATCGCTCGAAAAGGTCTCTCGCGAGGAGTTGGAGCAGATAGCCGCCCGGGTGAGGGAGCTGGGGCTGGAGGTTTCGGTATCGGCCTGATGGCTGTTCACATGATATGAACATAGGCTGTCGATAATACAAGAAAACCCGATGCAGATAAACTGCATCGGGTTTTCTTGTGAGGTAAAAGGGTGATGTGTTATTTCACAATTACCTTTTTACTTTGTGTCGAAAGAGAGTTATGAACTTTTACTATGTAGATACCTTGGTTAAGGTTTAGGTCTCTTTCGTTGATTACCCGGCCTTCCCATACGAGGCTGCCGCTTGTGGTATATACCTGTACGGCGGCATCGTCGGCTACGATTCGGAGTATACCGGGCAGGCTCCATACTTTAACCCCTGCAGTCTCGGTTTCGTCGATAGCCGATTCGTCGGCAAATTCGGCCGTTACTACCGAAGCCATCTTCACGACAAACGACGAACCGCTTACGCTCACGCCGTTTACCTTCACGTTTCTCAGCAAGTAACCTTCGTCGGGGAGGGCCGTGATGGTAACCGTGCTGTTTTTGGCCACCTTGTCGCCCGAGTTTACTACCTCGTTATTCTCGTTGCGCAGCTCCAGCGAGCCGTTTTCCGAGGGTTCGATGGTGATATAAGCCTCGTCGCAACCGCTGCCGTCGCCATCGATAGAGACTTTCCAACCCTTCTTCGTAGCGATGGAGGTTTCGCTGGTTTCGGCTTCGTTGGCGTTGCTGATACCGGCAATGAAGAGGTTGGCCGTTGTGGGCGTGGTAGCGCAGACGGGCAGGTGGTAGAAGAGGTCGTTGAGCTCGCAAGCCGTCATGCTGTTGCCCGAGCATTCGATATAGTTCAGTTTCGTATTGTTCGACAGGTCGATGGGGTCGAGTTGGTTACCGTCGCAGAAGAGGCGTTCGAGCTCGGTATTGTTCGACAAGTCGAGGGTCGTAAGCTGGTTGTTCGAGCAGGTGAGTCGCACCAGTTGCGTGTTGTGGGTTACGTCGAGCGAAGTCAGGCCCATGTTGCTGCATTGCAGTTCCTGCAGGTTGGAGAGCATGCTCACGTCGATAGAGCTCAGTTGCGAGTTGTTCTGTACGTCAAGCAACATCAGTTTGGTGTTGTTGGCCAGAGTCACGCTCGAGAGCGAGTTGTTGCGTATCACAGCCTCTTCGAGTTCGGTATTGTTCGACAAGTCGATGGATGTCAATTCGCAGTTGTAGCAGGTAAGCGAGAAGAGTTTCGTATTCTTCGACAGGTCGAGGGTACCTATTTCGTTGTAAGAGCAGTCGAGTTTGCCCAATTCGGGGTTCTTCGACAGGTCGAGCGAGGTAATACCCGTCCAATAGCAGTCGAGGGTAGCCAGCGTAGCGTTGTGGGTTACGTCGAGCGAAATCAGGTCGTTTTCGGAGCAATCGAAATAGTCGATCAAGCCGCTGATACGGATAGTCGTACCCTTGGAGTTGCCGTCGAGTCTCACAATCGATTCGTTGTCGATGGTCATGGTCTCGATTTCGCCGTTGCCCCAGTCGATTTCAACTTCGGTTTCAGGGTCAATTCCGCTTATTCCGAACGAGAAAGGCACGTTGTTCTCTACCTCCATGGCAATGTAGTTGTTGGCAGCGATGGGGATGAATACGGCCGATACGGTTACATTCTCCGAAGCAGCAAAAATATTGCTGTTGATGCGTTGGCCGTTCACCTCGTAGTAGCGCACCTGATAACCTTCGGCAGGCGAGGCGGTGATGTAGGTAGGTACACCCGATTCGAGCTGGTTGTTTTCGACTGCGTGCAGTTCGTGTGTTACCAGGTCGGGTTGCGAGAGGGTGAAGGTACCCAATTCGGAGGGTACGATTGTAGCCGTCACCGTGCCGCAGGTAGCACTGCCGTCGCCTGTAACGTCGACTGTCCATTTCGATTCGGTAGCGATGTAGGTGTCGCTGGTCTCGGCATTGCTGCCTTCGAGCAGCAGGTTGGGGTAGGGGCTTGCACTCTCCAGACCCGAGAGAGTCTGATACATGTAGTTGAGGCTGCAGGGAGTCATACCCTTGTTGTTGCGAATATCGATGGTATTGATGCCCTGGTTATAGTAAAAGTCAAGGTAGGTAAAGAGGTTGTTGGGGCCCCAGAATCTTGTCAGGTAAGTGTTTTGGCTCAAGTCTATTTCGGTAAGCAGATTGTCGCCACACTTGAGCGAAAGCAGGTTGGACATGTTCGACACGTTCAGTTTGGTCAGTTGGTTGCCATCGCACGAGAGGTTGGTGATTTTGCTGTTTCCTGTCAGATCGAGCCGGGTCAACTGGTTGTTGCTGCATACCAGGTCCATCAGGGCGGTATTGGCAAATACATTCAGTTCGGTCAGATAGTTGTCGTTGCAGAAGAGCTTTTCGAGTTTGGCATTTTTGGTCAGGTCGAGCGACTGGATGTAGTTGTAGCGGATGTCGAGTTGCTGGAGTTCGGGCAGTTTGGTAACGTCTATCTCTGCCAGAGCATTCCCCTCCAGGTTGATGGAGTAGAGATTGGGGCAACCCGACAGGTCTATGGCGCTCAGGTCGTTGTTGTAGGCCGTAATCGACTCCAGAGCACTGCCTTCGCTGGGCAATATGATGGTTGTGATGCCACCCCGGTCGTCGGGGTTCGACGCATCGGTTTTATCGTAGCGGCAGTCGAGGTTTCTCAGTTTTTTGTGCTCCGACAGGTTCAGGAACATCAGTTTGGGGTTGTTGTAGCAGTTAAGGGTTTCGAGGTTGGGGGCACCCGAAATATCGAGATTGGTGCGTTCTATCTCGTTGCGGTAGCAGTCGAGTGTGGTCAACTCGGGTTCGTTGACAATCGAAAGCGAAGTTACATGTGCTTCGGAGCAGTCGAACGAACGCATGGACGAGAGTATCCGTATCGTGTCGCCCACTTGATTGTCGCTCACACTGCGAGTCCACATACCGTCTACGGTATACTCTTTTTGAACACCGTCACCCCAGTCGACAATCACTTTACCGTCCGAGGCTACCGGCGAGGGGTAGAAGGTAAACTCACTGCCCAGTTCGAGCGAGGTGGTGATTTTTATTTCACCCCATGCCTCTGAAACTCCCAGAACGAGGCACAACGAAAATAGAAAACTTGTAAATTTTTTCATACGATTTGTTTTGTTTTGGTCTCTTGCAAAGGATATTTCTTTCGAAATGAAAATTCTGTAATACAAAAATGAGAAAAAAATAAGAAAATAACAATACGCGAGGTGTTGCTATTTAATCAGAAATATATGTTGATTATCAGATGATTATAAAATGAAGCGTTGCAATTTAACGTTTCGAAAGATTTTCTTCGCCCCAAATGACCACACCCAGACCCTGGTCTGAAAAGTTTTGAGGTATTTTTTTTCGCAGTCGGGTGCGTTGCGAACGTATGGTTTCGTTGCTGATTCCACGGCATACGGCGCACTCGCGAGTCGAGAATCCCAGTTGAATGAGAGCACAGAGAAAAGCGTCGTTTCCCGTCAGCGGCACTACACTCGAGAGCTGTTGCAGGTAGGGGTCGAACTCTTTTACGACAATTGCCTGAAACTCCTTTTGCTCGTCGTAGCTGAGCGACTCCTTGCCCTGGGTAATCCGTCGGTACCACTCGTTGTAGGTGCTGGTTGTCTTGAAATCGCGGCTGCATCGTTCGCCGGCCTTGCGTATGATTTCGACCATTTGCAGTTCTCGGCTCTCGTTTTCCTGGGCCCGGGCCTCCTGTTTCTCCCATTTATGGGCAAAGAGTTGTTCGTTGCGACGTTTGAGGTGTTGGCGATAAAACAGGAATACGGCTACCGAGATCAACAGCAAGGCTACCACACATATCGTTATGGCTACAATCAGGCGTGTGTGGCTCTGTTCCTGCAGATCGGTAGTAATGCGTATATGCTCCTGGCGATCTATCTGGTGGGCTATAGCCATGTTTTCGATCGAGTCGGAGAGTCGGTAAGCCTCTTGCAGATACCGGTATCGCAACGAGTCGGCTATACCGGCTTCGTCGGGTAGGTCGGCCAGTTTGAAGTAGGCCGATGCCCTTACCGACATATCGTCGCTACGGCTGGCCTGTTCGAGATAAAAGAGAGCCGAGTCGTATTGCATTTGCAAGGCAAAAAGCTGTCCCCTCACGGCATAATTGCGCAGCCGTTTCACCTTATTGCGGGTCAGTGACAACGCTGCTGCATTGCATTGCAGGGCCCGGGCCAGGTCGTTGTGCTGTTTGTATGCGCTGGACAGGTTGTTGTAGACCGACGAGCGTTCCTCTCGGTCGGCTATCTGGTCGAGGAAGGCGAGAGGTTTTTCGAAGTAGAACAGAGCGCTGTCGGGGTCTTTGTAGAGGTAGTGATACTTGCCCATACCCCGGTAAGCGTGCGACAGATTGCTTTTGTCGGGCAGGTTTTGCGATACTTTCAGAGCCTGTGTGTAGGTGTCCCAGGCCGTTTCGTAGATATTGTGGTCGAGCAGAAGGTCGCCCAGCCGGTTGTATATCGACGCTTCCAACTCGGCGTTTTCGGTTCCGTCCAACTGTTTTAGAGCTTGACGATAGAGTACGATGGCCGAGTCGGGGATGTGGAGCTCTTCCATCTCCAGGGCTTGCTGATAGAGCGATTCGGCCCTTCCGGAATGGTAGCGGCTGCACGAGCCCAACCCTATCCATAACAATACGAATATGACGAATAGAAAACCTCGTCTCATAGCCAAAACACAAATACGCAGTCCAAAGATACGAATAATTCGTTATCTCGAAACTCTATTTGTTCTCGATTTTCGGTCCTAGTTCGATGCGATGAGTCGCGATGGGGTGGTGTTCTATAAAAAAACAATCCCGGGAAGGCCTTCCCGGGATTGTTTTTTGACGTATGAAAGAGGTGATTAGTCTTTCAGTTTGGCGCAGATGAACTCGCGGTTCAAGCGGGCGATGTTGGTGAGCGAGATGTTCTTGGGGCACTCGGCAGCGCAGGCACCGGTGTTGGTGCAGTTACCGAATCCCAGTTCGTCCATCTTGGCTACCATGGCACGGGCACGAGCGGCAGCCTCTACGCGGCCTTGCGGCAGCAGGGCATATTGGCTTACCTTGGCCGAAACGAAGAGCATGGCCGAGCCGTTTTTACAAGCAGCTACACAAGCACCGCAACCGATACAGGTAGCCGAGTCCATAGCCTCGTCGGCAGCCTCTTTCGAGATGGGTATAGCGTTGGCATCTTGAGCACCACCCGTGTTGATGGAGATATAACCACCGGCTTGCTGTATTTTGTCGAAGGCACGACGGTCTACCATCAAGTCGCGGATTACGGGGAATCCTGCCGAACGCCACGGTTCAACCGTGATTACATCGCCATCGTTGAACTTGCGCATGTGCAACTGGCAGGTCGTCACGCTGGTGTCGGGGCCGTGGGGGTGTCCGTTGATATAGAGCGAACACATACCGCAGATACCTTCGCGGCAGTCGTGGTCGAAAACTACGGGCTCTTTACCCTCGTTGATGAGTTGCTCGTTGAGCAAGTCGAGCATTTCGAGGAAAGAGCTGTCGGTAGATACACCGTTGAGTTTGTATTCCTCAAATCTACCTTTTTCTTTGGGCCCTTTTTGGCGCCAAATCTTCAGTGTTATATTGATTGTTTTTTCCATAACTTTATCGTGTTATACCGGAATTAAACGGCGATTAGACAAATTATTTCTTGTAGTTACGTTGTTGAACCTTGATAGCCTCGTATTTCAGTTCTTCCTTCAATAGTTCGGGCTTCTTATCTTCGCCTTGGTATTTCCAGCAGCTTACATACATAAAGTGTTCGTCGTCACGTTTAGCCTCTCCGTCTTCGGTTTGATACTCTTCACGGAAGTGGCCACCACAAGACTCTTCGCGGTTGAGAGCGTCGAGAGCCATCAACTTGCCTATTTCGAGGAAGTCCTCTACGCGCAGAGCTTTTTCGAGCTCTACGTTCAGTGTATTGGCTTCGCCCGGGATACGTACGTTGGTGTAGAATTCTTTCTTCACCTCGTCGATTTTCTTGAGTGCGGTTTCGAGTCCGGCTTTGTTACGGCCCATACCTACATACTCGACCATGATGTGGCCCAGTTCTTTGTGGATAGAGTCAACCGAGCGTTTACCCTTGATGTTCATCAAGCGGGCGATACGGGCTTTGACAGCCTTTTCGGCCTCTACAAACTCGGGCAGGTCGGTCGAGAAGCGGGGTACCTGAATCTGGTCCGACAGGTAGTTTTGAATCGTGTATGGCAGTACGAAGTAACCGTCGGCCAAACCTTGCATCAGGGCCGATGCACCCAGACGGTTGGCACCGTGGTCCGAGAAGTTGGCCTCGCCGATAGCGAACAGACCGGGGATAGAGGTCATCAGTTCGTAGTCTACCCAGATACCTCCCATCGTGTAGTGCGAAGCGGGATAGATCATCATAGGCGTTTCGTAGGGGTTCTGGTCTACGATCTTCTCGTACATCTGGAACAGGTTGCCGTAGCGGCTGGCCACAGCCTCTTTACCCTTGATTTGGATAGCAGCGGCTTCTCCACCCAGTTTTTCGATTTCGTGGTGGTCGAGACCTTGGATGGCCTGTTTACCCAGACGCTCGATACTCTCTTTGAAGTCGAGGTATACGGCATACCCCGAGGGGCTTACACCGTAGCCGGCGTCGCAACGCTCTTTGGCGGCACGCGAAGCCACGTCGCGGGGCACGAGGTTACCGAATGCCGGGTAACGACGCTCCAGGTAGTAGTCGCGGTCTTCTTCCTTGATATCGGTCGGTTTCAGTTTGCCGGCGCGGATGGCAGCGGCATCCTCTTTTTTCTTGGGAACCCAGATGCGGCCGTCGTTACGCAGCGACTCCGACATCAGCGTCAGTTTCGACTGGAATTCACCGTGTACGGGGATACAGGTGGGGTGAATCTGCGCATAGGCCGGGTTGGCAAAGTAGGCACCTTTGTGGTAGCATTGTACGGCAACCGAGCCGTTCGATGCCATGGTCTTGGTCGCAC